>CETE01068016.1_pt1 | contig 39635 bp, 34 predicted proteins | sample 531241 | NCBI WGS metagenome assembly CETE01 (sample SAMEA2622336, study PRJEB7988) | marine metagenome | biome: marine biome (ENVO:00000447); feature: deep chlorophyll maximum layer (ENVO:xxxxxxxx); material: "saline water (ENVO:00002010), including plankton (ENVO:xxxxxxxx)" | depth 30 m
GCAAACTTTCAGGGAAATGCTGACTCCCCTAATTTTGGTGATTCGGTTTTTAGATTCGTTCAAAAAAGCTCAACGAAGGTGAAGTAATATCGAAAACACTTAATTTTTATTAAATATCAAGTATTTCACAAGAAAATAATTTGATGTTTTTTAAGGGTGTGAAGACCCTTTCAGCCATCCGTGATGGCATGGTTTCGATGGATGGAGACGTTGCCAGCCTGCGCTGGTAAAAACAATTTAAAAGAAATTGATAGGCTCCTAGTAGCCGAGCCCTTTTTCCTCGCGATAAGGCTCGCTTTCGATACCACGACCCGAGGATGGGTCGGTCACCGGCCCCATCGTCATTCGCTGCCCTAGTTTAAGTAAACGATAGCGTTGGCTGAGGCGCTCGCAGCACGAGCTGAATTCATCAGTTGTGACGTTACCTTGGTCGAACATGTCGTAGTGCGCTGGAACCACCAAACTTGAACCGATGGCCCTCGCCAGGGCAGCAGCCTCGAATCCATTAAGGCTGTCACGACCGTTTGCAGCTTTTTCGTCTCCATTGATAGGCATAAATGAGAGATTGATAGGCCAACGCCGAATTGCCTTTACGAGATGGGTGTGCCAAATGGTTTGGCCGCTGTGATAGAGCGCGAAGGGACCGAAAAGAATGACAAAACCAAGATCCTTAGAGTTGCTATGAACATCACGCCGGATTTTCGGCGTAGCGGCATCGATGCCATGAAATTCGAATGAGTCCACGGTGACAAAGGTTCCCGCATTCACGGGGACAATGTTGGGGCTCGCCTTACCCAGAAGATTGCGTGCCTGCTCCTCGATTCCTGCAGGGACAACGAGTTTCAAGTTCGGGTTGGCCGCTGTGAGCGGAAGCAGTGTTTCGGGATCGAGTCGGTCAGGTTGTGCGCTGCTGCAGACTACCGTTTCGATACTCGTCAGCGCGAGCGGATCGACCACCCTTTCAGAGGCTCGCTTGATTGGGAATTCAGTGCCCTCGCTGGGTCGAGTGTATGAGTTCGAAAGGTAGGGATCGATAAGGATGCTTTGGCCATTCCACTTAACGAGAAACCCGCTTTGACCCAGCCACCAAACGTGGATGGCACCAGGCGCGGTTTCAGCCGCGTGAAAGTCGTTTACTAGTTTTTCGTCTTTTTGAACTGGCTCAATCATGGGTAATAACAGCAGAGGAAATTCTGCAGTCACTTATAAAACAACAACATGCTATAAAAAACAGGGGTTCACAAGGTTTCTGAATTAGAAAGCGAACTCAAAAACTAAATTCGACCAACTCTCTTTTATTCTCGCGGTCAACGTGGATTCGTTCAGCTCCAGGTCACGGTATGGTGAAGCTGATCTTTTGATCTGGCTCAAGAAAGCTGAGCGGCTCTGTTGGCTCAGTTCCGTCTGGCAGTGTCACAGAGAGGGATTCCACCTTGCTAGCCTCTCCCAGCCCGATGGTTAGGGAAAAATCGCCACGGATGGTGCGTGGAATCCGCTGAAGTATCCAGTCTTCGTCTCTGGAGATGACCGTGATTTTTGTTCCATTTTTTGGATTGCCGGTGAGGCTGATATGAATCCATCTCCCCAAAGGCCCGGTAGGTTGAAGCCAGCGAACATTGCCACTGGACGTTGTGTAGATGATGTCGGCTTGGCCATTCACATCAAGGTCGTTGACCATTACCTGAACAGGCTTGTCGAGAAAGTTACCTTCGCTGGTGACTGAGATATCACGAAAATCAGTGCCTTCTCTGTTCCAGAGAATATGATTGAATTCAAGCGTATCCGTTCCGATAAGGAGGTCTTGATATCCGTCATTGTCGACGTCGAATGAACCGAAAGCTGTGGCTGTTGTCTCTGGAAGCGAGACTTCCTCGGTAATCTGTGTCAGCCTACCCTCGCCAGTGTTTTGAAGGAGTTTGATACGCCCTTCCGCTACGGTGAGGAAGTCGAGATGACCGTTGTTGTTGAAGTCAAAAAAGTGGCCTGGGACCGAAAGGGAGGAGTCCCCAAGATTAAAATCTTGGAAGATATTTTTAAACCGCCAGTTAGCTGAATTCGATGAGCGCTGGCCTATGTAAAGACGATTTTGAAGTCCGTGAATGCCAAGATAAAAATCGGGAACTTGATCGTTGTTAATGTCCGCAACTTCGGCAAAACGAGTTCCCCGTGGAATCCAGAGTTTCAGGTCCCATGCGACTGGCTCAAAAGTTGCTAGTTTATTCTGACGGTAGAGTTCGAGTGGAAGTTCCTCACTCCCAACCATAAGATCGAGAAAGCCATCCTGATCAAAATCTAGCCAAACGGCTAAATTAGTTGAGTCGAAAGAGAGCAGTCCGACGTCCGTCGTGACATCGTCAAAGTTTCCGTCACCCCGATTTCTCATCATGGAGTTAGGCAATCCATTGTCGCGGGTGACGAAGAGGTCGAGGTCTCCATCGTTGTCGTAGTCTGCCGGGAAGAGCCCGTTACCGGGATAAGTCACTGCTGGCCAAGGGATGGGGACGAACATTCCGGAGTTATCGAGATGAAAGGCTTCAGTGCCACCCTTCGAAACGAATTCGATAGTTCCGTCCCCGTTGAAATCGCCTGAGCAGAAAGGGGCTTTTAGCGCAACTGGCTTGTTAGTGAGGCGAATAGCAAAGGTATCAGACTCAGTCGGTGGAGATGTATCACGCCGGGAATCTTCGAGGATTTGCGAGTCCTCGATCTTTAGGGCCGACATGGCTAAATTAAGTTGCCAGATTTCTTCTTGGGATAAAGTGTTGCCGGCGTTGTTTTGGATGGTAGCAACGAATTCCCGAAGCCAGTCTGAATCGGCGGGAGTGGCCTCGTCCGGGAAAGGCAGGGGAGCGTCGGGAAGACTCGCCAGGAGGTTGTCTTTGCGCGAAGGTGCGTCAAGAGGAGGCGCTATTACTGGATTGGATGCTCTCTGTTCGAGTATCGTTGAAATAATTTCGTCTACCTCAAGTCCCGCAAAACGTTCCATCATTCGGCGATCGAGGCGCGGCGGTCGCTTCTTTGGGATTTCTTCGGTGAAGATGGGATTTCCCCACGGAATCAATGGCCGGATACTCTCAAAACTGCTGAGTATTAAGCCGGCAATGACCAACAATCCTGCAATGATTCGGATGACGGCTTGTTTCGACATTCCACAAGTACTTTGATGCAATCTGTGCGCCAGTCAATCGGTTGGCCCGTGGGCGTCAGGCAAACGACTGCCATTTATGGAGCACTTCAAGCGCCTGTCCGCTATCGATTGCTTCGCTGACAAGGGCGAGCCCTTCCGACAAGTTCCTAGCCTTGCCGCAGATCGTGAGTCCAGCTGCGCTGTTAAGGGCTGCGAGATCACGTTTGGGACCCCTTAGTTTAGAGCTGAGAATGCCTTCGAGAATTTCTGCATTTTCATCTGCCTCGCCTCCTTGAAGATCCGCAATCCCGGGTGCGCTAATACCTAGGTCTGATGGATTAACTGTCATGGACTCCTGCGATGTGGTCCAGATTTCAGTTTCGCCAAGGGTGGATAATTCATCCATGCCCCCTGACTCACCCGCACTCCCGTGGACTGCCCATGCGTTGCGTCTTCCAAGCCGCGCGAGAATGTCAGCGAAGATCGAGCCTACGTTACGATCAAAAACTCCGATCAGCTGGTAGTCTGGACGAACTGGGTTGAGGAGGGGGCCCAGCAGGTTGAAAATCGTACGTTTTCCACGCTGAGCGAGGAGCTGACGCACCGGAACCACCGCTTTGAATGCAGGATGATAGAGGGGAGCGAAGAGAAAGCCGGCTCCGACTTCATCAACGCAACGTCCGAAGTCTTCCGGTGGCAAGTCAATACGAATCCCAAGTGCCTCAAGTACGTCTGCGCCACCACTCTTTGAAGTGATGCCTCGATTGCCGTGCTTTACCACAGCAACATCACAAGCCGCCAGCAGGAAAACGCTCGTTGTTGATACGTTAAAGAGATTGAGCTTATCACCACCGGTGCCACAAACATCTATCAGTGGTTTCTCGATCGCTTCTTTATCAAGACCAGGTTCGACAGCGCGGGCAAGGAATTCGGAGGCGAATCCAGCTATTTCTGCAGCCGTCTCACCCTTGGCAGAGAGGGAATCTAAAAAGTCTGCCTTTGACTCATGATCGACTGAACCGTCAAGTATGTCCTCGGTTGCAAGGCGGATATCGTCGGCGTCGAGTTCTTTGCCCTCTTGGAGTTTTTCTGTGAGATCTTGCATGAAGGAAGTGAACACTGCCGCTTCGTGGTTGCCAACGGAGAAAATCTATTTGAGAATGATTTTGTGCCACCGGCACCGGGATAAGCCCATGGCGTTAGAAGATTCAGAATTTGATTCATTTGAGGAACCGGAAATCGATTCGTTTTCCGACTATACAGGCGATTCCTTCAAGGGAAGTTTAATACTTGCAGATCCCAGTCTGAAGGAACCTACTTTTTTCCAGAGTGTTCTTTTACTCACCGAACATAGCATGGATGAGGGCGCCTTCGGCTTCATCATGAACCGCCCGCTTGGAAGAACGGTGGGTGAACTGCTTACAGAGGAGATTCTTTCTGACGACCATCACAAGCATCTTTCGGAGGTTCCTGTTTTCTTGGGGGGACCTGTGAATCGTGAGCACCTGACGTTCTCTGCGTTTGGATGGTCCGAGGCAGGTGAAGAGTTGCAATACAATACTCATCTCTCTGCGGCCGAGGCTGTGATGCACCAAATGGAGGGGTTTCACATTCGTGCTTTTGTTGGTTACTCCGGATGGTCTGAGGGACAGTTAGAGGATGAGATGGAAGCCAAGTCGTGGATTACTCACAAAGCAGAACCGGAGGTAATTGATCTCTCCAAGGTCGATGGTCTGTGGAAGCTGTTGCTCAGAGATTTGGGCCCGTGGCACAAATTGATTGCCGATGAACCCGATGATCTGGGTTTGAACTAGTTTTTACGTTACCTCGAGAATCGTCAGGGGAGGATCGTCAAGGATATCGCCGGTCGTTTTGCCGAGCAATTGCTCTCGAAGTGGAGCATTGGGACCGATAACCGTTACCGCATCTCCTTCTTTTGTTTCGCAGGTGAGTCCGCCGCCTGACGGTGCCAGCAGGTAAAAGACCAACTCCCCCTCAATTTCTGCTTCTACGAGTGCCCCCGGAGTGATGGGATCATCGATATCAAGTTCAGGAAATTCGAACGCTTCGAGTGATTCAAGAGCTAGCTTCCATTCGTCAGCCTGCTCAGCCTGACCAGCGGCCAGATAAGATGCTTCGAGGCCACGGGTGTCATATTTACTTTCCGCCTTGGTATCTTCTCCAGTAGCAGCTTCATGAGCACCTGCGAGTGCTTTTAAGGCACGTTCATACTGGGCCCGAACGAGAAGGCGCAGTGATTGGACGACGGCTGATTTATTCATGAGTTGGGCAGTCCGGATCGAGAGGACTCTCGATATCGTGCCGGAGTGGTTCCGAGCGTTTTTCTAAATTGGCGGGTAAAGGCACTTTGATCGCAGAATTGGTATTTCTCTGCAAGTGAAGCGATTGGCTCGTGACTATTACGTAGCTCTGATGCAGCTGCGTTGATGCGAGTTCTAACAATAAAATCTCGCGGACTAAGCTTCACGTAATCAAGAAACTGGCGGTGAAGCTGGCGCTCAGAAATACCGGCCTGGCTTGCAAGTTCAGAAACTCGCAATAACGATGTAGGGTTCCTGCTGACGAAATCGATCACTTCTCCGGCCGCGCGGTGAGGGTGCCCTGGAGAATCGCCTGAAGAAAAAGGGCGGGTGATACCGGTGACGCCGAGTGGTTTGTCTTGATGATCAAGAATAGGGTATTTGGAACTTGCGTGCCACTCCAGTCGTCCTGAATGATCAAAGAGCACTTCCGGATGGTCGATCAGGGGCCTCTTTCCTACCATAATCGATTGGTCACCGGCCACCAGTCGATCAGCTACGGGTTCAGGGTAGCGATCGTAATCTGTCGTTCCTGCGAATTCCGAAATTCTCTTGAGTCCAAGTCGATTCAAGAGCGCCCGATTACCGTGTAGAAACCTGCTATCACAATCTTTCACGAAAAAGTAGGTGTCAGGCACATGCTCAAAAACTTGAAGCATTGCGAGGCAAAGCGGGTGATTTAGCAAAGTAGACTCATGCCGACTAGAAACAGTCATATGTCTGAAAAATACCAAAAAATGTCGGCTTGTCACAAGACGAAGCCAGATTTTTTGCTAACAATAGTGGGTCGATTCGAAATATGAAAAAATTCTCATCTGTCCTTCTTGGGGTTGTGCTGTGTTCCGTCATAAGCGCGGACGAAAAGCGGCCTAATATCCTCTTTATCATGTCAGACGATCATGCGGCGCATGCCATCGGAGCCTACGGTGGTCGATTGGCCTCTCTCAACCCTACTCCTACAATTGATCGGCTCGCTGAGGAAGGGATGCTGTTTGAGAATGCGTTCTGCACTAATTCGATTTGTGCTCCCAGCCGTGCCTGCGTGATCACCGGACAGTATCCACACACAAATGGGGCATATGACCTCAGCGGAAAAATCGAAACTGAGCGCCAGTATCTTGCTTTGGAAATGAAAAGAGCGGGCTATGAAACCGCCATGGTGGGAAAGTGGCATTTAAAGGAAGAACCGGGTGCCTTCGATTTCTACACCGTACTCGGAGGCCAGGGGAAATACCATGATCCTGAGTTTCGTGTCCGTGGTGAGAAAAACTGGCCCAAAAACGTGATCAAGTTTGATGGTTACCATTCTTCAGATGCTATTACCGAGATTGCGCTGGAATGGCTCAAGGAGGGGCGAGATAAGGAGAGGCCGTTTTTCCTGATGCATCACTACAAGGCGCCGCATGATTATTTTGAGCATGCCGAAAGATACAATGATTACCTGGCTGATGTGGACATTCCTGAGCCGGATAATCTCTGGCTCGAGAATCAGCCCAAGTTTGGTTCAATCGCGACACGTGGCTACAACGACGAACTTGTTCCTCACATTGGTACTTCAATAGGTAATCGTAATCCCCGTCGATCCTATGCGGTCGACTTGCCGCCTCGCTTCCCAAGAGACTTTCCTGATAATTTTGATCCGTCAGCCTACTCCGAAGACGAGATCAAGCGTCTCTCATACGATGCCTACCTCAAAACTTATCTGCGATGTGTGAAGGGCATTGATGATAACCTCGCCAAGCTTTTCGGTTACTTGGAAGAAATTGATGAATTGGACAACACGGTTATTATCTATACGGGAGATCAGGGATTCATGCTCGGGGAGCACGATTATCAGGACAAGCGTTGGATGTATGAAGAGTCAATGCGCATGCCATTCTTGATTCGCTATCCAAAGACTATAAAGGCGGGAAGTTTGACCGACGCCATTGTTGAGAATGTTGACTACGCCCCAACCATGCTCGCCTTCGCCGGCGTTGAAACTCCTGACTACATGCAAGGTCAAAGCTTCAAGGAGATCTGTGAAACTGGAAGTGAACCTGAAGAATGGAAGAAGGAAGCCTATTATCGCTATTGGATGCACATGGCCCATCACGATAATCCCGGTCATGTCGGTATTCGTACTAAGGAGCATAAATTAATTTTCTACTATGGCGCTAAATACGATGGTAGCTATCGAACACCACCCGCCTGGGAATTGTATGATCTAAGAAAGGATCCTCAGGAGAATGTGAACGTTTACGACGATCCCATTTACAAGGAGATTGTGGCTGATTTGAAGCAGCGTTTCGTCGACCTTCGACGCCGGGTTGGTGATACCGGGGAAGACTACCCGAAGGTCGAATCCATTATTCAGGAGTTTTGGGATTATGATGGTGACGACCGGGCCGAGGCTATTGCGATCTCGAATGAGTTCCTTTCCGTGCGGAAGCAAGAACTGGCCAATCATAAAAATAAGTAAGTAGCGAAAAGAAGGCAGCATAAGCTCGATGCTTGTTGCCACCTTGATATCCATCTAAGCTGTTGACGATGAATCGTCGCCGTTTCTTTTCTGTCACTACTGGTTTGCCCGCGTGCTTGACTGCCGTTGCCTCTGGATCTGCAACGTCAGCGGAAAAGTCCAATCCGGTTGGTGTCTCCAGTTATTCGTTCTGGCGTTTTCGAAATGATCAGTTCCGACCAATTGAAGTGTGCCTCGATGCTTCTGCGAAAATGGGATTCGAGGGATTGGAAATTTTGCAGCGTCAGCTTGTGGATACTTCCCCGGATGCGCTGAATAAGATCAAGTCTCATGCCTTTGCCCTTGGCCTTGACCTAATGGGGTATTCGACTCATCAGGGATTTCTCTCTCCGGATGAGGCAAAAAGGGAAAAGAATATCCAGCATACGGTTGATTGCCTTGAGCAGGCTTATCATCTCGGGATACCTACGATGCGTGTTAACACAGGAACTTGGGGAACTTCGAAATCCTTTGACGACTTGATGGCCAACAAGGGAATTGAACCACCTAAAGAGGGGTATGACGATGAGTCTGGATTTGGTTGGGTTATCGATGCTTACGGCAAATTGGCACAGGAAGCGGGCAAGCGTGGCGTGGTGATGGGTTTGGAGAACCACTGGGGTTTGGGTCGTAGCGCGGCAGGCGTGATCCGAGTGGTTGAGGAAGTGAATTCGCCGTGGTTAAAAGCAACTCTCGATACGGGAAATTTCCTCGAGGAAAAATACGAACAGATGGAATCGCTAGCACCTTATTGCGTCCTCGTTCAGGCGAAGACTTATTACGGGGGTGGAACGTGGTACACACTCAACCTCGACTACCAGCGCATTTCTGATATCCTTAAAGGCGCCGGCTATAAGGGGTGGATCTCTCTAGAATTTGAGGGGAAGAAAGATGTTCTTTCAGGAATTGAGAGCAGTCTTAAAATGTTGCGCTCGCACTTTTGAGGGCTGGATTAATCAATGTGTTCGATTAGCTCGTCGGCAGCATAGCGGACCTTCGAAGAAAGGGCGTACTTGTCGTTGTCAGCGCGATAGCCGGCAGGGCAGACTACCGCTGTGGTCAGGCCTCTGCTGGTCAGTCCAAGGGCATCGTCATAAAGGGATGGTACAAATCCCTCCATCGGGCAGCAGTCGATGCTGAGGAGCGCTGCTGACGTCATAAAATTTCCAAGAGCGATGTAGCTTTGCAACTTTGCCCATCCGACGCAGTTTTCAGAACGAGGCCCTTCAACGATGTCGCCAATCATCATCTTCTTGTAAAAATCGAGGGATGATTCCTCGACGCCACGAGCTTCCGAGGTCGCTGAGATCAGCTTATTCACATCGGTCTCTGTCATCTGAGTTTGAACGGCAAAAACAAGAAGGTGAGAGCAGTCCGCTACCTGCTTTTGATTGTAGGATGCTTCGACAAGTGAGTTTTTCAGTTCCTGATTTCGGATAACAATGAACTTCCACGGCTGCAGTCCGTAAGATGAGGGAGTGAGAATCAAAGCTTCCTCCAGAGTTCTCCAGTCGGCGTTAGAGATTTTCTTCTCAGGGTTAAAGGCTTTGGTGGCATATCGCCAATTCAGCTTTTCTATGAGGGTCTCGTTCATGATCGAGAAAATGGCTACAGGAGTTTGATCCGTCAATGGTGGAAAAGCCATGTTTGAGGAAGCTTTGATCTTTAGGGGCCCAAGAGCGTAAAAACCAAGCGATGGCTCTGAAAAATACTCAGATTATCGCAGTATTAGGGGGGCGATCGATAAGATTTTGGCCTGCGGGGAGCAAGTGAACATCCAACGGGGGCAATTGACTCGTCTGTCCACATGGTAACTTCACCCCGCTCAAATCCGCAACAAGTGAACGGCGCAGATGAAGATGATTCGATTGCACTGCCTGACTGTTCTCGTCATAGTCATGACGAAAGCGTCGCTAATTTGAGATCTTGTCTCGACAACGACGACGAGTTTCCGCCGTTGATTTCGTCAATGAATTGATCGACATCTTTAACTGGCTTTATTCTCATCGGCGATATGGCCGCAGCCTCTCGAAGTCATGAATCAGAAATTCCTCACCCCCGTTTTTCTAACAACCCTATTTCTTTCGCTGTCCAGTGCGGAGGAATTTCCAGGAGTTGACTGGCAGGATGTCCGGACCCCGCTAGCTTCCGAGTTTGCCGAGACCGGAGGAAAAATCTCGATGTATGCTTCTCAGTTTCCGAAGAGCTTCAACTATCAAATTGAGAATAACGTCTTCTCGCGTGAAATCTTCCGCCTAATGTTTGAGCAATTACTTAAGACTAATCCTGTCACGCTTATGGAAGAGCCTGGGTTAGCGAATCGTTGGTCAGTTTCTGAGAATAAGAAGGAATTCACTTTCCATATCGATCCCCGTGCCGAATGGAGTGACGGAAGGCCAATCACCTCCGAAGATGTTGTCTGGAGTTTTGAGGCGGTGAAAAATCCTGAGAATCTCACTGGGCCGCTTCAGGCTGTCATGAAACGATTAGTCAAAATCGAGGCTCTTGACGGAAAAACGGTGAAGATCACAGCCGATGAGGTCCACTGGAAGAACCTCCTTGCCTGCTCCATGTTTTATGTGATGCCCAAGCACTGGTGGGAAAGTCAGGATTTCAATAAGGTCAATTTCGAGTTTCCCGTGGTTTCCGGCCCCTACGGCCTTGGAGAAGTAAAAGAGCAGCATTTCGCGAGGCTCGAGAAGCGTGAAGATTACTGGAAAGTCGAAGATGCCGCTCTCGAAGGTCTGCTGAATTTTGACACAATTGAATACCGTTTTTACGCTCAGCGCGATATTGCTTTTGAGGCTTTCAAAAAAGGTGAATTTGACCTGTTCGCAGTCTACACCTCCAGTCGTTGGATCAAGGAAACAGATTCTGAACGCTTCCGGAAAAACTGGATCGTGAAACAGTCGGTGTTTAACCGCCAACCGGTGGGATTTCAGGGCATGGCAATGAACATGCGGCGGGCGCCATACGATGATAAAAAAGTTCGGCAGGCGCTGGCTCATCTCGTCGATCGCCAACGCATGAACGAGACTATCATGTTCAACCAGTATCCTTTATCGCGCTCTTATTGGGAGGATCTGTGGGGTGGAGATAACCCAAACCCTAACGACTTGATCGCCTTCGATCCAGATAAGGCGCGGCGTCTTTTTACCGAAGCGGGATGGGAAGTGAATAAGGAAAGCGGCAAGCTTGAGAAAAAGGGTAAGCCTTTCGTGATCACCTTCCTGATTCGTGATCCAAGCTCGGTGAAATTTCTCTTGATCTTCGAAGAGGCTCTTAACGATGTGGGAATTGAATTAAAAATCGATCAGAAAGACTGGGCTGGATGGGCCCGCGATATGGATGAGTTCAATTTCGAAATGACTTGGGCACCTTGGGGAGCTATCCCATTTAAAGATCCTGAGCCTATGTGGCACTCAGAGTCTGCTGAACTCAAATCCAGTAACAACATTACCGGCTTCAAGGATGATCGTGTCGACGAGTTGATCGAGCGGACCCGCGAGATCTTCGATGTCGAAGTTCGCAATGAAATTTTCCGTGAAATTGATCAGATCCTCTTTGAGGAAACTCCGTATGTCCTGCTCTGGCATCTTGATTACACGCGGTTACTTTACTGGAACAAGTTTGGTATGCCTGATCATGTCCTTGGTAAGTTCACTGAAGAGTGGGCGGCAGTCGACTATTGGTGGAATGATGAGTTCCTTTTAGGTGATCTTGAAGCGGCGCGAGAAAGTGGTTCCGAGTTACCGCCAAGCCCACGGGAAGTTCGGTTTGAAGATGTGTTTCAACCCGGTTTGGTTCAGTCATTGCTTCTAACTCCATGGCAGTAATTCTGCACTTAATCCTTGAGGAGAGCGATCCCGTCTGAATTCATCCAATGGAGCGTCTCAGTTACTTTATTCGAAGACTGCTTCTCGTTATTCCCACATTCCTGGGTATCACGTTTCTAGTTTTCGGGCTGACGCAGTTTATTCCTGGTGGTCCTGTGGAGCAGCAACTCGCTGCTATTCGAGGTTTTGGAGGAGGTGAGTCTGGAGGAGGAGCGACGGGCGGCGTCAGCATTTCAGAAGATCAGCGCAAAGCGATCGAGAAGGAATTTGGCTTCGATAAGCCATTTTTGGAGCGCTACTGGACCTGGTTGATTCCAGATGCGATGGGAATGAAAGCATTCTCTTACAAATACAATAACAAAACAGTCTGGGAGTTGATCGAGGAGCGTTTTCCGATCTCGCTGACGTTTGGGATCTCAGGGTTCGTTCTAACTTATTTGATCTGCGTTCCTCTGGGTATTGCGAAAGCTCTGAGAAATGGCAGTGGTTTTGATGTTGTTTCCTCCGTCGTAGTATTAGTTCTCTATGCCATACCGGCATTTGCCTTCGGGATGGTACTGAAGACGTTTTTTTGCGGAACCACTGATCACTTTTTTGATATCCTGCCAATTGGGGGATTCCGATCAGAGAACTGGGAAGAGCTTTCGGCCTGGGGAAAAGTTAGCGATCAGGCCGAGCACATGTTTCTTCCAGTGTTTTGTTACGTGATCGGAAACTTTGCGGTGCTCACGATCCTGATGAAGAACTCGCTGCTCGATCAAATTGCTCAGGACTATGTCAGGACGGTCTTGGCAAAGGGTGGGACGATGCGCCGCGCCGTGTGGCGACATGCTTTGCGAAATGCCTTAATACCTATCGTTACCGGAATCAGTGGAATTCTCACCATCATGTTTGCCGGATCGATGCTCATTGAGCGTGTATTTTCTATCAATGGAATTGGGCTACTGACACTCGATGCAATTATCGGAAGGGACTACATGGTCTTTATGGGAGTCCTCGCCTTGACCTCAATTCTTGGTTTAATAGGCCGAGTCCTTTCTGACTTTTGCTATGTTTTGGTAGATCCGCGAATCAGCTTTGGAGGAGAAGGATGAGGAATTGGCCGATTCAAATCCTCGATCCAAATACTCGTCGACGTCTAAAACGTTTCGGTAAAATCAAGCGGGCCAAGTGGTCATTGATTTTTCTTATTACTATCTTCGTAGTCAGCTTGTTTTCTAATTTTATTGCTAACGACAAACCTCTCATTGTCAGAGCGAACGGGCAGTGGTTTTTACCAGTGTTAAAGTTTTACCCGGAAGACGCGTTCACCGGATCCGGGGTAAACACAAGGCCTCGATACAAGCAACTGGAGAAACTCCCGCTCTTCGCAGAGCATTCGGAGAACTGGATGCTCTGGCCACTTGTTCGCAACGGTCCCGAAGAATCACTCGAAGCGAGCCAGATTGAGATCGATCCCACCCTGACGCTGATTTTTTCTCCGGCTGACCAGATTGCAGTGGTTGAAGTGGATTCCCAACTTAGGATGCAGCGGAGTCGCGGAGCAGCTGGATTTTACGGTAAGGCCTCGGACTTTGAATTGCGCCGCATGCCTTTGGCGACAGACCCGATTCAGATTCCTGATGCGGTCGCTGCAGCTGTGGCGAAGCGTTTCGAAAATTTGGAATCTGAGGAGGTTTCGGTCACTGGTGAAAGGGGGATTTATTTTTCGCTGGTGGCGCACATCCCCCGCGCTAGTCCGCCAAAGCTCGTTCGGATTTCAATGGAACGTCGAGCCGGAGAAGGGGAGCAGGAGAAAGCTATTCTGACCCCAGAAATGGAGTGGGAAAGCGCCCCTCCATCGGTATGGGAATCACTTAGTGAGGAATCGAGAACTGCGATTCTTGGACGTGCGAGAGAGGCTCTCCTTGTTCCGCAGGAAGATCTCGCGGTGAGCAGTGACGATGGACAAATTCGTATAAAGTTCGATAGCCAGACCGTCGAGTTTCCTTTCCGACCGGTGCAGGGTCATTGGTTCGGACTCGATAATAGCGGGAGAGACGTCGGAGTTCGTATTCTTTACGCAACACGCTCGGCGTTAATCTTCGGAATTATTCTCACTGTCTTCACCTACGTGATCGGGATTTTTCTCGGCGCTGTCCAAGGCTATTTTGGAGGACGAACTGATATAGTGGGACAGCGATTTACTGAGATTTGGGAATCGATGCCGTTCCTGTTTATTATGATTTTCCTTAGCTCTGTTTACGGTCGAAGTTTTGTCCTGTTGGGTTTTGTCTACGGAGTTTTTAACTGGATTGGAATCTCCTACTACATGCGTGCAGAATTTCTACGTTTGAGAAAGCAGCCTTTCGTGGAAGCGGCTCGCGTTATGGGGATTGGTCGCTGGAAAATTATGTTCCGGCATATCCTCCCGAATGCGCTGGTCCCAGTGATCACCTTCTTTCCATTTGCTCTTGTCGGAGCGATCTTTATTCTGACTTCCCTCGACTATTTAGGGTTTGGATTGCCACCGGGAACTCCGAGCTGGGGAAACTTGCTCGATCAGGGGCAGGTTCAGCCATATGCCTGGTGGCTGATCTTTTATCCGTCAATTGCTCTCTTTGTGGTGAGTCTTTTGGGTATTTTTATTGGAGAGGGTGTCAGGGCTGCTTTTGATCCGAGAACAGAATCCAAGCTTCAGTGACCATGGCGGAACCTTTGCTCAGTGTGAACCATCTCTCGGTTTCCTTCCATTTGGAAGGAAAAGCGGTTGAGGCTGTGAAAGATGTCTCGTTTGAGATCAAGCCTGGCGAAATCGTTGGCATGGTTGGTGAATCAGGCAGTGGTAAATCGGTTAGTGCGATGTCCTCGCTCAGGTTGGTTCCCTGTCCGCCGGGGCAGGTGATGGGCGGTGAGATTCTCCTTGAGGGTAGGAATATTCTAGAACTTCCTCTTGAGGAGTTGCGGGCAATACGTGGCAAAGAAATCAGTGTGATTTTTCAGGAGCCGATGACGGCCCTGTCGCCATTGCACCCTGTCGGCTATCAATTGGCGGAGGCAATTCTCGTGCATGAAGGAGGAGTGTCAAAAATTGAAGCTTGGGCTCGGGCGGTGGAGTGGTTGGGAAAGGTCGGAATTCCAGATCCTGAGGAGCGTGCCAAGGCGTTCCCATTTCAGTTTTCTGGGGGGATGCGGCAACGGGTCATGATTGCGATGGCGCTGATTCAGAAGCCGAAGCTGATTATTGCTGACGAGCCTACCACGGCTCTTGATGTGACGTTGCAAGCTCAAATATTTGAGCTAATCCTCCAGATGAAGGCGGCTGATACATCGATACTGTTTATTACCCACGACATGGGAGTGATCTGGGAACTGGCTGACCGGGTTCTTGTCATGAAAGATGGTGAGATTGTGGAGAGAGGTGAAGTGGAGCCCTTGTTTAAGTCGCCTCAGAATCCCTACACTCAGAAATTGTTGAGTGCCGTTCCGCGACTAACTGACGAGCCTTTCATTTCCTCTTTTGATCCCAACGTCGAAAAACCAATTATCAAGGTTGAGAATCTGAGAACATGGTTCCCAGTAAAGCGTGGCGTGCTCGCGAGAACGGTAGACTGGGTGAAAGCGGTCGAAGACGTGTCCATCGATATTTATTCGGGAGAGTGCTTGGGGCTGGTTGGTGAATCGGGTAGTGGTAAGACGACGCTTGGGCGTTCTATTTTGGGCCTCGAAAACACTCGATCTGGATCGATTAGCTATGAAGGCACCGAGATCCGTGGTCGCGGTTATCACGGCATGCGTCACATCAGAAAAGATCTTCAGATGATTTTCCAGGATCCATTTTCTTCTTTAAACCCAAGACTGACCGTCCAAGAAATCCTTACCGAAGGTCTAAGCGAACACGGATTACTGGAAGGAAATGCACACGAGGTGGCGGCTTACTGGCTCGAGGAGGTGGGATTACCTCCCGACGCCATCAATCGTTATCCTCACGAATTTTCAGGCGGTCAACGTCAAAGGATCTGCGTCGCGCGGGCGGTAGCGATGAGGCCGAAATTTGTGGTCTGTGACGAAGCTGTTTCAGCGCTGGATGTAACTATTCAGGCGCAGGTGATTGATCTCTTGATGGACTTGAGAGAAAAATTTGGTTTATCTTATCTCTTTATTTCCCATGATTTGAGCGTGGTGAAGCGAATTTGCGATCGAACAGTCGTGATGCGCCACGGCCAAGTGGAGGAGGCCGGACCCACTCAAGACCTCATTGAGAATCCTCAGACAGAATATACCAAGAAATTAATTTCCGCAGTTCCCATTCCCGGAGACCCTTCAAAGCGGGCTAGAAACTACACTTGATGGGCAATAAGCGAAAAGTGTTACGAAAAGCCACCTTGCCGACCTTGTTGGGTAGACCTAAATTACGGTCGAATGACGTTGGAAGCATTTCTTAAATCTGTGGAGAATGATGATACGGCTCCTGAGAGCCTTAGCCCGGAGTTGAAGGCTCTTTGGCTAACCAAGGCAGAGCAGTGGGAGGCTGCTCACGATATTGCGCAGGACATCCCCGGTAAGATGGGCTCTTGGATACACGGTCTTCTCCACGCTATTGAGGGCGATTTAGGGAATTCATCCTATTGGTTCCAGCTGGCCGGTGAGCCGTCGATTACGATGGACGCAATCGACCATGAGTGGGAAAGAATCGTGAAGGCGAATTTCGCATAAGGAATCGCCCTTTAATCCGTTTAAAGGACGAGTATGCAACTTCCGGAATTATCTGGTTATCAATATGAAGACCTCCTTGGGGAAGATCCCTACGGATGGTCTTTCATTGCGTCCCATGAGGACGGTGAGCGCCGCGTGATCAAGGTTCTGAAGTCACAGGCGACAGATGAGTCGTTTCTGAAAAGCTACTTCAAAACATTTAGCGACACCGAGGATCCCATTAAGGGCACTGTTCAGGTGTTTGACTATGTGATCCAAGCTTCAGATTCAGCCACTGCTGTGGCGACTCCGTTTTTCGGTTGGAAAAGCAAAAATAAGCGATGGCAGGTCACATCGATGAAGCGACTTGGGAACTTATTCGAGGGAGACCAGGCCTCAGAAGTCATCCGAGATCTCGCTGAAAGTCTATCGAACGTTCATCGTGAGGGGATCTTTCACGGTGGGTTGCGACCGGCAAATATATTCGTGACGGGTGACTCAGACGGCTTTCAAGATGTCCTGGTGGGTGATTTTGGCCAGCTATTCATGGGCGGGTTGCAGTATTTAGAGGCGGGAGATCTCCTCTTTTACCTGAGTCCAGAACAATTGGGTGATGGCGACTTTTCCAAAGGTCGTGGATTAAAGTGGGACGTTTACGCTTTTGGAGCGATTGCATTCCAGATTCTGACAAGTCACTTGCCACGTCTTGAGCGATTGCAGCAGCAGTGTATAAAACATGGGGAGGCCTTTAGCACAACTGCAGTAATCTCCAATGGAAGTTTTACTCCGGTTTCAGAGCACTTTTTGCGACAATTGGGAAAAGAAAAGCCGGTAGAGTGGCCCGAAGATTTTGCTGATGATCGCATGGGTGCTCTGCGCTCGATCATTGAATCCTGCCTCGAATTCGATCTTGAAAATCGTCCGGGCTCCATGGTTGAGGTGAGCGAGGCCATCGACGTGATTTGGCAGAGCGAGCAAGACGAAGCGGCGGTGTCTGAGGAGGTGGCTCCTGAGCTGCCCGAGAAGGCGAGCTTGGTTAATGTTCCGGCTCAGATTGAGCCTGCACCTGAATTTGAAGCAGAGCCTAAGCTATTAATCGAGACGGATCTGGAAATTAAAGTCGGTCTGACCGCTCAACATTCGACAGAAGAAATTAATGTGCCAGGTGAGGTGGAAGCGGAAGAAGCTGCCAAACCTGAAGTCGTAGAATCGGCATTCGAGGAAATTGAGGAGGGAGTGATTGGCGATGAGTTGCCCGATCACGTGGAAGCCGGGCGCAGTGGATCGCTGGATGCCATCGAGGGAGTCTTTCGAAATCGGCCCGCCCTCAAGTGGCAGATTATGGCGATTATTGCCATATCGTGCGTCATTCCTCTGGGTGCGCTAGCGATCAAAAATTATCAGGAATTACAAGCAGCAGAACAGGAGGCAACGATCAAGACCACAAAGCTGCAGGCCAGTGTCGACGAGCAGGCTGAAGCCTATCTAAACGAATTGGCGAGGAATCAAGAAAACTCCGAACAGCTCAAGTCTGAGTTGGACGAAGTGGAAGACAGCCACAGTCGTTTGCTGGGGGAGGCTACGCTAGCTCGCCAGATCCTGCGTCAAACGCAGGAAAACGGGGATGAGTTCTTCAGGCTTATTCTTGATAATCGTGACACCGACGTTCCTGGTTTTCGTGAAAAAAGGGCGGCGGCTTTAATCAACGCCCAAAAGCATTATGAGCGGTTAATTGAAGTCTACGGTGATGCACCGGATTTCATCATTTCGACGGCAAATGCTTATTTTTATCTTGGGCGAATTTATCGTGAAATGGGAATGTTTGGAAGGTCGCTCGGAACCTTTGATGAGGCTGAACGTCGCTATGTTGCTTTGCTAGAAGATAGCCGAACTGAGAGCGTTGAGTTTATTAGAAATCTGGCCATTGCCAAGAGAGCCCTTGGCCAGCTTTCAGCTAAGGATGGCAAATATGCCATCGCCCGGCATTACTTCGCTGAATCTTCGCGTTTCTGGACCGAAGCGCGAGCTGCTGACTCGGAACTTTCGAAAGAAGCAGGCGTTAGCATCCACGAAAATTCTCTCTCCGTCGTTGTCTGTGAGTATGCCATCGGGCGCTACGATGCGGCGCTCGACGCGACCCGTTCGGTGGGTGCGCAGTTATTAAAGCTTCAGGAATCTGATCCTGGAGACGCTCGTGTCATCGGGGCTCTGGCTCACTCTTTTTCGCTAGGCGGACTCATCATGGAATCAAAGGAAGAGGTTGAGCTTGCCAAGGAGGCCTACCAGCAATCGGCAGACCTTTATGCGCAGTCGGTCCAGCTGAATTCCGCTGCAGACGAATATCAGTTGGGGCTTGGAAACAGTCTTGCAAGGGTAGGCCTTCTATCTCGGGACATAGATAAGCTGAAGGCGGCTGTCGAAATTCTTGGGCGGGTGGTGGTTCACCATCCATTTGAGCCTTCTTACCAGAAGATTCTTGCCGACGTTTACGGGGTGTTGGCGAGAGATCAGCGGGATGGAGGCCGTTTATCGAATGCGATCGAGTTGGAGCATGAAGCTATATCAATCCTGCGTCCCATCGTGAGAAACACGGGACTTCAGACACCGCCTGATGTGCTCTATACCTACTCGCTCCGGCTGGCTCATCTCGCCGAACTGTTAGGGGATGAAGGGGACTTTGATGAATCCCGTGAGCCGCTGTTAGAAGCTATTAGTGTGTTAGAGAAGATTTCTGAGCGGGACAAATCGATGGCTACCTATCGAAGGGCACTGGCTCGGGCACGTGGTCTGGCCGGATTCGCCTGTTTGAAATCCGGTGATAAATCGGGAGCGAAGGAACATCTCGAACTGGCCAAGGCGGAATGGGAATCCTACGTGCAGGCAAATCCACAAGACACTGATGCTAAGCAGGCGGTTAGATGGACGGCTGATCAGTTGCGTGGGTTGTAGTGGATCGAAGGTTGATTTCCACGTGGGAGGGGCTTGGTTTGCCACCGCATGATCAAGACGGTTAAGATCGACGATGTAAAAGAAATCGCCAAGCGCGCCGGTGACGAGGTGCTAGCGGTTTACGGAACGGAATTTTCTGTCGCTACGAAAGAGGATACTTCGCCGCTGACCGAAGCGGACCGACGCTCGAATGACGTGATTATTGAAGCGCTCAATCGGCTTTATCCCGAAATTCCTCTGATTTCTGAGGAAACTAAAACCGTTGACTATGCGGTGCGCAAAGACTGGGACTTGTTCTGGTTGGTTGATCCGCTGGATGGAACCAAGGAATTTGTGAAGCGAAACGGAGAGTTCACCGTCAACATCGCTTTGGTGAAAAGAGGGGTCCCCATCCTCGGTGTGGTTTATCAACCTGTGGGTGATCACCTTTACTGGGCGCAGAAAGGCCTTGGTGCATGGAGGAGCTCAGGAGATGGTGAAGCTGCCAAGCTTGAAGGTGGAGACCACTACTCTAAGAAGGACTCTGTGGTCGTGGTGGCAAGCCGGTCCCACCTCACAAATGAGGTTCAGGCTTTCGTCGATGGTCTCAAGGCCCAGGGTAAAGAAGTGGTATTTCTTTCAGCAGGAAGTTCACTCAAAATTTGCCTCGTAGCTGAGGCAGGAGCCGACGTTTACCCTAGGCTGGGACCAACCATGGAATGGGACACTGCGGCAGCACATGCAGTTGCGTTGGAATCAGGCAGGCGAGTGATTAATCACGAGACAGGTGACGATCTGATTTACAATAAGGAAACTTTGCTCAATCCGTATTTTATCGTCGAGTAGCATACGAGTCGCTGGGGGGCCAGTCGCTGGGCAACAAAAAGCACATCCCGAAGGACGTGCTTTCTATCGAAAAGATATTTTCGTAGAGAGGTAGGATGCTACCAAGTCCTGATGTTGTCCGACTGGACTTCTTCATCACCAGACTTTCCGGAGCTCCAAACGAGAATAGATTCCGGAAGGTACTGGGAGTCGGTTCGTGTGTCCCATTCGGGCGTCTCAACTCGGTTGTTGTAGTCGAGATCCATCCGGATGTAATAAAAGTCAAACCATGGATCCCAAAGCGTGCCCCCACCGCTGTCGTCCATGTTGATGCCACTTTTATATTTGCCCTCGTCTCCCCGTTTGGCCTGTTTCCCGGAATAGAAAGCGATACGTCTTGGGTTGAGCCCTCCTTCTTCGGCTTCTTTGTCGGAACCAAGAAGAACATCCATAAGCTCCTCGTCTGAGCGCAGCTCTTCGGTTTCCTCGCGATCCCCGATGACAGGATACTTGCGATACTCGGTGAAATACGATGAGATCGCGGCTTTTAGATTATAAGCGGTATTAGAAGCACGGGTCGATTCAGCGCGGCGCATCACACCGGTGGCAGCGGGATACATGAGCCCGGCAAGAATTCCGATAATGGCAATGACGACCAGCAATTCCAGTAGCGTGAAAGCCGCTAAGCGATTCTGATTTGGTTTTCCGAGTGAATTTCTCATGTTTGGAGGCATAATTAGCCGGTTGATGCCGCGGTGACTAGTTCTTTTTTTGATAAACCTCACCGTTAAGTTTGACCATACAATGTAAACACATCGTTGAGTGTTGCGTCCAGCCATTTTGACAGATTTTTTGACCACAGTTTGAAGAAGGAATTTATCCAGGCAATACGGGCGCGTGTGAAGTGCCCTGATTATCAGCCTTTAAGCAAATCAGAAATGGCGCGTGATCTTTGCGTTCCATCTAGTCAGCGGGCTGCGTTTCGAGCGGCCCTTTCTGAATTAGAAAGTAGGGGTGAATTGGTTCGCGGCAAAAAGGCCCGCTATTGGCTTCCGGATAATAGGAACGCAGGTGATTTGATTCGCGGGCGGATTCAGATGTCAAACGACCGCAAGCGACGCAGCGCGCTTTTTTTGCCCGAGCATCCAGATGGCCACTCTGTCTTTCGAAACATGGATCGACCGAGACTCTTTGTTCCAGCTAGATTCACTTCGACGGCTTTGGACGGCGACACTGTTGATGTAGAACTGCAATACGGAGCATCGCCTAGGCACCGAGGCTGGCAGCACGATGATCCGGGGTATCCCCAAGCTAGGGTGGTCGAGGTCGTTGAGCGGAGCGGACGTCCTATCGTCGGCATCTATCATGGTAAAGGAGTCAGGGCGACGGTGGCTCCGGAAGAGGGTCGGTTGCCGGGCTCTTTTCGCCTGATGAGTATTCTGCCTCAAGCGAAGCCCGGCGATATTGTGGTCGCTTCGTTTGCGGGGTGGAACGAGGTGCATCTGCCGCCAATGGCCAAGATGGTGAAAGTGTTAGGACGTGAGGATGCGCCCGGTGTCGATATTCTAAAGGTCATTCATCGACACGGTTTACCCTTGGAATTCCCCGACGTTGTCCTGTCTGAGGCAGAGATGATCGATGAGGTGGTGCCTGAGGAAGAAATCTCCCGGAGAGAAGATTGGCGTGAACGGCAGGTATTTACGATCGATCCCGAAGATGCTAAGGACTTTGATGACGCCATCTGTGTTACAGAGAAGAGAGACGGAGGCTGGGAACTGGCTGTTCATATTGCTGATGTTTCACATTATGTGAAACCCGGTTCTGCCCTCGACGCGGAAGCCAAGAAGCGCGGTAATAGCGTCTACCTCGCTGATCGGGTGATTCCCATGTTGCCAGAGAGGCTTAGTAATGGGGTTTGCAGTCTAAAACCCCATGTGGAGCGCCTCACTCATGCCGCTATTCTGGATTTTGATGCGAGAGGAAAGCTAACCGCATCCCGGTTTGTATCAGCGGTGATTCGAAGTCGCCACCGCTACACCTATGAGCAGGCGTATGAGCAGATGATGCTTAATGATGAGGAGGTGGAATCGATTTCAGATGAAAATGAGAGGAGTCTGACGTTGCATTTGAAGCAGGCATGGGGCCTCGCTTCGATGCTGCGGCGACGGCGTTTCAAGAATGGCGCACTCGACCTCGACATGACAGAGATTCGCGTTGTTCTGGACGAAAAGGGAAGGGCGGTTGACGTGAAGAAAAGCGTTTATGATGAGAGTCATCAACTGATTGAGGAGTTCATGTTGGCAGCTAATGAAGCCGTGGCCTTTGTCACCAAAAACGCCCCAGCACCTTCGATTTATCGTGTCCATGATGATCCGGACCCCGGGAAACTTGAGGAATTCGCCGATCTGGCAAGGAGCTTTGGTCACCGAGTGGGCGATGTGACGCATCGCCCCGAGCTACAGAATTTACTCTCTGGAATACGAGGCTCCGTGGAGGAGCACAGCGTCAAGGTTTCTCTCTTGCGAAGCCTGCGTCGAGCAGAATACTCAACAGACCCCACCGGTCACTATGGTCTCGCCAAGTCGAACTACACGCATTTCACCAGTCCTATTCGCCGTTATGCTGATCTTGTGGTTCATCGCGTTCTTCGCCGAATACTCTCGAAGAGGCATGAACCGACAGCCCCAGAGATTCCTGAACGAACCCCTCCCGTTGCTGAAATGGGAGAGATCGCCTACCGAATCTCGAAGACGGAGCGGATAGCAGCCGAGGCTGAGATGGAAACTCAGAAACTCAAGATGATCGAGTATCTCGAGCGCACCTGCCATCAGAATCCTGATGCGGCATTCGATGCGACGGTTCTCGAAGTGAGACCAATTGGTGTCTTCGTTGAACTCAATGGTCTCATGATCAAGGGGCTCATTCGGAAAGAAGATCTTCCACCTCGCAACGAGTATTTCTTCGACCGGATTCATAAGCAGTTTCGGAGTCGCAGCAATGCTCCCACCCTGGCCGTGGGGCAAACTGTCTGCGTGCGACTTTACCGCGTTAACCACGTCAAGGGATTCATCGACTTTCTACCGGTTGAATCGCCACCAGATTTCAGCCAGTGGTAAGTAACCCGTTTGTGGTTTCTGAGATGGAGTCCTCGCAACATAGGTTGCTCAACCCGCAGTGGAGTGGCGCCACTGCGGACCGTATTTCCGGTAAAAAAGGCAGGAAACGGCTGACAATCCTCGGTGTTTAGGGTTTTGTTCTAAAGATGCCGTCTTTTTCCTACACAGCAGTCGACCTAGCCGGGAAGCAAGTTTCCGGCACTGTCGTGGTGCGCAATAAGTCCGATGTGTATCGCGAACTGGAGTCGAAGACGCTGACCCCCATTTTGGTCAAGGCAGAAGCTGGTGGTCAGCAGGATAAGAAAAAGCGGAGCTTTTCTCTCTCGACGGGAGAGGAATCTCTAGGGGTAACCAAGCTGAAACGTCCCGAGATGGTCCTTTTCACCGAAGAGTTGGCCGACCTTCTCGACGCGGGTATGCAGTTAGAGCGGGCTCTCAAGATTCTTCATGAGCGTCAGACTAATAAATCGATTCGAGCAGTAGCTGGCATACTTCGCGATGATATACGTGAGGGCGCGAGGTTTTCAAAGGCTTTGGCAAAATCATCTCCCTCTTTTGATGAACTCTACCGCAGCCTAGTCGCTGCGGGCGAAGCGAGTGGTTCGCTGCCCGAGATTCTTCGCCGTCTTGTCGTGAATCTGAAACAGCTGTTCAACCTTCAGCGTCGTACTGCCGGAGCGATGATCTATCCGCTAACGGTCTTACTAGCCTGTGTCGTGCTATTGTTTGTTTTCTCGACTGTCTTGATGCCGTCTCTCAGCGAAATGATGGAGAAAACCGGTCAGGATCTACCCATGATCACTGAGCTCCTAATCATGTTTACCGATTTCATGTCGAAGTGGTGGTGGGCGATTCTCGGGATCATCGTTATTTCCGCGACTTCATTCAGAATTTATATCGGGACGGAGAATGGTCGGCCATGGTGGGATGGCTATAAGATGCGAATGCCAGCTTTTGGTCCGGTCATTCTCGGCCGATTTTATGCACAGTTTTGTCACACACTCTCCAACTTGGTAAATAACGGCGTGCCGTTGCTAAACAGTTTAAAATTGATCACGCGGGGGACCCCAAATCTTTACATGCGTAGCCATCTCGAGACCGTGGTGCTGGATGTTGGAGAAGGTACAAGCCTCGCCAAAGCAATGGAAAGAACGAATGCTTTTCCGGAGGCCTTGGTTGACCGCGTTGCGATTGGTGAGCAGACGGGTGAACTCGGAAAAGCATTTTCCAAGGCAGCAGCTAAGTATGATGAAGATCTTGACGTTCGTATCTCGAGATTGACTACCTTGGTTCCGACCGTCATGCTCGTCTTTGTTGCAATGATCGTCGGGGTTGTTGCCTATTGTATGATAAACACGATTTTCGGTTCCATGGCTGGTATTCGCGGCCGCTAACGAGATTGATCAAAAAAAGACACTGTATGAGACTTAATCCTGATAAACGGAAGAGAAGAACACGAGGCTTCACCCTCGTTGAGTTGGTGATCGTCATCACAATTATCGCGGTTCTAGCAGGATCGGGAATCTACCTTGTCGTTGGTTTTATTGATGATGCCAAGTATCAGAGAATTGATTCTGATCTCAAGGCACTCGATATCGCCCTAAAGGCTTACGAGAGGAATAACTATTTTAAGCCACCAACACAGGAGCAGGGGCTCATGGCCCTGGTAGAGCGGCCATCCGGTGATCCCCAGCCTGAACGTTGGCGTGCTTATCTGGAGGAGGAAATGCTTGATCCTTGGGGTGCAGCCTACCAATACCGCTTCCCCGCACAGCAAAGTTCCAAGAAGTATGACATCTTTTCCTTTGGTGAAGATGGCGTGGAAAGTGAAGACGATATCGGCAACTGGTAAATCGGTTTCCCGCTTTCAGGCGGAGCAGGCCCGCGGCATGACGCTAGTCGAGCTTGTAATCGCGATTGCTGTTCTTTCTGTGCTCACGGGCATAGCTGTTCCGGCGATTGACAGTGCGCAGCGAGCCCGGGTCGCGCGTGAGCCGGTCAATCAGCTTCATTCGATGGCTCGCGAAGTTCGTTTGAGAGCGATAGCGGAGCGGCGGCCATACCAAATCTTATTCGATAGCGAGGGATTCAAAGCTTCACGATTCTATAATCCCTACGGGGGGCAGGAAGAATTCGAAGACTTGCAAACCAAGTTGGATCAACTCGAGCAGCGAGATACAATCATTGAGGCGTCGCAGGCGCGTGGTATTGACTTGTCTACCGGCGAAGCATTGCCTGATTTGAACCGGGAGCGGGTCGAAGAAGGGATTCGTTTCTTAAAAGAATACCCGCTCGACGATGGAGTCGACTACAAGCTGCGCTTCTGGGACGACACTCAGTGGATCGATATGAACGGAGGAGAGTTTCGACGCTGGGTCTTTCAGCCTTCAGGCATGTGTGAGCCGCTAAAGATTCAGGTCGAATCGGAGAATGCTTTTTTTGAACTCGAGTTTCATCCGCTAACGGCGGATGTCAAAACGGAGCGATCGTGGGTGGAATGATTGTGAGTCTCAACAGTCGCGGTTATGCACTGCTAGACGTCGTCCTAGCGGTTGCTCTTTTTGCCCTCACCGTGACCGGGCTAGTTGGTGTGTTGCAAAGCATCAACGAGACATCTGCGGAGTTGGCTCGCGAGCGCGTGATCCAGCATCAGCTAACGTCTCTGCTGGCAGAGACCAAAGTAATGCCTGTCAGTAGCATGAACAGCGAAAGACTGGATGAAGTTACTGATATCACGTATCGCACCTATGTTGAGGCGATGGAGTTGGATAATGGAGAAGGAAACGCTCTGAGCGATCTCTACCTTTTAACGGCAGAGGCCGAGTTCATGGAAGGTAGCGAACTACAGACAGAATCGGCTAAGCTGATCATCTATCAGCCGGAACGAAGATGAAGATTAGCGCTGAAAGCTCGAACAAGGTTGCAGCGTTTTCGTTGTTTGAGATTGTCATTGCTATGGCGATTCTCAGTATGATTGCGACTGCAGTATTATCATTGTTGTGGCAGGCGGGTGATACGGCGGCGGATCTACGCTATCTTGATCGCAGAGACGAAGAAGTGAATCGCTTTGTGATGTTGCTAAGAGAGTCAATTGAAGGATTGCCGCCTGACGCGACGATAACGATGAATCCTCCGGAGTCATCGGAATCGGGCAACTACGAGCTTCTTCTAGAAAACACTCCGACGGCTTTTGTTTTTGGTGAAACTATTGGGAGTGCGGAGGAGGCATTCATAGCAATGCGAGCGGAAGAAAATTTCGAGGGAGGATCCTCTTATGAACTCGCTCTGAGCCGGAATGATTTCTTCCCGGAAGATACCGATGGTAGCGGGATGGCTTTTCGAACCGGTGGGAGCGAGGATCTCGTAGCAGATGAACAAGGGCGCTACTGGTTACCTTTGCTCTCTGGTATCTCTGGGGCCAGTTGGCGCTACTGGGATGAGGAACAGCAAGAATGGCTCGATGAATGGACTGATGATGAAGTATTGCCCCCTCTGCTTGAATTTGCTCTGATTGATAACTTAGGCGCTTTGCCGCAAAGATTTGTCTTCGAAGTACCGAATCGCCTCGTGAATCCAGAAGAAGAACCTCAGTCCACAACTTCTTCCAATCAGACGCAGACGACGAGTAGGCCCGCCCCTACTGGTCGTGGACCTGGTGGTGGAAGACCGGGTGGCGGAAGACCGGGCGGCGGAGGACCGGGAGATGGAAGACCGGGCGGCGGAGGACCGGGTGATGGAGGTCCGAGTGGTCCTAGTGGGGGAGGAAATGGAGGCGGAACTGGTGCAGGTTCCGGCGGTAGCATTGGCAGTGGAACGCGAGGTGGAGGATGATGTTGCTAAATCAAAAAAGGTCCCGTGAAAAAGGAATGGCGTTGCTTCTGGTGTTGGTCACTGTGATGGCGCTTGTCCTTATCATCGGAAGCTTGTGGCAGGCGTCGCAACCCGGTTGGGAAGAAAGTGACCTTGAGAGAATTCGCTACAAAGCCGGATTGCTTGCCGAAAGTGGCTTTGCTCTTGCTCTGCATCCGGAGATCGAACCGGGAGACGTGGCTCTCCAGCAGGGATTCGGGCCGGAGCAGGAAATTCGTGTGCTAATCACCAGCGAAGGGGGAAGGATTCCAGTGAATCGTCTCGTTGAAGAGCGCTGGCGCGATGCCATCGTCGAATTGCTTGTTCTTTGGGGGCTTGATGCGGCTAACGCGAGTATTGCCGCCGATTCGCTGGCCGACTGGATCGACACAGACAATGACACGCTATCCAACGGAGCTGAGAATGCCTTCTACTCGAGTCTCGAACGTCCGGAGTTTCCAAATAATCTTCCATTTACGTCGCTGGAGCAGATGCTTTTCGTTCAAGGGATGGATGAAGTGGCCCGTTTTCAACCAATGTGGCGGGACTATTTTACGATACACAGCGACGAACTGCTCGATCTGAACACTGCGGAGTGGGAGGTAATCTATGCCATCACAGGGACAACAGAAGACGCTGCGATGAATTTTGCGGCCGTTCGTAACGGCAACGACGGTATTCGGGGAACGGTCGACGACTATCGATTTGAAGATCTTGGCGAAGTACAGGCACTGCTTGGATTATCAGATGATGAACTTTCAGAATTCTCCGATCTGATTGCTCTCGACAGCACTGTGATGCGAATTGAATCTCAGGGACGATATGGTGATCATAGCGAGACGCGGGTAATGCTGGCTCGTCAGACCAATAACGGGTGGTCTCCGCTGGCAAGATTTCGTAATTAGGCATAGGGTGATCCTTTGTCGCTTTGATGAAGATCGATATCGTCACTATTTTTCCGGAAATTGCCGAAGCACCCTTGCGGGCCAGTATCATGGGACGGGCGGTGGAGTCGGGCGCCGTGGATATTGAGTGCCACAACCTGCGGGACTGGGCCACGGACAAGCACCATAAGGTGGATGATATTCCTTATGGGGGTGGGCCTGGAATGGTGATGAAGCCGGAGCCCTTTTTTGCTGCAGTCGAAGAACTTCGTGAGGATAACTCGATTGTGCTTCTGATGACTCCGCAGGGAAAGCCATTTCGTCAGGCTACGGCCGAGCGATTCGCTCAGGAGTCACACCTCCTCATCCTTTGCGGACACTATGAGGGTATTGATCATCGCGTCGTCGAGGCACTGGTGGATGAAGAAGTGTCCATTGGTGATTATGTCCTCACGAACGGAACGATCGCCGCCGCTGTAGTGGCCGATGCCGTGATTCGATTGATCCCCGGTGTTCTGGGCGATGAACGCTCCACTCAGGAGGAATCCTTTTCCGGGGACGGGGACCAAATCGAGGCGCCCCATTACACTCGTCCCGCAGAATTTCGTGGCATGGATGTCCCTCCTGTGCTCCTATCCGGCAACCACGCCGCGATCAAAGCTTGGAGAAAGGGGTCGGCTGAATCGCGGACTAGGCAAAATCGCCCTGAACTTTTCAAGAAACGACACGACACCAATGAAGCTTAAGGAACTATTTTACCTGCTGGGGCTCAAGCAGAAAACCAAAACCTATGGTCACCGCGTCGACCGATTCCAGCTGGAAAAAGATGGCGAAGTTGAGTTTGCGAATTGGGAACATCCGCACTGTGCACCAAAGAGTGTGACTCAGGAGGAAATTGATGCGCTGCGTGAGTTCCTTAAGCCGGGAGACTCTGCTATTGATATTGGCGCTCATATCGGCGATACGACCGTGCCGATTGCGCTGGCCGTAGGTGGCGAAGGCTGCGTCTTCGGCCTCGAACCCAACCCGAAGGTATACCAGATCCTCAACGTTAATGCTGGACTCAATTTGGGCCGGATGCGAATTATACCTCTACCATATGCCGCCTCTGAGAATTCCTGCAAGCTCACCTTCACCTACTCCGATTCTGGACTCTGCAACGGGGGGGAACACCGAGGCTTGAGTCGGTGGAAACACGCCCATGCGTTCGAGATTGAGGTGGACGGGCTCAATGCTGAGAAGTTGCTTCGCGAGCAGTATCCTGAAGAAGTGAAAAAATTGAAATATGTGAAGACCGATGCAGAGGGTGGTGACCTCTACGTGCTCCAATCGATTGCTGGCCTAATTGATGAGTTTCGCCCCTTCATCCGATCCGAAGTTTACAAACACACCAAGGCTGAGCAGCGTCGTGATTTGTTCCAGTTCTTCCTCGAGCGTGGCTACTCCATATACGAATATGAGGAAGCAGGTCCAACTTTGAAAGGAAAAGCGCTTTCGCTTGAAGATGTGCAGCAGGCTGCGCACTACGATATTTTTGCGGTGCCGCCTCAGGCGGTATCAGCTGGCTGATTGGAAAATCCCTGCTGCCTTGTGGAGAGTCTCTTCCCACTCTTTATCTGGAACCGAATCCGCAACGATTCCCGCTCCGACGTGAAAGTGTAGTTGCTCGCCTTCCTTGATCGCTGTGCGGATTGCAATATTGAAACGACTTTCTCCGTTGAATCCGAAACAGCCGATTGCCCCCGTGTAAACGCCGCGGGGCAGAGGCTCTAGTTCATCAATGATTTCGCGAGATCGCTTCTTTGGTGCTCCGGTGATGCTGCCGCCGGGAAAGCAGGCGTGAAGCGCTTCGACCGGGCTGATCTCAGAGCAGAGAGTCCCCTCGACGGTAGAGACAAGATGAAACACCTGGGCAAATCGCTCGAGCTTGAGCAGTTCGGTGGTGGTGACAGAACCAAATTCGCAGATCTGTCCAAGATCATTTCGCTCGAGATCGGTAATCATGATCAGTTCGGCAATTTCTTTCGTCGAGGTGATCAGATCGTAAGCTGACTTTTCATCCTGCTCACGGTCTCGGAAGCGGGGTCGCGTTCCCTTGATGGGTCGAGTCTGCACGGTTCGTCCGCTGATACTGAGAAATTGTTCGGGTGAGGAAGAGATGATCTCCTGTTCGCCAAGGTGGATAAAGGCGGCGTAGGGGGCTGGAGAGCGCTCTCGCAGTCTTCGATAAAGATCGTAGGTGGAGTAGGTGCTATCGACGGGAGCGGTAAACCGGTGCGAGAGATTTACCTGGTAGATATCGCCAGCAGCAATGTAATCCTGGGCGGCGATGACCATTTTGCAGAACTGTTCGCGATCCACTTCGCCTTCGAAGGTGACTCGGGCGGAACCTGCGGTGTGGGAGACACGGTTTCGATGGCGGGATAACTCTCCAATTTCGCTCCACTTCTGATGTCGGTGATCGTAGACCAGACAGTGACGATAGAGGCCAAAAGAAAAATTTCCTTCGTAAGTGACGTAGCCATAGAGCCCAGACCCAGGGAATCCGAGGTCTGGAGTGGTATTAGAAGCTGAACTGTTTTCTTGGTAGGCAGCTTCCAATCGACAGCGATCAGAATCATCGAAAAGGTTTCCTTCGAGGATCTCCTCCGGCAGTGCCGTGATCAGCGAGAAGCGTGAATAGTCCTCAATATCAGTGTCTACCTCGGATGAGGATGAATCCAGAAAAACGAATCCGGCGAGGTGCCGGAGCTCGTCTGCCAGTTGCGAGGGCGCTGGAAGCTCGAGATCCTTACCCAGCTTTGAGCGAGAGTTTGCCATGAATTTGGTTGGCCCCAAAGAAGAAGCCTCACGATCGGTCGCAGCTCCAGTGAAAAGTGGCGAGAGTTAAACGGCAGTGAAGACACGCTCAAGTAGTGCCTGAGTCGCCTTGATGCCTTCAACTTCACCTAGATTTTTTCCTTCGTATTCGATGCCGACATACCCCGTGTAACCGGCGTCACGGACGATCTGCATCATGCGCTCAAAGTCGGTATTAATTTCGTTGCCGTTATCATCAAAATCATGGGCTTTGGCGGAGACCCCCTTCGCAAAGGGCATCAGTTCTTCGACTCCTTTGTAGCGATCGTAGCCAAGTCCGGCGCTGTCTTCGATGTAGGCGGGATCGCCCTCGTAGGGGGCTTTGTCATTAGCGTATTTCTCTGCGTTGCCGCGATTCTTGGCGACGTAGAAGTTGCCGTAGTCAGGGAGGGATCCACAATTGTCCATGCCGACGCTACTGAGAACCTTGGCAAGCCAACTGCCGTTAGAAGAGAGACCTCCGTGATTTTCCACAATGACGTTCAGTCCCATCGGAGCGGCATGCTCGGAGAGGCGTTTAAGGCCATCGGCGCAAAGGTCAGCCTGTTTCTCGGGATTGAGTTTTCCATCGGAAGCGGCGTTCACGCGAATGCTGTGGCAGCCGAGAAACTTGGCAGCGTCCAGCCAGGCGTAGTGGCCTTCGACGGCGGCAGATCGCTTATCGGCATCAGGATCACCCAGTCTACCCACGCGGTCGCACATAATCAGGACCGCTTTAACGCCGTTCTCGTCGCATTGCTGCTTCAGGTTTTTGAGGTAGTCGCCTCCCTTGGGCTGAATCCCGAGAGTGTCGTGGGGATCAGCGAAGAAGGAGTTCACAAATTCAACGGCTTCGATACCGAAGGTTTCCTTGGTGAACTTGGGGAAATCAAGGTTGGTGAGCTCCTCAGCCCTGAGGGCACGGTGGAGTGACCATTGGGCCAAAGAGATTTTGTAATCAGGTTCGACTGCTTCAGGCGAGGCAGGCTCACTCGAAACGGAGGGGGATTCTGAGCAGGCGGACAGAATTCCCCCGGTGGTAAGCGCAGCGGTGCTGCTTGTGATAAATCGGCGACGATTAAAACTCATGCTGAAAGGCTAAAGCGTTTACTGCTGGGACTCAACCCTGTTGAGTTGAATTAATTTGTTTGATCAAGATCCAGTTGGCGAAGTTTCTCGGACAGGCCGGTGAAGCGCCGCGAGCTTTTCTCATTTCTTACAGCCATATCAAGTGCTCTACGTTCCCCAACAAGAATGACCAGCTTTCTTCCGCGGGTGATCCCAGTGTAGAGTAAATTTTGCTGTAGCAGCATAAACTGCTGCCCTGCGACTGGAATGACAACCGCGGGGAATTCGCTGCCCTGCGATTTATGGATGGTGATGGCGTAGGCAAGTTGGAGTTCGTCGAGTTCCCCCGGCTCGTAGGAAACGCGATGATTACCCTCGAAGGAAACTTCGATGTGAGCGGGTTCTGTCGTGATTTCGGCAATGTGTCCGATATCACCGTTGAAGACTTCTTTTTCGTAATTGTTACGCGTTTGAATGACCTTGTCACCGGTGCGGAAGATGGAGCCGAAGCGTTCGATTTCGAACTTGAGTTCGGCGGGAGGGTTGAGAGTCTCTTGAAGCAGGGCATTCAGCTCAGTCGTTCCTAGTGACTGGCGGTTCATCGGCGTCAGCACTTGAATGTCATCGCGGGCGTTGAGATCGAACCCATGCGGGATACGCTCTTTGATAAGGTGCTGTAGAGTTTCTCGAATCGCATTTGGATGTTTGCGTTCGATGAAAAAAAAGTCGGTCCCTGAGGTATTTTTTAGAGGAGGTATCTTTCCTTCGTTCACGTCATGTGCAGCTTTGACAATTCGGCTGGATTCGCTTTGCCGGAAAATACGAGTGAGCCTTGCCACCGGAAAGACGCCGCTTTCAATCATGTCCTGCAAAACGCTTCCGGGGCCTACAGAGGGTAACTGGTCCACATCGCCAACGAGGAGTATATGACCGTTATCAGGAATAGCGTCAAGGAGACTGGCCATCAGCACGACATCGACCATGGAGGTTTCATCAATGACGAAGAAATCTCCGCTGAGCTTATTCTGTCGATTACGAGTAAAGCCGACTTGCGGTTGGTATTCGAGAGCGCGATGAAGGGTGAGTGCTTCACGCCCCGTGGATTCGTGGAGACGTTTTGCCGCCCGGCCAGTTGGAGCGCAGAGAACAGGTTCCACACCCTCTGCTGCGAGAATTTCAAGAATAGCATTAAGAATGGTCGTTTTTCCCACGCCGGGTCCGCCGGTGATAATGGAAAAACGATGTCGGCAAGACTGAATCACGGTCTCGGCTTGTTCATCGCTGAGCTCGAGTCGATGATGTCGTTCAAACCAGGCAATGGCTTGCTCGGGATTGACATCGGGCAGAGTGCTCCTTTTTTTTAACAGCGCTTGGAGACGCTCTGCGACTTCGATTTCAGCGCGATGAAGTTCGGCGGTGAATACGAGAGACTGGTCGTCTGAATCTTCGACAATGAGGTGAGAGCCGAGAACCAGTTCGGTTAGGGCTTGGTTGACCGTCGCCCTGGTCATTTCCATAATCGTTGCCGCTTCACCGATTAGTTCGGCGCGTGGAAGGGCACAGTGTCCCTGACGTGCCGCCTCTTCGAGGACATAGAATAGGCCCGCATTGATTCGCTGAGGGGAGTCATCAGCCTGTCCCATCTGGCGTGCAATCTGATCAGCTGTCTTGAACCCGACTCCGGGGATTTCGCGAGCGAGTCGGTAAGGATCAGCGCGCAGCACATTGGTAGCTTCTTCCCCATAAGTCTTGAACAGTCGCAAGGCCCTCGCCGTAGAGAGGCCGTGTTCATGGAGGAAAATCATGATATCGCGGACCGTTTTTTGGCGTTTCCAAGAATCCTTGATCCGAATTCTTCGGGCTTGGCCAATGCCGTTTACTTTTTCGAGTTTCTTCGATTCCTCCTCGATTACGCGAAAGGTTTCAGTGCCAAATTTGTCGACAATGCGTTTGGCGTAGGCTTTGCCGATTCCATCAATCAGCCCGCTGGCGAGAAAGCGACGAATCCCATCCGTTGAGTTAGGCGCGACGGCCAGGATATGGGCCGCCTGAAATTGTCGGCCGAATCGACGGTCATCTTTCCAGTTGCCCTTGGCTTTGATCTGCTCCCCTTCTGTGACTGCTGGCAGGCTCCCGAGGACAGTAATGTTACCGCTTGCAGCAGTCTTGACCTGCATAATGGTGTAGCCGTTTTCTTCGTTATGAAAGACGATGGAATGCACCGATCCTTCTATCTCCGAGGCCTCTGGGGCTTCATTTGAAGGTTCTAAACTCATTAAATCAGGAAAAATGGCGTCTCGAGAGAGGCAATTCTCCCCCTTTACAACCCATTACCTGTGTCGCATATTCCCCGCCCCATGGCAATTCTCTCGATTTTGTTAACTGTGATCATAGTCGCCGTCAGTATTCTGATGGTTCTGGTCGTGCTGATTCAGCGTCCCAAGCAGGAAGGCCTCGGTGCTGCCTTTGGTGGCAGCACGCTTGATTCTGCTCTTGGAGCTCACACTACTGATGTACTACAAAAGATCACGACCTGGCTTGGCATTATCTTTTTTGTTTCTGCAATAGGTCTGGCAATGGTCAAGACCCGCCAGTTTCAAGCGACTGCTGCTAACAACGTTCTTGAAGAAATTGAGAATCGTGAGCCGCAACTTCCCGGATTACCTCCGGAGCTTTACAATCAACCCACTCTAGATACGCAAGCTCCCGCCTCGGCTCCCGCCGAAGATGCGCCTTCTGAGCCGGCAAATTCTCTGCCAGATAAGGGCAAGTCTGAGGGTGGTGCATCAGATGCTGACGCCCCGGGCGAAGCTTCCGCTACCGAGGAAAAAGCGGCCCCCAAGTCTGAGTCAAAGGGAAAAGGTAAAGCCAAGGCTAAGCCGTCTGGTGGGAAGTCCAAAGAGGGTCCTGAATAGTTTCGGCGAAGCGGACTTCAGTCATTGCTGATGGCCGTGTTCCAACCTCGCACTCCGAGAGGGGGGGGATTCGGTATGAGTGGTTCCTCGCAACAGACGAAGGCCCAGGGCCGATATCGGGTGATCGTCCGTTCTCCCAATCCACTGGGTGATGCCTGCATGTCGCTGCCTGCAGTCCGTGCCATTAAGCAGCGACGGCGTGATACTGAGATCACGATTTGCTGTCGCGACAACCTTGCGGCGATGTGGTCGGCAAGGGATGAAGTTGATTCCGTGATCGCTTTTAAGAGAGGGCTTATGCCTCACGAAGTCGGCCGTATTATTAGGGAGCGCGGAAACTTTGATGAAGGCTTACTCTTGCCTAACTCCTTTCGCTCAGCTTTCGAATTGCGCCTTGGAGGAGTAGGTAAGCTCACGGGTTACAGGCGTAATGGCCGTGGGCTGATCCTCAAACAGGCGATCAACGAACCTGAGGCCATTGCAAGCAAGCAGCATCACGTGCACCGCTACCTGAGTCTCGCTGAAGCAATGGGAGCAGACATCTCAGATCTCGATGATCTGCTGGCCATTCCTGTGGCTCCGACACCGTTACAGCAAAATCTATCCGAAATCCACGTAGGGGTTTGTCCCGGCGCAGAATACGGAAATGCGAAACGCTACCCGATCGATCGATATGCCAGCGCCCTCCAATCGTTGCGCAGAAACCATCCGGAAGCAGTATTTAAAATTTCAGTTTTTGGAAGCCCTGCTGAGCAAGGAATTGGCGAAGAATTGTCTTCTATGCTCGATGAGCCTCGCGAAAATCGTGCTGGCAAGACTTCGGTGGCTGATCTGGTGAGGGAGCTAGAAACCTGTCACTTTCTAGTGACTAATGACACCGGCACGATGCACCTAGCTGCCGCTCTCGGGGTTCCAACTGTCGCAGTCTTTGGCTCCACGGAACCCGCCTTTACCGCCCCAATCGGCGCGGTGCATCGTGTGATTCGCCATCAGGTTGACTGTAGTCCTTGTTTTCTACGGGAGTGCCCCGTCGATTATCGATGCATGTTACGGGTTGAATCAGAAACTGTATTGAACGAAATGGAGACTCTCTTGGAAGAGGTGTTCCCTGCAAATTGAATCTCCCAATGAAAGCTATCGTGACCCATCCTGGCAGTGCCCATAAAGATGACCTGCTTGCCTGCTGCCTGTTGTTACATCAGCATCAAGTACCGATTTATCGACGCGAGCCGACCGAGGAGGATTTGAGCGATCATCGAATTGCGGTAGTCGATGTTGGGGGCGAACATGAGCCGTCAAAGTCGAATTTTGATCATCATCAGTTTCCCCGAGATCACGAACCAATCTGCGCGCTGTCGTTAGTGTTGAAGGATCTTGGTCTTTACAAAGATGCCCGCCAATTCTGCGAATGGCTGGAACCGGCGGAGTGGTTTGATACCCGAGGGCCGTTCTCTACCGCTCAGTGGCTTGGTGTGGATCGGGCTGTGATGAATCAATTGAACTCTCCGATCGATATCACTCTGTTGCGTCGCTTTGCTCAACAAAATGAATTGCGGCCGGGTGAAGCCATTTGGGAAGTAATGCGAATGATTGGTGAAGATCTAATCACGCATTTGAAGACCTTGCGGGAGCGAGTCGATTATGTCGCAGCGAATTCTCAGATCATTGAGGTTGGGAAAGGAACTAACATGGTTTCTGTTCTCTACATGCCGCGTAGTGAAACGATGCCGGATGATTCTTCCTCAGGCCTGGGGCGCTACATTGAGTCGACCGGGAAGAAAGTAGATGGTCTGATCTATCCTGACCGTCGGGGATCGGGATATGGTCTTTCGCGGCACGAAGACAGTCCAAAGCTGGACTTCACGCGAATTGAAAATGAAGTCGATGTCCATTTTGCACATTCCAGAGGGTTTGTAGCCAAGACCAGCGCAACAGAATTGGGTCGGCTCAAAGAGTTGATAGAATCAGCCAAAGTTGACAGGTGAATCTTTCGATTGTTAGCCGGTTTTTAAAATCAACCTTGTTATTTTAGAGTCTTCCGCATCTAAAATCGTATTTTTAGCTGGGGAGCTATATCCGAGGTTACTGTCGTTGCGCTCAGCCTTTTGTGAAGGACAACAATTTTATCAATGAGCCGCTGCGAATCGAGACAACTCATTTGGTTCACACCATTAGGCGGCAGCAGAGTTGCACGAAACGGCTGTCGGACAGATGAAAGTTTAGGTCTTGGCTCGCGATGTGGCGAATGGAGATCCCGAATCGATGGTAAGAGTGGCCTGTTGCGAGGTGAAAGAGGGTTAGATATGCTTTGAACACCAAATTTTCTTTTTTTTTACGGTGTTTTTCAGGCGAATTGAGGTAGTAGGACCGCCCTTGCAATGAAGGCCCGGAACGCTACGTTTCCAACCGAAATGGCGCAAATCTGCTCCGCTTGGTTCTCCGATGGACAAAATCTACCTCATTCTTGCGACCCTTGTCTTCCTTGGCGGCTTTGTGCTTGCCGTGGTCGCCTTGCGAACAGGAAAGTACCAGACTGGGCGTCTGAATGTTGGGCTGGCGGTCTTGGGGCTAATTTTTCAGTCGCTGTTCCTAAAAGAACGGGGGGATTTGCACATGCGCTGCCCTCTAACTAACGGGGCGGAAGTACTCGTTTTTATCAGTTGGAGCGTCGTAATTCTTTACCTTGCCGTTGGTCGGGCATTTCGACTTTCTTTGCTGGGTGTATTTAGCATGCCGCTCGTCTTCCTCTTCCAGAGTTTCGCGATTGTTAGCCTCATGAGTAATGATCCCGGTGCGCGCCCTCCGGAGTCACTCGACCCGTGGCTTGAGATGCATGCGGCGATGTCACTCCTTGCATACGGAGCTTTCGGTCTGGCTGGTATTGCTGGAACTATGGATCTGGTGTTGGATCGACAGCTAAAAAGTCACTCACCCGGTCTGCTCTTTTATTCGCTACCCCCAATGAAATACCTCTACGACGCGATGTTGCGGCTCATGCTGATAGGGGCTGGATTGCTGACTATGGGGGTCGTATCAGCCTTTTTTATGGCGACGTCACCAACCGCTCTTCACTTGACGGTACTGGGGGCGGTGTGGCTCGTCTACGCTGGCATTCTCACTGTGAATGTGGCCAGAGGGTTAAGGCCCAAATCTCTTTCAAAGCTGTCTATTGCAGCTTTCAGCTTCGCGTTGATCGCGTTGTTGGTCATCTAATTTTAATTTCTCTCTTTGGTTCAGCGGTGTCTATTTTCTGTCTTGGCGTCAATCATAAAACTGCCCCGGTTGAAATCCGGGAGCGGCTGGCTTTTGCCGAATCGGCAATTCCGCATCATCTTAAAGAAATTCGAGGTCTCGAGGTGGTGGAGGAAGCCGTGGTGCTTTCTACCTGCAACCGAGTTGAGATTTATGGAGCAGCTAATCATTGTGAGAAGGCTCTCGACCAGTTAGTCGAATACTTGACCAAACACTTTGAAGTAGGTGATGGTGATGTGGAATTTTATCGCCACGAAGCGGAGGCTGCCGCCCACCATCTTTTTGAAGTTGCCAGTGGCTTGGATTCGATGGTGCTGGGTGAAACCGAAATTTTTGGTCAGATCAAGAAGGCCTATCTTACCGCTCAATCGACCGGTGCCACTTCCCGTCGCATGAACAAGCTGTTTCAGCAGTCGTTCTCGGTTGGTAAGCAGGTTCGCTCCAGTACTCGTATTCAACAGGGCTCGACCTCGGTGGGTTCGGCTGCTGTCGATCTCGCCGAGAAGATATTTGGCCATTTGGAGGGCTGCCGTGTTATGATTATCGGGGCGGGAGAAATGAGCCGGATCACCGCTCAAAGCCTGAAGTCTCGAGGAGCTGAGAGCATCATCGTGTCTAACCGTAGCTTCGACAAAGCTGAAGATTTGGCAGAAGAGTTGGGTGGGAAGGCGATTCGCTTTGACGAGTGGGCCGATTACCTTGATCAGGTGGACATTGTCATTTCCTCGACGGGATCACCGCATGCAGTGGTAAATAAGTCTGACGTCGCCAAGGTATTAAAACGGCGACGAGGTCATTCTCTGTTCCTTATTGATATTGCCGTGCCTCGCGATGTCGAGAGCTCCGTGAACGATCTTGATAACGTCTACCTCTATAATATTGACCAACTTCAGCGTATTGCTGATGCCGGTGTGGCACAGCGACATAAGCAAATCGAAACTTGTCGGGGAGTCATTCGAGATTTCCTAAGTAACAAAGGAATCGATGCCCTTGCCTCTGAGCCATCCAAATATACGGAGAGGGGAGACTCCAACCATCCCTGATTTGATGAGCAAAGCGCTGATTTTAGGCACTCGCGGCAGCGACCTCGCACTGACTCAGGCCCGTATGGCTGAGGCCGCCTTGAAGGCTCAAGGTATCGATGTGAAGATCGAAGTGGTAAAAACAATCGGTGACAAGCGCCCGGATTTGAAGCTCAGTGAGTTCAGCAAGGGCGACAATCCCATTCTCGACAAAGGAATTTTCACTAAGGAACTTGAGGAGTCACTCATCCGTGGTGAGATTGACTTCGCCGTGCACAGCCTCAAGGATGTCCCGACCGAACTCGGTGAAGGGTTCGAGATCTGTGCGACGTTACCGCGCGCCGAGATTGCTGATGTTCTCCTGACAACCGAACAGGGCCTCATCGGAGACCTGACTCTGTTAGGTGGCAAAACCATTGCCACCAGCTCAGTTCGACGAGCGCAGCAGCTTAAGTGGCTCAGCCCTGGAGTGAACGTGGT
>CETE01023375.1_pt1 | contig 39284 bp, 38 predicted proteins | sample 531241 | NCBI WGS metagenome assembly CETE01 (sample SAMEA2622336, study PRJEB7988) | marine metagenome | biome: marine biome (ENVO:00000447); feature: deep chlorophyll maximum layer (ENVO:xxxxxxxx); material: "saline water (ENVO:00002010), including plankton (ENVO:xxxxxxxx)" | depth 30 m
GCGGATGCGCATTTTAGGGAAATGAGCGCTCACGTCAACACTTATTTTAAAAAAGTTGAAAAAACTGAACCAACCGTCTATTTTTCGCTCAAATGTGATAATTAGTAGACAATATGGACTAATTACTAATAGGATAGGAATTCAGATCCTATAAAGTAGTAGTTCTTAAAGTAGTATTTGATCCTGCCGTTATTATATTAATGCTTAATATTTGCGATAGATATTAAGGCTTGCGTAAAGGAATACGTATAAGAATGTATATAAGCGTAAATGACCTATGCTTTGTGTTCTTTATAAATGTATTAATACTGGTGGTGTCAGAAATTGACTACGCAATAATTATAAAGGTGGGTTTATGTTACGAACTCTTACACTGCTGTCTGCGGCAATACTAGCAACTCATGTTAGTCATACAGCAATGGCACAAGAATTATCCTCAAATGATGTTGCTCAGCCACCTGCGTCAGCGAATGTAGAAAGTGCTGACGAGTCAAATCATTTTCAAACCGCCTTTTTAAGACGTCAAGTAAACCAAACTATGTCGGTTGGCCGAGCAATCAGTTCAATCGCTGGTCATTATCCGCAAGAGATTGTGTCTATTGTGGATATTGCTTTAGATACCTATCCAGACAAATACAGAGAGATCATTTTTGCTGCTATCTCTGCACAACCTGCGTCTACTGAAGAGATTGTACAGCTGGCTATTGAGAAAGAAGTTAGTAGCTGCCCTAACATTGTTCAGTTAGCGATAAAAGCGGAGCCGACTTATGTCGACTTTGTTGTGCAGGCTGCTGCGGTTTCAACACCTGAAGAGCTAGATGAGATTGTACGCGTTGCCGTGCTTACTCAACCTGACGCAGCAGACAGTATTGTTCAGACATTGTCGCAAGAACATCCAAATAAGATTGTCGATATCATGACAAGCGCATTGAATGCTGTTCCTTTTGTTGGTGAGTATGTAGTGGATGCGCTTCTGGCCGTGTTTCCTAACGAAGCAGAAACGGTAGTTGAAACGGCAGTGAGAGAGTCTGCGCAGCAGCGTGAACAAGTAATGCGTATTTTAAATACTGCGCAACACGCGGGTGTATCTCAGGATAAGTTAAAAGAATACGCTATGTCTGCCGGACTAAGCGAAGACGACTTTAATAGTGCACTGGCCAATTAACCCCCTACTAATTGATTTTTAAAAAAACGGCGTATTGATTTACTCAATACGCCGTTTTTGTTTATAGCTGTACTAGTATCTTCAACCCTTACCTGCTTTTTAACAACAAGCAGCAAGCAATAGCAACCAAGCCTACTTCGCAATTAAACTCGATGCTTTCAAAAAAGCTCAGTTGTTAATGGAGTGCAACATAGCGGCTTCTTTATAAAGGGTTAGTTCTGCCTTTAGTAAGTCCACTTTCGCTTTTATCTCTTTTATTTGGGCCTTAATTTCATTTTGTGCGCGCGCATTTAACACGAACATATCACTGTCACCTGCATCGAAACGTGTTTTTTCTACTTTAGAAAGGGTTTTCGCTAGCGCCGCATTTTCACTTTGAAGAGCAACAATGTCTTTCGCCTGCCCCCAATAAACTAGCGCTTGTTCAAAACGCTGAGTTATCGCTTGCTCAGTAGAGGTTAGCTTGTGCTCTAGCTCTCTTTGCTTTGACTGTAATTGGGCTTGTTCAGCTTTCGCCTTCCTGTTTCCTAAAGGGTAGGAAAACGACAGACCTACTTTTGTTTCGGTACCGTCTAAATTTGACGGACCAGAACCTATATCTCTTGCAACCGATGCTTTTAAATCTAACTTCGGTAATAACGCGTTACTAGCCAGCGCAGCCTTGTTATTTACCACCTGCTGTTCTAATTTCATCACATCAAGTTCAGGATGATTACGAAGGGCATTGCGAAGAGTCATAAGCTGACCGTTACCAACCCAGAAAGGCCAGTTGATATCTTTCGGCGGGTTCGCTTCATCTACTATCAACATTTCTCCCTTAGGTGAACGCCAATAAAAAGAAAGCATTTGAGCATGTGCGTCTCGCTTTTGCTTAAGCTCGGCAAGCAAAAGGCGCTGTTGCAAAATGTTGGCTTTAAATTCTGTCAGCACGACATTGGCTAAATCTCCTTTCTCTACGCGGGTCACCAACGCTCTTTCACGTTCTGTTGCGGTGTTTAGCAATTCTGTAACGGCATTAACCTGCAATGCGCTTTCGTACCACGCAACATATTCACTAATCCCCTTGTAAACAAAGTCATTAATTAAACTTGTCGCTAACGCTTGCCATTGTGAAGTCGCTAGCCCTGCATTGGCTAACTCCGTTCTACGCTTATCCAGTTCTCTATTTTTAAGCAGGGAGATGGCAATGCCCACACTAGCCTCGCCGCCAGACAAGGTTTCGTAATCGGCTTCGTACACCGGGAAATCACCGTCTGATATACGGTACTCGGTATAAACTGAGCCATTAAAGTCTTCGAACGGATTAGAAAAGCGCTGCGTTAAATTAGTACCATCGTAATATCCGCTAACGCGGCTACTGGTTTTCTGCTCTATAAACGGATCAAAACTGCTTCTTGCAATTTCTAACTCGGCTGCAGCTTGATAGTTTCCTTCATTTATCGCCCGAACATATGGATGATAGTTCACCATACTCTGGACAAGTGCATCGATTGATGGTGCTTGCCTAGTATTTTTGTTTTGCACTGCTGCATCAGAAACATGAGTGCTAATAACCGCAACAGTTGCAAGCACTGCTAATGTAAACCTTCGAATTACCATATTGATGCCCCAGCCCCCTTGGCTCCACCGGTAGTAGGCTCTTGCGTTGGCAATGGCGGGAAGTTGTTCAACTGTCGCCACATCTCGTAACCTAGACGCACCTCTTCTAATAGCACCCACGCTTTAACCCGGCTTCCCAAACGCGCAGAACTTTCAGCTGGCCAAGGAATATCAGACTCGTCAGGTCTAATCCACACGTTAAAATCGCCAGTAGCATTAGCAACAGGCTCTACATACACAACTTCACCACCAAAGGTACCTATTGCACTACCCGGCCATCCACTAAACTGAAAAACAGGCCAGCCATCAAACTGCAAACGCGCCTTTGCACCAGGCTTAACCAGCGGTGCGTCTAACCCTCTCACGGTAACGCGAACGCTGCGTTTCGCATCTGCTGGAATAAACTGCCCAAGAATATCACCCGACTTTACGAACGTTGACACACCGCCTGATAGCAACCGAACAACCGTACCATCAACGGGTGCATATTTAGTTTGCGTCGATTGACGAGATAAAATCATGCTTACTTCATTAATTTCCGAAACGGAGGCCGCAGCTTTTGCTCGCAGTTCCTGCACTTTTATCTCGGCCTGTTCTACTTCTTTGCGTGATACCAGCCCTTGCTCTTGCAGAGACTGTTGACGCGCCAGGTTGTTCTCAGCATTTCTTACTGCTGTTTCATTAGCTTGATTCTTTAAGTTCGCTGCTGAAAGCTGAGATCGCAGCTTCTCAAGTCGCTGCGCATCAATATCGATTAACGTAACGATTGGCTCGCCGGCCTTTATTTGTTGGCCTTCCCTTACGTGCCACTGCTTTACTTGTCCATCAACTAACGCATTTATCGGTTGGGTTCTGTCTTTAGGATCGAGCGAGTCGACCATACCGGTGCCATAAGCCGTTTGGATCCATGGTGTGAAATACAAAATTAGCCCAGCTGCCAACACCAAGAAGATGATAACTCCGGTAATTACACGATGAAGCTTTGGCACTTTCAATGAAGGCAATGAAGTGATGTTATCTAAAAAGCGACGTTCTGCGTGATTCACTTACTCACCCTCCTTATTGTTCTTTGAAGCCGTGCTGCTCTCATTTGCGTTAGCAGCACTAATCGGCGACTCACCATTTGAATACTCATTTAACATTGCGGTTGCGTTATCGTGCAGATGCAACACACCTTCGAAACAATCTGGCAGTGGCATATTGGTAAAATACATGACGGTAAAATCATATTTACTTAAGCGTCGTAGAAGTCGCGCCCTCAACTCTACCGGTATTGCGTCGAAGTGCTGATTCAAAATGAGCAGCTTAGGTTTACCAATAATTGCGGCGGCAAGTTTAAGCAACAAAAACTCCAATGGCTGCAGCGGTGCCCCTAATACGGATACTTTAGTCTGCAAACCCTCTGGTAAGCTATCTATCACTTTGGTCATTTCTACTTCCTCAAGCGCAGCGCGAATATCCGCGATGGTTGCCTGAGGATGTGCCAACTTTAAGTAGCGCTCTACAGAAACTTCGATAATTAAAGAACGATCTAGAATGGTGACGGCCTGCCGTAACTCATGGGTGTCGTAATCGTTTAGACTAAGCTCTCCTAACAAGATGTCGCCCGATTTAACGCGGTCATATTGCTTCAGCAATCCTAGCAGTTGCTTCTGCACCCAACTTTTATCAGTAGTAACAAAATACTTAGTGCCAGGTTCGAAGATAACATTGAGGTGGCACGCATCATTACCATGTTTAAGTTCAACATCGTTAAACACCAATTTAGAAGAAGCTGGTATATGTTCCGAGGTATTGAGCTCTTCCTGCGGCATGTCAAGAGCGCCACCCAGCTTCTCGGCAGCGCCATATAACTCATAGTAAAGTTTTAAATATTGGGTAAAGCGAGACAACCCAAAGAAAACAGCAGACATCACAAGCTCAGCAGCCACTAGCTGACCAATAGAAAGCTCGCCTTGTACAACCAGAACACCACCGATACCAAGTAGCGAAGCACTCGCCACGGCATACATCAATAGAAACATAACCACCTGCGAAAAGGTGTAGTGAAAGTGGCTTTTGTGCTTTTTCACATAGTTACTGATATAACCTTCGGTGCTGCGCCCTGCGTATTCAACATGATCAGCTGACTTAAAGAATTCGTGAGCAATTGCAATATCGTGTAGCCACTTTGCAGAATCGTATTTCGCGTTAGACAATTCAATAGCCGTGCGCTTAGCACCACGCCCCCAAATTTTCCAAACCGCATACATGGTAAGTAAAAGCACCACATTAAACGCGAAAAGCGCTGGGTGGTAGAATGATACTAGTGTGAAACCTACCAGCATCTGTAGTACAAGCGCGAAACCATCAATCATTAAAGACGGCATATTCTTTTGAAAAGTCATTATGTCGAAGTAGCGCTGTGTAATGCTAACGTTTTGTCGACCTTCAAAAAAACTGTGGGGCGCGAGAATAGTTTTTAGCCCTAAGTCTGCGGTGAGGCGGGCGTAAACTTTACGCTCGTAGAACTCCATCACTCGCATACGAAGCGCGCTAAATACGCCAGATATAAATAAAGTAAGAAATAGAATGACGGCCAATATGATAACTGCCCGAGTTGAACCAATATTGGCGATACTGTTAATCAGCGTTTGAACCGCTATAGGTACCGCAAGGGTCATTAAACTAATTGCTACGCCGTATGCGATAGCAACCCAAAAAAAGCCAGCCTCTGGTTTCAATAGCGAAAATAAGGTCTTTCGCGTTTTACGTAAATCAATTGGTTTAGCCATAGTTATGTCTTCAATATACCGCTAGCTTAAAAATCAGTGACGCGCCGTTTTTAATCGTACAAAAACAACGCTAGATAGTGTATTGCAATAGTTAGTTAGAGTAAATCTGTTATATTCTTAATAGTTCATCGAAAATAATTGTTATTATGAATAATGGGGTCAGAGTACTTTTTCTCTCCCTCTATTATTTTAGTAATCCAGAGTCTTGATAAAGTATGCATCACCTGAACTACCATCACCTCTATTATTTTTATCTTGTGGCCCGCGAAGGCAGCATTGCCAAAGCCGCTAAGTTACTCCACGTTACCCCGCAAACGGTAAGCGGGCAACTCAGCACATTTGAAAGTCAGCTGGGTTATTCATTATTCGACAGAATAAACAAACGGCTGTACCTAAATGCACGGGGTAAAGTAAGTTATCAGTATGCCAGCGAAATATTTCATAAAGGTAATCAACTAGCTGAAATACTTAACAATAGCGATGAAGTGAATACGAAAGAATTTGTGATAGGTATTACTAATGGTATCCCAAAAGTGCTTTTTTACGACTTTGTACATGCCACCATGCGTAGGTTTTCACAGGTTAAATACGTGATAAAAGAGGATAGCTTCGACGGTTTGTTAAAAGAGCTCGCCATTAACGCAATCGATTTCATTCTAGCAGACAGAGGCATAGCCCCTGGTACACAAATAAGCGCCAATAGTTTTTTCTTAGGCGAAAGTTCGTTGAGCTTCTTTTCTAAATCCCCCCTGGGTGAAGGGTTACAATTCCCAGACTGTTTAAACCAAATGCCACTGCTTATTCAAGGTAACACTTCAGGAATACGTCACGCGCTCACAAGCTGGCTTGAGACAGAACAGCTTTACCCCAAAATTGTTGCTGAATTCGATGATACAGCGTTGCTGAAGTTATTCGGCAGCGAGGACTTCGGCGTATTCTGCGCACCTTCTGCTATTTCTAAACATGTAGAGGAGCAGTATGGAGTGCACTGTATTGGTAACGCAAATACGCTTAACGAAAGATACTACGCCATTACCGGTAAAAGCCGTGCCGACTACACGATAAGTGAAGCGATTGTTGCCTCGGCTCGCGAAATTTTAGCGTGACGCTCTGAGTTATGGTGAGTTATGGGGTCAGAGTCGGGACTCTGACCCCAATGCTTCATATAGTCGCGTTTTAAACTGTTCTGAGCCAAGCGCCTTACCTATTTGACTGTATGTTCGAATACGCTCTATATCTTTATTTGAAAGTTCGTCTTGAAAAAGTGCGCTGTAAGACTTTTGCCGTGCTTCAGGATCTGTGCCTAATGATGTATATATTGGGTGCTCAGTGCATAATGGGGTGTGAACCCCACGTGCATTGCGATGATAGCTTGACCACTTATAATTAGCTGGGTGTTTCGCCAGGCCAGCTCTTACTGGATTGAGCTCAATGTAGCGTGACACAGTCATTAGGTATTTTTCTGAATCCACTACACAGGAACGAAAACGCCCTTCCCATAATGTTCCGGTACGCTCATATTTTGCATTAAATCTTCTTACATACATTCGACCGATTGACTGCATCATTGCACTTACCCCCCTATTATCTTCTTGAGGTGTGCAAAGTAAATGCACATGATTTGTCATCAATACCCAGGCATGTATATGTATATTAAACTTTTTCGCGTAGACATTGAGCCATTTTACGTAAGCAATAAAGTCCGTTTCACTTAGAAAGCAATTAGAACGATTATTGCCGCGTTGAATAACATGTAAAGGGAAACCTGCTGGGGAAATCCTTCTCCTTCTTGCCATACTATAGCTCCGATTAGTCGTTATTACTTATCGATGATAAGTGGACTTTTGCGGAGTACAATCCTGTACCTAGAAAATCACGCTCAAAGTTCAGCAATAAAGTTGTTGGAGTCAGTGAAGCATTGGGGTCAGAGTCATGACTCTGACCCCAATGCTTACTGCATGTTACGCTGCAACGCCATCATTTATGTTTTGCGAGTAGAAACTTAGCGTGAGTATTTTTTCTAATATGTAGCGTAGCGCATCGTTTATAGGTATAAGCTTATCGCCTAACTCGTAATCCAGTTGCGCCAGCTTTTGTCTACCTTCAGCAATCATTGGTGGTTTGCTGTTTGATATAGACATGGGGTCAGAGTTGTTACTCTGACCCCATGCTGGCTGTATAGCAATCAGCGCGGCCGCATACTTCTCTGGTACAGCTTGCTTAATTGGTTTACACACCGAAAGTGTGGCTTCGCCAGATTTGGTTTTATAACCTGCTGCACCGAACATACGGCAAATGCCAGGTCGGTATTCGTAAATTCCGCAATAGCCTTCTTTACCGTCCAAACTTAAGCGTTGATATTGTTTACAGGCGAAGCCGCTGTAGTTGTCTAGCTCGTCAAACTCATGTTCAGCCCGTCCTGTATCAAACAGATGAAGTGCTAAAGGCAGCATCTCCAATGGCGACACTTCAATGTCGGGGTTATTGCAACATGCACCACATTTCTCAACACAGTTTAGTGACTGGCTAGATTGATATGCACTGAATTCTTGGGAAAGAGATTGGTAAACATCCATCACTTGGCTGGACAGCTCACGCAGCCTATTCATAACGACTCCGCTAATAAAAGCAAACTAAAACGTAACGAAGTTCATACTGGGTAATATGGTAGGTAGCATGAACTCAACACTTTGTTTACTGGTTTTAGTAACCAGTGAACAGATAGCATTGGAGGCAGAAATGTACTCTGACCCCATAATTTAAAGCATGCTTCTTCCCCGCCGGGTGTGAGTGAGCTTGAGGCTTGATGGCAGGGGTTGAATTGGCGCGGATTTTATTTTGAATTTTGGGGTTTGGGAAGTTTTTTGTGAGGTGGATTGCGAAAAGACTGATGCTTTTCGCAATCTCAATTATTTTATTAGTCCGCGTTGAACAGGTCGCGACTGTATACTTTATCTAGTACGTCTTCGATATCGCCCGTTACACGGTTTGCTACGATTACGTCAGAGATTTTCTTAAACTCTTCTAAGTCGTTTACTACGCGTGAATTAAAGAAATCTTCTTCCTTAAGCACTGGCTCGTAAACTACCACTTCAATACCTTTCGCCTTAATACGCTTCATGATGCCTTGAATCGCACTTGCACGGAAGTTATCAGAACCTGACTTCATGATAAGCCGATAAATGCCTACAATTTTAGGCTTACGGCTTACTATTGAATCGGCAATAAAGTCTTTACGCGTACGGTTAGCATCTACAATGGCCTGTATCATGTTGTTCGGCACTTCACTGTAGTTAGCTAGTAGCTGCTTGGTATCTTTAGGTAAGCAGTAGCCACCGTAACCAAAACTAGGGTTGTTGTAGTGATTACCAATGCGCGGGTCTAAGCCAACACCTTCAATGATTTGCTTGGTGTCTAGGCCGTTACGCTCTGCATAGCTGTCTAGTTCGTTAAAGTAAGCGACGCGCATTGCTAAGTATGTGTTCGCGAAGAGTTTGATAGCTTCAGCTTCGGTGCTGTCGGTAAATAGCACATCGATTTCTTCTTTAATTGCGCCTTGTTGAAGTAGCTTAGCGAAAATTTCTGCTCGCTCGCTTTGCTCGCCCACAATAATACGGCTAGGGTAAAGATTATCGTAAAGCGCTTTGCCTTCGCGCAAGAACTCTGGCGAAAAGATAATATTGTCGGAACCAAAGCGGGCTTTTGCGTCTTTAGTAAACCCTACCGGCACGGTCGATTTTACAATCATCACAGCATTAGGGTTAATTTCCATCACTGTTTTGATAACCGCCTCTACACTACCAGTATTGAAGTAGTTAGTTTGAGGGTCGTAATCCGTTGGTGTTGCAATAACAACATAATCCGCGTCTTTATACGCAACTTGTGCATCTAACGTAGCTTCAAGGTTAAGCTCTTTAGTTGTTAGATATTCTGAAATTTCTTTGTCTTCAATTGGAGACGTTTTGTTGTTAAGCATCTCGACTTTTTCTGGTACTAGGTCGACCGCTTTCACTTCATTGTGTTGTGCAAGTAGCACTGCATTTGAAAGCCCTACATAGCCTGTGCCTGCTACAGCTATTTTGTACTTAGCTAACGTACTTTCCATTTACTCTTTCTCCAATCCTATTAACTATCAGCGATAGAAATTTTTATTAAAATGGTATCGCTATATATTGCCAGAGTTTTTTGAAAATCTCATGAACAATGCATCATAAAGGTGCTTGATTCACAGAAACCCTGATGAATCGGTGCGTTTCAGTCTAAAACCATCATTTCAACATAAAGCGTAAGTGCAATATTGCTAACAAAGCAACAATCGCACCACTACGAGAATATTGCATCCGAAAACAAAAAAGCCCCAGCTAACATAGTAAACTGAGGCTTAAAAAATTATTGTTATCTAACTAGCTTCCTGTACCTAAACGCTCGCCTTGATAACTGCCGTCAAGAACTGCTTTCCACCAGCCTTCATTCGCTAAATACCACTCTACGGTTTTACGAATACCGCTTTCGAAGGTTTCTTGCGGCTTCCATCCTAACTCGCGCTCTATTTTGCTTGCGTCAATTGCATAGCGCATATCGTGCCCTGGGCGGTCTTGTACGTAGGTAATTTGATCAGCGTATTTGCTATCTTTTGGCTTAACTTCATCCAAAATAGCGCAAATAGTTTGCACCACTTCAATGTTCTGCTTTTCATTGTGGCCACCAATGTTGTAGGTTTCACCAATTTCACCATTAAGTGCAACCACAACTAATGCACGTGCATGGTCTTCAACATACAACCAGTCACGAATTTGATTCCCCTTGCCATATACAGGCAGCGGCTTTCCTGCTAGGGCATTTAGAATAACCAACGGAATAAGCTTTTCCGGGAAGTGGTACGGGCCGTAATTATTTGAACAGTTAGTTACAAGGGTTGGTAGCTTGTATGTGCGAAGCCACGAACGCACTAGCTGATCTGAACTTGCTTTACTTGCTGAGTAAGGTGAACTTGGTGCATACGGGGTAGTCTCCGTAAAGAGTGGAAGCTCTGTTCCTGGCTCTACTTCATCTGGGTGAGGAAGGTCACCGTATACTTCGTCAGTAGAAATATGATGAAACTTAAACCCAGCTTTTTTATCGCCCTCAAGTTCAGACCAATACGCTCTTGCTTGTTCAAGCAATGTGTATGTACCTACAACATTGGTTTGAATAAACTCGCCTGGCCCGTCAATTGAACGGTCTACGTGTGACTCTGCAGCCAAGTGCATGATGATATCTGGCTGGTGTGTATTGAATACACGCTTTACTTCTTCAGCATCACAAATATCAACTTGTTCAAAGCTATAGCGGTCGCTGCTTGAAACAGGTGTTAATGACTCTAAGTTACCCGCGTAGGTCAGCTTATCTAAATTAATCACTGTGTGGTCAGTGTCGTTTATAAGATGACGAACTACTGCAGAACCAATAAAGCCCGCGCCACCTGTTACTAAAATTGTTTTATTCATTTTCTTTTTACCAAAAGTATAATCTTGTTCTTGTCGCTTACGCTTTCAATTCGTCTAGCATGCTGGCTAACTGCTTACGCCAGTGCGTGGGCTTACACGCCGCAAACGCTTCGCGCGCGGTTTGCTTATCTAATACGCTGTAATGCGGGCGCTTGGCAGGCGTTGGATACTGGCTTGACGGTATAGGTAACACTGGAATTGATTTATCTAGCAAACCTTTCTCGACACCTAGCTCTTGAATAGCTAAAGCAAAGTCATACCAGCTAGCTACACCTTCATCAGTCCAGTGATACACGCCACTGGTTTTATTCAACGCGGCAGTAACACAAACTTCAGCTAAACCTTTAGCCCACGTAGGCGTTCCAATTTGATCATCTATTACGCCCAACTGAGGTTTATCAGCCATCAAACGCAGCATGGTTTTCACAAAGTTATTACCATGCGAAGAGTAAACCCAAGCTGTGCGAATTAGACAACTAGCACCTGGCAGTATTTCAAGCAGCGCTTTTTCGCCTTCTGCTTTTGATTTGCCATAAGCACCTTGTGGTTCAATGGTGTCGTCAGTTAAATAAGGTGAACCTTTATGACCGTTAAACACATAGTCAGTAGACACATGCACCATGAAAGCGCCGTTAGCTTTGCAGAAGTTTGCTAAATTTTTAACGGCAAGCATATTAATAGCATTACACGCCTCGGTATCTTCTTCGGCTTTATCAACAGCTGTATAGGCCGATGCGTTTATTACAACTTCAGCCGATAAAGACGATAGCGTTTCTTCAATATTAGAGGCACTCGTAATATCAATATCATCACGCCCCAAAAACGAAACTTGATGCTCGCTATTTTCTAGTTCACGAGAAAGCTCAAATGCTAACTGCCCAGACTTACCTATAATTACAATATTCATTAATCGCTAATACCTAGTAAAACACCAATAAAAAGCCAGTGAAAAAAATCAATGACAATTAAAACGTAGGTGCGTTAACAAATGCCAAGCCCGTCTCATCTTTACCTGATAGAGAAGGCTTCTCGCCATTTACTAAAGGCCAGTCGATATTTAAGGTTGGGTCGTCGTACTTAACTGATATTTCAGATTCTGGGTGGTAATAGTCTGTGCACTTATACACAAACTCGGCAGATTCGCTAGTTACATAAAAGCCATGAGCAAAGCCCGCAGGTACCCATAACTGACGTTTGTTCTCTGCTGATAACGTTACCCCAACCCACTTACCGTATGTAGGTGAGTCTTTACGCATGTCTACGGCTACATCGTATACTTCACCGCTAACTACACGTACTAATTTCCCTTGGGTTTGCTCCATTTGATAATGAAGGCCACGAAGGATACCTTGGCTAGATTTAGAATGGTTATCCTGAACAAAATCTACATCTGCACATTTTTTCTTAAACCAATCGGTGCGAAAGGTTTCTAGAAAAAAACCGCGCTCGTCACCAAATACTCTCGGTTCAATAATTTTAACGTCGGGGATGGCTGTTTTAATTACTTGCATTTACTTTCCATACAAACTGGCTATTTAAAATAAGAAGAAAGGTGGCAATGCCACCTTTTAAATTTTTTGGTATGAAGCTAGATCTTAACTCTATCGTTAATCACTTTAAGCAGGTAATCGCCATAACCACTCTTCTTTAGTGGTGCCGCAAGCTTTTCAAGCTGCTCAGCGTTGATATACCCCATTCTATAGGCTACTTCTTCTGGGCAACATACTTTCAAGCCTTGACGTTTTTCGATAGCCGCCACGAAGTTTGCTGCATCAAGGAGTGAGTCTAGTGTGCCCGTATCAAGCCAAGCAGAGCCTCGGCCCATTAGCTCTACTTTAAGTGAGCCATCTTGAAGATATAAGTTGTTCAAGTCTGTAATTTCAAGTTCACCACGGGGTGATGGCTTAACTTCTTTAGCAAAATCGACTACGCGGTTGTCGTAGTAGTAAAGACCGGTTACGGCATAGTTTGATTTAGGAACAGCTGGCTTTTCTTCTATTGAAAGTGCGTTCCAGTCATCATCAAATTCTACCACGCCGTAGCGTTCAGGGTCGTTAACGTGATAACCAAACACCGTTGCACCATGCTCTTGTTTATATGCATTCTGCAAAGACAGTTTTAAGTCGTGGCCGTAATAAATATTATCACCAAGAACTAGTGAACAACTATCGTTACCAATAAACTGCTCGCCTATAAGGAATGCCTGTGCCAAGCCATCTGGCGAAGGCTGAACCGCGTACTGAATATTCATTCCTAGCGCCGAGCCATCACCGATAAGGTCGATAAATCGCTGCTGTTCTTCTGGCGTGGTGATAATGAGTACATCTCGAATACCCGACATCATTAAAGTGGTTAACGGATAAAAAATCATCGGTTTGTCGTAAACAGGCATTAGCTGCTTACTGACTACCTTAGTTAACGGGTGCAAACGTGTGCCAGATCCGCCAGCTAATATTATTCCCTTTCTAAGCACGTTTATCATTGATAACCCTCCTATTATGTCTTAACTCGGTCGTATATTTTTTATTGCACTTTCGTATATTTTAGAATCAAGGTATGTATTTAGTATCATGGATTCTTGAAACTTTTTCCCTTCGCTTTCTCGTTCAACAGGTTTAAAATGACTGTTTTTATCTTTTACTAATTCACTTAATACCATCTGACTTTTCACTTCTCCCTCATGTGCAAGACCCAATTTATTCAGTAGCCTAAACGCACAATCATCAAAGTGTTCTAAAAAACCAACAAAGTAAAACTTCTCTAATTCTCGCAACGAGAGCTCTAAGAGTTTCTCATCGTAATCATTCAAAACTAATTCTCCATTTTTATACGAAAAATCACCTGAAGGAACTTTACTTGTAAGCAACTGGCAATATGGATTGTATGTGTTTCTTCCCTTTGATATCTCCATATGTTCAAGAAAATCAACAAATGACAACTCATTGCTTAAAGCGACCAATCTATTTTCGCTGAAAAAAGAGGGATCATGAGATTTCCAAAAATAATATGCTGATCTTAGTCTCGCCTGAGGCTCTCGAATAAAAGTCACTAGTTTTTTCTTCAACCCAGGAATTAAGTGGCAAGAAGCAACAGAGAAATGTCCTGAAAAAAAACTAAATGTAGATAATTCAGTAGCAGTAAAGTCTCCTAAAGTATTTAACTTTGCAGGGCATACTTTCGACGAATCAAAATGAGAAGATAGTATTGAGTGAACCGTCGTACCTCCCGTTTTAGGTATATGTAGAAATATTAATTTTGACTCTTCTAAGTCGGAGATACTAGGTTCATGTGCAACTGTAACAGCGTTGATTTTTTTTTGTCGTGCTTGGAACTCTTGCGATTGTAAGATTGCATCCCTTAGGCTGATACGATCTTCTAATTTTAAAAATGATTCATACACTTTTTGGCTTTCTGGCTCTCGGCCAAGTAACCAAAAAAAAGCGTCTTTTATATCGGAGTTAGTCAGCATAAAAATTATTCCTCGAATACTACATAACGCAGGAGTTTTTCAAATTTAACTCTCTTTCAAAAAAAGCCTCCCTGTGTCAAGCAGCTAAACTAAAATGAAAAGCTGCTCCGCACAAAAAGCCTTAGTAGCTGGTGTTTAGATTTTCTATTATCTGTGAAATTCTCGCTTTGTAGCGCGACGCGATCGATGCAACACTGAAATCTTTTGTTGCTCTACACTTTCCAGCATTAGACTTTTGCTTTCTTAATTCGCTATCGCTATAGGCTTCCGATAAAGCCGCAGCTGCGGAATCTACACACGGTTCTGCCCACTGTTGACCAGGCTTTACGAATACGTAGTCTTCTTTATCAACATATTTTAAAGAATAATCAACTAACCAAGAATTTTCTTCGTTACAAAACTCTAGATTTCCAGAGTAGTTTGTTGCAATTACGGCAACACCTAATCCCATTGCTTCGATCATGCCAAAACCCCAGCCTTCTGAACGATGAAGTGATACATAACAATCGCAGCCAGACTTAAATTTTAATAAATCAGCGTATTTGAATGTTTCATTGACGATTTTTATCCTTGGATCTGTTGCAACGATATGATTTATTTGTTCCCAAATTTCGATTTGCTTTTTGTGAACAATAAAGTCCCTATTGTGAGTCTTAATGAGAAGTACTACATCTTCGCCGTTTGCAAAGGCCTTTTGAAATGCTGCTATAGTTCCTAATGGGTTTTTTCGCTCTGGGAAAGAAAAAGAATCAAATGCAAACAAGAAGACCGTACTTTTTCGAGAAATACCATAGTCTTGTTCAAGAAGCGCTTTACCTTCATCCTTATTGACGTTCATTGCCTCTTCATATGCCATTCCGACATTTACAACAGGTTTATCGACGTGGGGCTCATACTGCTCAACGCCATAGTCGGTTGATACCCAAATCTCATCAACTAAGTCCATGCCAAGCTTATGGCAATCAGCAGGTGAGTCTAATTCCCAGTAAAAATATCCTACATTATAGCTATGCTCAAAGTAATCTGGGAAATAAGCAAATAGTAGAGGAAGAGACTCAGCATTAAGGTGAATCAAATTTATCCTTGCCTTACCCAGTTTACTGAGTACTTTTTTATCGTTGAAGCCCTCCTTAGCTGGGTTGTCCAAACCAAAATCTACAACGTTAGTCCTAAGCCCGGTTGCGTTTAGTATATCGGCACTTAGTCTCGTTGCTTGTCCAAGGCCGGATGCTTTATTAATTGGCCCAATCAACTGAACATCAAACTCGTATTCTGCATCGGCTAAAGAACCTGCGTATATGTTCCCTTCAGTACGGTTACCTAAGCTGTCCAGAGAGAGGTAAACCATGCTCGTAAGGTCAAAACTTCTTTCCTTAAACATTTTATTGAGGTATGCGGTTGAAAAAGTTTCAGGAGCATTTGCACCATCATTTGACTTACAATACAGTTCTTGAAGCTTATTTTTACCATTGACTTCTTTTGAGAGCTTTTCAATCTGACCTTTCGGGATTGCATATAGAAGCGCAGTATTCTTACTTGCTTTGAGCAACAATATAGCATAGAACACTTGTCTACACTCTTCAGTCCCAAGGTCTAGATAGTGCAAATCTTGATTTTCATTAAAATAGATTGACGCCATAACTGTAAGAGGGACAGCATTAGTTCTTTCTGTATGCTCTACGCTTCTCATCAACGTGATATATGACTCTGGTATTAAGCAATCTTCCACATTTAAATTTACTGTCGTTGATGTACACCAAATATAAATTTGATTTTTATAATTAGACAGATCATTACAAATAGAATGCAGGTTAATGCCTGGCTGGTACTTTAGAATATGCTGTAAATGAAGCCTGCTTAATTTATATTTGCATCCGGGAATAGCTACCAATTCATTGAGATAATGCAATTCCGAGCGACCTATCGGAACTTTGACTGGACTCCTGTGCACACTGTATGTCTCGATGTACCAGAGTAAAAAGTTATCTACATCTTCAGCTAGCTCATCTGTATTAAATGTGTTTTCAACACAAAATCTTTTACGGGTAAAGTCTAAATAGGCACTCAGGTGGGGCTTAGGTTGATACGAATAATTAGTTGCAGAAGCAGCACCTATATTTGCAGCCTTAAAGAGCTTTCCTATGGGTTCAGAAGAAAGCTTTTTGGAGGCTCGGTATGTAAAATCATGTTTTGGCAACTCCTTCTCAGAATTTATCTTAGTAGGTTGGTTCAAACAGGAAAACTCAAACTCTTCGAGATCATTGCTTAACGCTGCAAGCTGGCCTTCAGATAAGTCGGAATCTTTAATAGCGACGGTGTCTAAAAGAAGCCTTACTTCACCATCAACAATTACTTCAATCTCTTTCCCTAGATGTTTTACATAGTCTTGAGCGGGCTTGCTGATATTAATTGCAAACCCAAAGCACCCATTTCCTTTTCCTGCACTTTTTAAATCCGATCTAAAAATATCGGCTTTAGTAGTACTTAAAACTTTATCGTCTACTTTTGCTATTACTTTTACCGAATGCTTGCTTTTTAGCGCTCTCGCCCATCCGGTGATACAACCATCCTTAAAAGAATCAACAAAACCCTCAAGCTTTCTATTTGACGCCATCTAAAACTATTCCTCTAACATTTTCTCAAGTATATTTTTAATATCTATAACTTTTAATTCGGGAAAAGCCTGAAGTAATTTTTCATTGTCCCCTGTGATAGAAGTTACTTCATTTTTTCTTACAAAGTTTTGGTTCACCTTTACATCTATTTTGTGTCCAGATAAGCTTTCTAAATGACCAATTATTTCTTGTAATGAAATACTTTTACCGCTACAGATATTGAATATTTCGCTCTTATAATTTGACTCGAGCATTTTTAAATATGAGTCCGCCACAAAGGTTACAGCTGAAAAGTCTCTGTACACATCAATGTTACCTAACTCAATAATGCTCTTAGCATCTTTGAAATGCGAAACTATTTTTGGAACTAAAAAGTGGTTTGCTTGGCCTATCCCGGTATAATTGAAAGGCCTTGTAATTATTATAGGTAAAGCGTCAAAATAATTTCTAACTATCCTCTCCATTGATAATTTGCTACACGCATAATGATTAACGGGTTGAGGACAGGCATTTTCCGAAATCACTCCCCCTAGATTTCCATAGACATTGGCACTGCTAGAGACAATAACTTTTTTTAAATTCACATTGGATTGAACAAGTGCTTGGAGTAGATTTTCTGTCCCAAGCACATTTACTCTGTAAAAGTCGTTTGAATCTCCGTGTGCAACAAATGAAATTGCCGCAAGGTGAATTACATAATCAGGGCTGACAGACTTAATTACTTCGAGTAATGAGCGCTTATCAGAAAGATCCGCAGTAAATTGATTTGTCTTAGCAGAGCGAGAATGCGTGAGACCGAAAACTTGATAACCAGCGTCCTCCAGAGCGCACTTCAAGTGCACCCCAGTGAAACCATTAATTCCAGTGAGTAGGACCTTTTTAGAAGGAAAACCCAATTTCATTTCTCCTTAAATCAGCTTCTACCATCATCTGACAAAGCTCTTCTAAAGTCGTTTTAGGCTCCCACCCTAAATCACGTTTAGCCTTTTCGGGGTTTCCTATAAGTAAATCGACCTCAGCAGGCCTGTAAAACTTAGGGTTGACTTTAACAACTAATTTTCCATTTTCCTTGTTGTAAGCTTTTTCATCTTCACCTGCCCCTTTCCACTCAATATCTATACCCGCAGCCTTAAAGGACATAGTGACAAAGTCTCTCACAGTCTCAGTTCTGTTAGTCGCGAGGACATAGGTATCAGCTTTTTCAGCTTGTAACATCCGCCACATACCTTCAACATAATCCTTAGCAAAACCCCAGTCGCGTTTTGCATCCATATTACCAAGCTCTAATACATTAAGCTTGTTAAGCTTTATTTTAGCGACGCTGTCAGTGATTTTGCGAGTTACAAACTCTTGTCCGCGAAGTGGAGACTCATGATTAAAAAGTATTCCACTTGTAGCGAAAATATCATAAGACTCTCGGTAGTTAATAACCATCCAATGTGCGTATAACTTAGCAACGCCATATGGGCTTCTCGGGTAAAATGGTGTGCTTTCTACTTGCGGAATAGCTTGAACTTTACCAAACATTTCTGAGGTGGATGCTTGATAAAATTTAATTTTGGGGTTGACGATCCTGATCGCTTCCAATAAGTTTACAGGACCGACACCGGTTATTTCTGCTGTCGTCAAAGGCTGGTCAAAAGAAACTCCCACAAAGCTCAGGGCGGCCAAATTATACACCTCGGTCGCCTGCGATGATTGCAGGAGACGAATGCTTGAAGAAAGGTCTGTTAAATCATATTCGACTAGATGTAGGTTTGGGCTATCTTTGATTCCAAGCTCTTCAATTCTCCAAAAGTTAACAGAACTCGTTCTTCGATATGTTCCGTAAACCGTATAACCTTTATTAAGGAGCAATTCTGCCAAATAAGCAGCATCTTGGCCGGTGATCCCCGTAATCACAGCCACATTATTTTTTTCCATTTTTTAATCCTTTGTGCATTACAATAAGCGATGAGATGATACCCGAAAAGCAACGATGTAAAAAGTAAGCAAAGCACAATAATTGCCTCTTTAACTGCAAAAAGCCGCTACCTCTCAACGCATTTATCTGACTTTTTTTGTAAATTTAATTTTAAATTTCTACGCTATCACGAAACAACAATTCGCCGTTACTTTTGGCAAAAAAATTAATCTGAGTCTCATCCTCAAGCTTTTTCGGATACACAAAACTAAATCCAACAAAACCCTTTCGATGAATGTTTCGTTCATTAGCGGTACTTCTGTATTCACTGGCTGATATTTCAGCAATTTTTTTCTTACCAACACGCACTTCTATAGTTACAGGGGACTGACTGTTATAATCGGCAGCCCACCCCTTTATCATTTTGCCTTCATCACTTGCAGCCATGTTTGTCTTACCAAAGCGAATAAAAGGAGTATCAGATTCTATAGCCAACTTTTGCCGTTCAAAACGTGTAAGTGCATATTCATAAAGCTTAAAATCTTCTTTATTGTGCTTTTTTATAAGAGCAACCTCTTCGTCTGATAATTCATAGCTTGAAGATTTTTTCTCTGTATTTTTATTGATATCCAATCCTTGAATATCAACGGAATACATCTTATTAATGAGTGCTAATGATTCATTGTAACGTTCTGTCAAACCTATAAAACCAATAGCATCAGGCCACGTGCCTTGAAACGCTTTGTATTGTACGTTTTTAAATCGTGGTTCATTTACGAATTCGGTGAATGAACGCTTATATCGGTGGTGACGTGTAAAATGTTCGTAATGAGAACGAACCTGTTGAATAGGATCTCGAACGAAGGTAATTGCATTCTTAGCCGGAATAAATGGCGCATATTTAGGGTGACTAATATGCCCTGTAAGGAATTTAGCTTTTTCTACGATCTTCATTCCAGCTGCGTAGCGATCACGTTTTTCATAATCTAACGTTTTTATGTCAGGGTTTGTCTCATTTGCTTTAGGCCCATAATCATAGAAGACATGCTCTTTACCGAAGTAGCGCTCGGCCGCTACGCGGAAACTAGAACCTGCAGTTTTAGATATATGAATAAAAAATAATGGGTAATTTGCTGCTTCCATTTTGTCCTATCTAATAGAAAATTTTCGGTGGGCATTTAAAGGTTTGTATTGGTTAATATTAACATTTGCAGGCTCGCTGACAACCGCAATAAGTGCATAACCCTGATGTACATGAGAGTTCTACAACTTAGTTAAATCTATAAATTCATTTGAATAAAATGAGGTTTTAAAAAGTAGCTCGAGTCTATCACCAAAGTAAAGCGTTAAGGCGATAAATAAAAGGACAACCACTCGCGCTCTTGAGAGTTAAGACTGTCTTGCTGCGGCTGCCTATACATCTCTGCATTCCAAGCTTCGTACAAGCTTTTGAGTTCTTCTGCTTTGTCTGGCATGTCTGACATTAAGTTATTGGAGTTTGACTCTTTTGAAGACATATCAAATAAGAACTCATACTCCGCTCCCATTCTAAGATACTTATAATTACCAAGACGAACTGCAGATTGATTCCAAAAGCGCCAAAAAAGGGGGCGATTCATAAGAGTGCTCTTGTCAAAACCTTGAGTTGGAAAAATATCAACACCGTCGAGTTCTGATAAAACAGTTTCAGGCGCACCTGCACGTTTAATCGCAGAGTACAGCACATCTAGGCTGACGACCGGCTCTTCAACAACAGTATTGCTTTGCAGCTTGTCAGGCCAATGGACGATAAAAGGCACTTTTATCCCCCCGTCAGTCAACATACCTTTTTCACCGAGCAAGGGGGTATTCAGTGAGCCATTCCAAGCCTCTTTTTCTGTTATGGGAGCATCAGTAAAGTCGAGCCCTATTGGAGCTCCGTTATCACTGATAAAAGCAATAATAGTGTTTTCCAGTATTCCATATTCTTCAAGCTTAGATACTATGCTACCTACGCCTGCATCTACTGCATACATCATTGCTAATGCATACCTACGTCGATTAGATGACTGCTCAGGGAATAGTGATAGGTAATCTTCCGTTGCATCTAAAGGTACATGTGGGGCGTAGTGAGCCACATGAAGATAAAACGGCTCATCGTGATTTATATCTATAAATTGCGTCGCTGCATCTGAAACAACATCTAACCTGTAGTCAGAATTACTTATCCAGCCCAACTGGGTTTGATTGCCCTCAAGGTCGTAGTTAGCCCAATAACGGTTTGCGTAACCGAAATAATTGTATTTATAACCTTTTGATGACGGGTAATATCGCTCCTTTACCGATGAAGGTAATCTTCCTGGGTTAAACTCACTTATGGGTGTATTAGGAAAGTTATCCTTAAACCATGGCTTTGAATTTTGATCTACTTCAAGGTGCCACTTGCCAACCATTCCTGTTGTATAACCAAGGTCAGAAAAACGGTCTCCCATGGTGACTACATTTTCAGGTATTGGTGTATATCGGTTGTCATCTACTCCAAATCGTTGTTGATAGACACCAGTAACCATTCCCGCTCGCGAGGGTGTGCATTGGGGTGCAGTTATGTAGCCATTAGTAAATAGCACCCCATTGGCCGCTAGCTTGTCTATATTAGGCGTGTTGATGTCGTTAACAATATTATGGGCACCGATATCAGCATATCCTTGGTCGTCGGTGAAAATGACAATTAGATTTGGCTTGGAAGGAAGTATTAAAGACTTCGCGCTGACTTTAAATTTTGTTCCAGCTTCATTTACTAGGTTCGCTGTAATCGTAAATGATGTGCGTTTACGTACTTGGGGTGCAATAAAGCTGAACTTGCCTTCGCTGGTATTCACTATATTTAGTGAAGTTTCCAATGATGTATTCCACGACTCTACCGTATCCTTTTGCGAATTGCTGTCATTAGAGTCGTTTATAGTTATGGAAACTGTGTCATCAGAAGTAATTTCTTGTGGCAGAGTAATTGAATAAGAGCGACTTAATTGCTCCTGTTCAGACACCGTTGGTGGGGACGGTTGAGAGTCGCCGCCACATGAAGCTACACATAATAAAACTAAAAAAAACAAGCCACGCAACGTTACAGCATCCATACTTTTATTCCAAATTCGGCGGATTACACCTCACCAGTATTCTTGTATTATTGATTGGCGAATAATCTAGCGTCAATAATAAAAATAGTAGTTACATTTAATTCGCTGTTTTATTGATCTTTAATAGACTCTATTTCTTCAAGAAACTCATTTTCTTCATCAGTATTTACCCAAGGTTCACGCTTGTGAGCATCTTTACTTATCTTTTTCTTCAGCGCTCTGTTTTTTTCTAACTGCTCAGGATTTTTGAAAGTTGGTGCGTCATCAGAATTTAAGCCAGTGTTGATTGCAGGGTACACCCAATGTTTTTCCGTGCTACCGTTGTATCCCTGTCGAATAAATCTTTCAGTCCACTCTACATGCCCTGCACCGTAACCACTAAACCTAGGGTCTAGGTACCCTATATTATCCATTGCATCCTTGCTACAAGCTGTACATTGCCCTGTTACCAATCTGCAAAGATACGGTAAAGTACTCGACCCTGTACCAGAAACAACTGCATCTTCTTTTTTAATTATTCGCTTATGAGCATAGTTAATGTGACCCCACAAAAGTGCCGCTATAACCCACTCTTTTTGCCAACTTTCTTTATTTGGTCGACAGTCGTCCTCTAGCAAAATTAAAACATCAACTTTTTTGACTTCGTTGAGATAATACAAAGCCCTGTTTTTGTTTCGAACAACCCCTTTATTCTGGCAATTAGTATGAAGTACATTATTTTGTCCACACCATTCTACGGTATCGTCTTTACTGCCGTCGTCAGCAACAACAAGTTCATAATCTCCTGTTGTGAAGGCTTTGATGGCTTCGACAGTTTTTGCTAAATGGTCTTTTCTGTTGTATGTGATAACTCCAATACCTACATTTAAAGTAGCTATGTATTCGTCTGCTATCGAATCAAAAAGGTTGGAGATTATAGGGCCATTAGGCCGAAGTATCTTTGCTCTAGCAATTAACCAAAAGCTTGTACCTTTACTAACCTTTCTAAAAAGAATTGCTAGATCCCTGAAAACCTCTGGGGACAGGTTTACATTCATTATGAATTGACTAACAGAGAAGTCTGCATGATTCAGTATAAAAGTAACTAGTGTGGTTATATCTGTAGAAGGCAAACTATTCGCAATTAATGCCTTGGCAGTATCTAACGAAACTCTTACTTCACTGTGATTATTCAATTCATCAGTTTTGAAACCGATAAGCTTCTCGAAGTTCTTATTCCCTTTTTCTATTTCCTGTTGGATAAAGGCCAACTCAGTATCGGTTAAGCAAAACCTGTCTACCTTAACGCGACCTTTGGCCTGTTTCTCACCAGTAACCTTGTTACGTATAGCTTTAACGTAGCGTTTGGCGTAATGCTTAGTTGCAACGGCCCGACTTCGAAGGCGTTTCTGCTGTAATTCTTTTTTCATTTTGAGACTATTTCAATAGACCTAACAGTATCGGAAATTTGCTTTTTAGCTAACAACATCTTCAAAAATCACTATCTGCGTTTGCTTTTCTACAACCTTAATTGTTTGACCTTCTTTAAAAGTAGCTGGATATTTGTAAGACTTCCCAATATACCCATCGCGATGAATATTTCTTTCTGAGGCTAACGCCCTGTAGTCAGATAGTTTAATGAGCTCGACAGCTTTTCCATCTAGTAATATATCGGCTTCCAACGCTTCTTCTTGCTCGTAACAACACGCCCATATATTAAGTTGCTTTCCTTTGTCTTTCGGCAAAATATTCATCTGGCCAAATCTAACTAAAGGAAGCTCTTTATCTACAAGTTCTTTGTGTAGGTCAAATCGATTTAGCGCATAATCGTAAAGCTCATAGTCTTTCGCGTTCATTTTTTGGATAAGTGAAGTTTCACTTTCTGTGAAAGTATAAGTACCGGATGCTTTGGATATATTTTTGTTTATATCTAGTACTTTAATATCGGTTTCATAATACTTATTAAACAGGGCTATTGATTCATTATAGCGCTCAGTAATACCAATAAAGCCGATAGCATCAGTCCAAACTCCATTTAATGCTTTAGACTGCATATTGGCAAAGCGGTTTTCCTTTATAAAATCTTCGAAGCTGCCTTTATAGCCGTGAAGTCTTGAAAAGTGTTCATAGTGTGAACGCACTTGTTGGGCAGGGTCACGAACAAACGTTACTACGCTCTTTGCCGGAAAGAATGGAGCGTATTTGGGGTAAATGACATGCCCTGACAAAAACTTTGCATTTTTCTTTATGCTCTTTGCCGCCAGATACCTGTCTTTAGACTTGTATTCAAACTTTAAAATATCAGGATGAGTTTCGTTTGAGCCTTTACCGTAGTCAAAATAAGTAGCTTCCGTCCCAAAGTACTGTTCTGCCGCCACACGAAAGCTTGAACCAGCGGTTTTAGGAATATGGATAAAAAATAGAGGAAAGTTGTTCATAATACTTCTAGTTGATCAGAGCCTAACGCAGCGAAAAGTTTTCATGTGTATCGGACAAATTAGGGTTATAAGCGGTGTCATTGCACAGCAGCTTTTTCCACTTATCCTTCATGTACTCAACTTCTTTGTTAAATCGCGCCACTTTCTCTGGTGTATCTTCTTCACCGCGGCTTATTGATTCATGATGGTAAAGTTCAGCCCACGGGGTAAATAGGTTTCTATAGCCTGCAGTATGTACCTTCAAGCAAAAATCTACATCATTAAAAGCTACTGTTAAGTCTTGCTCGTTTAACCCGCCTACTTCTTCAAATACAGACTTGCGAACTAATAAGCATGCAGCTGTAACAGCAGACAAATTTTGAACAAGATGAAGGCGCGTAAAATAACCAGGTTCACTTTTGAGGAAATACTTATGAGAGTGACCGGCAACCCCACCAATACCTAGTACTACGCCCGCATGCTGGATAGTATCGTTAGGGTAATAAAGCTTCGCACCTACACAGCCAATTTCAGGCCTAAGGGCATGCGACACCATTTCTGATAACCAGTCTTCGTTTATAACTTCGATATCGTTGTTAACTAGCCCAACTACTTCACCTTCGGCCTGCGAGACTGCAAAGTTGTTAATAGCAGAATAGTTGAAAGGCTTATCCCATTTTAAAACTCTGAAATTAGCTTTGGTATTAGTGTACTCACTGAAGAGGCCCAGTGTTTTATCACAGGTCGTTTGATTATCTACAACAATAATTTCGAAGTTATTGTATGACGTTTTGTCGTAAATAGATTCTAAACACTGTTTTAGAATGTCATACCCATCTCTTGTCGGAATGACCAAGCTAACTAGCGGTTGCTTCTGTGGCAACGTCCAATTCACCTTGTATGTATTAGGGTATTTGCCTTTTTCAACTGAGGCATTTTGACCTGAATGTTTGAGGAAATGCCTTATAGCTTCAATGCCTGCATCAGTCGTGTATGATTTAGCTGAAGCATCAGACGCTGTCGAATTTTCAATAACACGCCAGTGATAAAGAATGAAAGGTAAATGCACAACTTCATCATGATTAAGACCGCCGGTCGCTCGTAAAAGTAAATCGTGGTCTTGCGAACCTTCTACACCTACTCTAAACCCACCTATCTTTTTAAGCACGCTTGTTTTGTACACTACGGGGTGACATATGTAGTTTTGGCTTAGAAGTAAATCTGGGTTCCAATCAGGTTTAAAGTGCGGCTGATGGCGGTTGCCCTGCTCGTCTATTTTATCTTCATCGCCATAAAGCACTTTCGCGTTTGCGTTATCTGTTATAGCTTTCGCAAAGAAGGATAACGTGTGAGCAGGTAACGTATCGTCATGGTCAAGCAGTAAAACGTAATCGCTAGTTACCATGCTTAAAGCGGCGTTACTTGATTTGGATATATGACCGTTTTCGCTCAGCAGGTTCAATTTAATATTGGCGTGCTTTTGTGCATACGACTTTAATGTGCTGATAGTTTCGGCGTTGGTCGACGCATCATCGGCAATACATAGCTCCCAATTTGTATGAGTTTGCTGCAGAACAGAATCGATACACTCTCTTAAATAAATAGGGTCTGTGTTGTAAGTAGGAAGAATAATAGAGAACTTCACTTCTGACTGTTCTGAGGTGAAGGTTTGCTGCATTTTCTGTAACGCGCGCGGCTCATCAAACTCAACCCAAAACGGATAGCTTTTTTCCATCACTCCTGTGGTAAAGGTTTTATTGTATTCTTCGTATACTGTCTCTATTAACGTTCCACCGTTAAGCTTACGGTTCGTATCAAGGTACTCTTCTACATCATCGACATGGCTGAGCAGCTTATATAACCGCTGTTTCATGTGTCGCATCGCAATGAAAGACGGCACTTTCGATATCATGAACGTATTGAGAGTAAACTCAGTTTCTGCTTCACAAGGGTCGAAGCGAAGCATGGTATTGTTATTTTCAAGATAGAAAAGGCGGTTTACAAATTTGGTGCTGTGCCATGGTACGTCAACAGTGGTTAGCTCGCCTTTCTGTAAGTTGGAATACAACTTTCCCACGTGCGACTGATGGTTTTTTTCAGTTATTTTTACGCGAAGAAGATACCATCCTTTCGCAAAGCTTCGTGAAGGTATGCGGCGAGCAGGATGAATAATAAACTGTGGGTCATCACCGGTTGACAACCAGCTAGAGCCATTACTTTCGGTCGAGGTTTCATTCAACTGGTGGTGAGGGACAATGATTAACTTTTTGGCTAGCCGATATGCTAATCGTTTTAGATTAGATGGCTTTAGTACTTTTGATAACAAAATGCGTAAACACCCTATTCCTATGCAATGCTAAACTGCTTTCCTTAATATTGCATGGTTCAGCTACTGAGCATGCAAACCAGCTATTGTCGCTAATAATAACCTATTTCAAATAGTGGCAAAACAGGATATTTGTCATTTTAACTTCTAGACGGCACCCCTGATAAGAAAAAAGCACCTTGCGGTGCTTTTTAAAATATTATTCTGAATTATTTGGCAACACGCCCATATCTATCAGAAAAACGCACAATATCGTCTTCTCCAAGATATGCGCCTGACTGAACTTCAATAAGCTCTAGAGGAATTTTTCCTGGGTTTTCTAGCGCATGTACCGCACCGATAGGAATATAAACCGACTCGTTTTCAGTTACCAATTGCGTTTTTTCATCAATAGTTACGTTTGCACTTCCAGATACTACAATCCAGTGCTCAGCTCTGTGGTGGTGCATTTGAACCGATAGTTTCTCACCAGGCTTAACCGTAATGCGTTTTACTTGGAAACGGGCGCCGCTGTCGATAGAGTCGTAGCTTCCCCACGGGCGGAATACTTCACGGTGGAATTCAAACTCTGGGCGATGCCCTTCTTTAAGCTTGTTTACTACCGTTTTAATACTTTGTGCATCATCTTTATGGGCCACCATAACGGCATCTTTGGTTTCTACTACGATAACGTCTTCTAAACCAATTACAGAAACCAAACGCTGCTCAGCATTTACGTAACTGTTTTTTGTGTTTTCTAGAATAGTATCGCCTACAGTAGCATTGCCGTTTTCGTCTTTCTCTGCAGTTTCCCACAGTGAAGACCAACTACCCACATCGCTCCAACCTGCGTCTAATGGAACCATAGCTGCGCTATCGGTTTTTTCCATTACTGCATAGTCGATTGAATCGTCTGGGCAAGTCGCAAAAATATCGTGGTCTACACGGATGAAATCTAGATCTGGTGTTTCTGTGTCGATAGCACGCTTACACACGTCTAACATTTCAGGGTTATATTTCTCTAGCTCTTCCAAATAACGGCTTGCTTTAAACATAAACATGCCGCTATTCCAGTAGTAACTGCCAGAATCTACATACTCTTTTGCGGTTTCTAGTGCAGGCTTTTCTACAAACTGTGCTACTTCAAAACCTTCGCCAGCCTGCTCACCGGCTTTGATATAACCATATCCAGTATGCGGCTGGTCAGGAACAATACCGAACGTAACAAGTTTGCCCTGCTCTGCCAACTTTTCGGCTTTAGCAATAGCAGTGTGAAATGCTTGGTTATCTTCAATAAGATGGTCAGCGGCCAAGACTAGAAGAACAGGATCTTCACCATTAATTGTTGCGTGTAGTGCAGCTAATGCAATTGCCGGTGCCGTATTACGACCAACAGGCTCTAGAAGAATGCCACCGTGCTGAATGTCTTTTTGTCGAAGCTGCTCAGCTACTAGGAAGCGGTGTGCATCATTACAAATAAAAATTGGATTCTGAGCTGGGGTGCCTTTTAAGCGTGTGATTGTGTCTTGAAGCATAGTGCTGTCTGATGTGAGAGACAAAAACTGCTTTGGAAGCGCCGCACGAGATTTTGGCCATAAGCGACTACCTGAGCCGCCAGCTAATACTACTGGTTTCATTTGTAATATCCTTGATGTGTGGGTGCTTGGCCCACGTCCTAATAGTTATATATTCAGCGGATAGTATACAAAGGTTTGTATTGCGTTTAAATGGCAAAAACTAGGTAGAAATAAAAATAGGGCTAAGTTCAGCACTTTTGCCCTATTTTTATCGTTTATTTTAGCGTTAGGCAGCTACTTACTCTGCACGTATAAGGGCTAACACTTCTTTGGTTTTTTCTTCCATTAACGAAATATCGCCCTTACTTTCTACATTAAGACGAATTACCGGCTCGGTATTCGATTTACGTAAATTAAAGCGCCAATTTCCAAACTCCAAACCTAGACCATCTGTAGTATCGACAACGTTAGCTAAGGGTTGATACTTTTTTGTCACTCGGTCTAGCGCTGCGTCAGCATCTTTCAATTTACTGTTTATCTCGCCTGAAGAAGGAAAAGCTTTTATACGCTCTTTCACCATGCTGGCTAGAGTTTGCTGTTTTACGCACACAAGTTCTGCAATTAATAACCAAGGGATCATGCCTGAATCGCAGTAGGCGAAGTCGCGAAAGTAATGATGCGCACTCATTTCACCGCCATATACTGCATCTTCTTTACGCATTCTTTCTTTAATAAATGCATGGCCAGTTTTTGACTTAATTGGCGTTCCGCCTGCGTTCACTACTATGTCTTCGGTATTCCAATACACTCTTGGGTCATAAATTATTTTGCTGTCGGTATTTTTCTCAATAAAAGCCTCAGCAAGAAGGCCAACTATGTAGTATCCCTCAATAAACTCACCGTCTGCATCGAATAAAAAACAACGGTCGAAATCGCCATCCCAGGCTATACCAAAATCGGCACCTGAGGCTTTAACTGCATCGGCGGTGTCGGCACGATTTTCTGGTAAAAGTGGATTAGGAATACCATTTGGGAAAGTGCCGTCTGCGTTGTGGTGAACTTTAACAAATTCGACAGGCACGTTTTGTTTGTGCATCTCGAGCTCAATGGCATCGAGTGCTGGACCAGCCGCACCATTACCAGCGTTAACTACAATTTTAAGGGGGGTAAAGTTATTAAGTTCAACGTACGACAGCATGTGAGCAACATAATCTTTCAAACATGATTGTTTGAGGTATTGGTCAGTTTCTTCTAGCTTATCTAGCTGCACATGCGCTTGACCGTTGAAAAAAGCATCTGCATCAATAAGCCCGCCCGAAGTATAATGAGAAAGACGTCCTAAAACGAACTCATCGCTTAATGCTTCTGCGCGTACTTTTATTGCGTTTAAGCCTGTATCGCCGCTTATTGGAACAGAACCAGCTTTCACGAGTTTCATACCATTGTAGTTTATCGGATTATGACTAGCGGTAACTTCTATACCACCGTCGACACCAAGATGTTTGGTAGCAAAATATATTTCTTCAGTGCCAGCCATTCCAATATCAGTCACTTTGGCACCGGCATCAATCAGACCAGCGCTTAGTGCTAGCTTTAAGGGGGTAGAGGTTAAACGAACGTCACTGCCAACCACTACCGTTTTTGCACTCAATTCTGCAGCGAATGCATAGCCAATTCTGTATGCTACTTCTTCGGTAAGCTGTGTATTTAATTCACCTCGAATGTCGTAGGCCTTAAAGCAGGTAATCTGGCTTCCCATCTCTCGTATTTTCCTTGGTTTTTGATTGTGGATAGATTTACAAAGCTTTTAACGCGTTTTACGTCGAAAAGCATAGGTTGATATTACTATAAATCGCTATTGAAAATGATAAAACACGCACTTCTAATTATCACCTATAGATCCCAACAACCCCAAAACCTGCTCATCACTGGACTGAGCCTGGGCCCGAACAGAAATGCTCGCTTGCTCTACGATTTGCGCCTGTGTGGATTGAGCAGTTTCTTCAGCAAAATCAGTATCGAGGATTTGAGAACGGGCCGCCATTAAGCCTTCGTGCATACGGTCATTTAGTTTGAGCGCTGACTCCATTTGATTCATCTTTGCGCCATAAAACGCTCGGCTTTCGCTTACATACTCTAATGCATCATCAATTTGCTGTAACGCCGCTTCTGCATTTTCAAAAGTTAGTACGTCGCTTTCAACCATATTTAGATCAGATAAACCCACTGGCGTTTTAGTTAAGTTTATAAAGTCTGTTCCATCGCTTAGCGAGTTAGTAGCAGTGATATCCACAGGGCCTGCTTCAAAACTGTTTCCACCGCTTCCGGCAGCACCCAACGTATCCCAATCTACGGTGGCATCAAATACACCTCGCCCCACTACTGCAATAATGAGCGGCTCGCTAGTGTTATCAATGGTTAGATTTTCTGTTGTTACGCCTGGGTGTTGGTCACCTGAGAAGGTGAATGTTGTTCCGTTAATCGTACCAGAACCATTTGTAATCAATGAACTACCATCATAGCTTGCTTTGGGTGCATACCCTTCTTCAGGTAAGAATAGAAAACGCTTGATGTCACTCGTTGAGTTTACGTTATTTCTACTCCAGACATTATCAGACAGTGGGGTGCCAACTAGGTGCCTACCGCTTGTTGTGAAAACCTGCAGATCATCGTCTGCTGAAAAGCTATCAATACCTATGGATATATTTGTTGAACCAGCGGGAATATACGCTATCGAGCGTAAGCCACTGCTCAATCTCGTTGTATTGCCCTTTACGAAGGTATCGCCTATTGAAGGTACGTTATCAGACAATAAGTCGTTATCACCTAGCAAAGGCAATCGGTTAAACGCTTCGGTATTGTAGGCTATTCCATTAAGTGCGTTTTTTAATTGCTGAAATTCTCTATCTAGTGCACGCCTATCTGAATCAGTATTAATGCCGTTTTGTGACTGCATGGCTAATTGCCGCATACGCTGCAATATATCGGCAGATTCTTGCAGCCCGCCTTCCGCTATTTGTGCATAGCTTATGCCGTCGTTTAAGTTTCTTCGCAACTGGTTTTTCGCCAAAGATTCCGACGTCAGCCTGTTCGAAATTTGCAGGCCGGCAGTGTCATCTGCAGCACTGTTTATTCTAAGCCCTGAACTTAGCCGTTCATACGCTGTAGACAGCGTTTTACTAAACACTGCGTTGGAAGATAGTAACTGCGTAAATGATGAAACGGTTAACATAAACTTCCTTGCTATGAATAACAGAAGTAACCAAGTGCCAAAAGCCTAGCATAGAACGGCGCTTTCAATGCATGGACTAAATACTTACCCATTTTTATTAGCAAGCAACAAGCCAAAGTGATTATTACGGTGTGACAAAATACTTCGTAAGCTTGATGAGCAATTGTGATTTAAAAAACAATAATGGGGTCAGAGTTATGACTCTGACCCCATTATTCTTTGAGCACAAAAAAAGGGCCTGAGTTTTCACTCAGGCCCCTTTTTCTAATCGAGTATTAATTACTCTTCAGTTGCTTCTACTGCTTCTTCTTCAGCTTCTACAACTGGACGGTCAACTAGCTCAACATATGCCATTGGGGCATTGTCGCCAGCACGGAAACCGCATTTAAGAATGCGAGTGTAACCGCCTGGACGAGCTTCGTAACGAGGACCAAGCTCGTTGAATAGTTTACCTACAACCTCTTTGTCACCAGTGCGGGCGAAAGCTAGACGGCGGTTTGCAACGCTGTCTTCTTTAGCCATAGTGATTAGAGGCTCGATTACGCGACGTAATTCTTTCGCTTTTGGTAACGTAGTTTTGATCACTTCGTGCTTGACCAAAGAACCGGCCATGTTTTTGAACATAGCTTGACGATGGCTGCTGTTGCGATTCAACTGACGACCACTCTTACGATGGCGCATAGTTTTATCCTTCTCTACAAATCAGTTTGATAAAAACCTGATTAATCTTTTTCAGCGATGCTCTCTGGCGGCCAGTTTTCTAGGCGCATACCTAGAGAAAGACCACGAGATGCTAGAACATCTTTGATTTCAGTTAGCGATTTCTTACCAAGGTTTGGCGTTTTAAGTAGCTCAACCTCAGTGCGCTGTACCAGGTCACCAATGTACTGGATAGCTTCTGCTTTCAAACAGTTTGCAGAACGTACTGTCAGCTCTAGGTCATCTACTGGACGAAGCAGAATCGGATCGAATTCTGGCTTCTCTTCTTTCGCTTCTGGCTCAGACACATCACGTAGGTCTACGAATGCATCTAGCTGTTCAGCTAGGATAGTAGCAGAACGGCGGATCGCTTCTTCAGGATCCAAAGTACCGTTCGTCTCCATGTCGATGATTAGTTTGTCTAGGTCTGTGCGTTGTTCAACACGAGCAGACTCTACACTGTAAGCAATACGTTCAACTGGGCTGTATGAAGCGTCTACTAACAAACGACCAATTGGACGATCATCTTCTTCAGAGGAGCGACGGGTAGAAGCTGGTACATAACCGCGACCCATTTCTACTTTAATGCGCATGCTGATTTCAGCTTCGCCAGTTAAAGTACAAATAACGTGGTCAGGGTTTGTAATTTCTACGTCGCCATCATGCTGAATATCACCAGCAACAACAGGGCCAGCGCCAGATTTCACTAGAGTTAGGGTTGCCTCAGTTTTACCTTCAAGGCGAACCGCTAAACCTTTAAGATTTAGCAAGATTTCAATTACGTCTTCCTGAACACCTTCTTTGGTGCTGTACTCGTGAAGAACGCCGTCAATTTCTACCTCGGTAACTGCACATCCTGGCATAGATGACAGTAAAATACGACGTAGGGCGTTACCTAGAGTATGGCCAAAGCCGCGCTCTAGTGGTTCCAAAGTTACTTTGGCACGAGTAGGAGAAACGTTTTCGATCTCAACTAATCTCGGTTTTAGGAATTCAGTCACAGAACCCACAATGCTTCCTCTTTAGTTAGCTTTACTTAGAGTAAAGTTCGACGATCAACTGTTCGTTAATTTCCGCAGACAGGTCAGTTCTTTCAGGAACGCGCTTGAAAGTGCCTTCCATTTTGCTGCTGTCTACTTCAATCCAGGTTGGCTTCTCACGTTGGTCAGCCAGTTCCAAAGCAGCAACGATACGCGCTTGCTTCTTAGCCTTTTCACGAACAGAAACCACGTCTTCGGCAGAAACGTTAAACGATGGGATGTTCACAACTTGACCATTTACCATGATCGCCTTGTGGCTAACTAGCTGACGTGCTTCAGCACGAGTGCTAGCGAAACCCATACGGTAAACTACGTTATCAAGACGCTGTTCTAAAAGCTGTAGCAAGTTTTCACCTGTGTTGCCTTTTAGACGTGCAGCTTCTTTATAGTAGTTGCGGAATTGCTTTTCCAGAACGCCGTACATACGACGAACTTTTTGTTTTTCACGCAGCTGAACACCGTAGTCAGACAGACGGCCACGACGGGCACCGTGCTGACCAGGCGCTGTATCGATTTTACATTTAGAATCGATTGCGCGAACGCCGCTTTTTAGGAACAGGTCTGTTCCTTCGCGACGGCTAAGTTTGAGTTTTGGACCCAAATATCTTGCCATGATCTTTCTCCAACTGTCCGTCGATTAAACGCGACGTTTTTTCGGTGGACGACAACCGTTGTGAGGAATAGGGGTCACATCGGTAATGTTTGTGATCTTATAACCTGTAGCGTTAAGAGCACGGATCGCAGACTCACGGCCTGGACCTGGACCTTTAACGAAAACTTCAAGGTTCTTAAGACCGTATTCTTGTGCAGCAACACCTGCACGTTCAGCAGCTACCTGTGCAGCAAATGGGGTAGATTTACGTGAACCACGGAAACCTGAACCACCAGATGTCGCCCATGCTAGTGCATTGCCTGAACGGTCTGTAATAGTCACAATTGTGTTGTTGAAAGACGCATGGATATGAGCCATACCGTCTGCAACCTGACGTTTAGCGCGCTTACGCGTGCTACGAGCTGGTGCTTTAGCCATAACTTACTCCCCGTTTACTTCTTAATTGGCTTACGAGGACCTTTACGGGTACGCGCATTAGTTTTAGTGCGCTGACCACGTAGAGGCAAGCTACGACGGTGGCGAATACCACGGAAGCAACCCAGGTCCATCAAACGTTTGATGCTCATAGAGACTTCACGGCGTAGGTCACCTTCAACGGTGAATTTAGCCACTTCGTCACGAAGCTTATCAATAGTAGCTTCGTCTAGCTCTTTGATTTTTGTATTTTCTGCAACACCAGCACCCGCACAAATGCTTTTCGCACGTGTGGGACCAACGCCATAGATCGCTTGGATAGCGATTACAGCATGCTTGTGCTCAGGAATGTTAATGCCAGCGATACGGGCCATTAACAGCACTCCTCTTGTTTATTTGTCGACGACCTAAAAAGCCCGATAGGATACTTACCCGTCGACTAAATTGCAAATTAAGGTTCAAAATACTTTAAAACAAAACTAGCAGAACCAGACAAGTACTATCTAGGTTCTGCTTACTTAGCTTTGCGAATATCTTGTTCCGCTTAGATTAGCCCTGACGCTGCTTATGCTTTGGGTCAGAACTGCAAATTACACGCACAACACCGTTGCGCTTGATAACTTTACAGTTACGGCAAATCTTTTTTACTGATGCACGAACTTTCATTACATCTTTCCCCTTTCTATCAATATTAAGGGGCTAACTTATCGGCCGTAGCCTTTAAGGTTAGCTTTCTTCAGCACAGACTCATATTGACTAGACATCAAATGTGTCTGTACTTGTGCCATAAAGTCCATGATAACTACTACGATAATGAGAAGCGACGTACCACCGAAGTAGAACGGCACATTCCAAGCAATTAGCATGAATTCAGGCACTAAACAAATAAAGGTTATGTACAGTGCGCCAGCCAGTGTAAGGCGAGTCATTACCTTGTCAATGTATCGTGACGTTTGCTCACCCGGGCGGATGCCTGGGATGAACGCGCCAGACTTCTTCAAGTTATCTGCTGTATCACGCGGGTTGAAAACCAACGCCGTGTAGAAGAAGCAGAAGAAGATAATCGCAGCTGCGTATAACATCACGTACAGCGGTTGACCAGGAGATAGCATAAGCGCTACATCTTGCAACCACGCTGTTGATTCATTCTGTCCGAACCATCCTGCGATGGTACCCGGGAACAGAATAATGCTAGAAGCAAAGATTGGTGGAATTACACCAGCAATGTTGACTTTCAGCGGTAAATGGGTGCTTTGCGCAGCAAAAACCTGACGGCCTTGCTGACGTTTTGCGTAGTTTACCACAATTCTGCGCTGTCCGCGCTCTACAAATACAACAAGGTATGTAAGAGCGATAACAATCACGCCAATCAACAGTAGGAACAACAAGTTAATGTCGCCCTGCCTTGCTTGTTCCGCAGTCTGACCTATCGCTGTTGGCAGACCGGCAACAATACCAGCAAAAATCAATATAGAGATACCGTTACCAATACCTCGTTCGGTAATTTGCTCACCCAACCACATAAGGAACATAGTTCCTGTGACTAGGCTCACTACTGCCGTAAAGTAGAATCCGAAGCCAGGGTTTATCACCAATCCATTAATCAGGTTAGGCAAACCAGTCGAAATTCCAATTGATTGGAAGATAGCCAATACAAGCGTTAGATAACGCGTGTACTGACTAATTTTACGACGGCCTGCTTCGCCTTCTTTTTTAAGCTCCACCATCGGTGGGTGAACCACCGAGAGCAACTGCATGATAATGGATGCAGTAATGTATGGCATAATGCCCAAAGCCAGAACGGATGCACGCTCAAGCGCACCACCAGAGAACATGTTAAACATTTCTACAATGGTGCCTTTTTGTTGCTCGAACAAGTCAGCAAGTACAGCTGGATCGATGCCAGGGATAGGAACATAAGAACCTAGTCTGAATACAACAATCGCACCAAGTACGAACAACAATCTTGCCTTAAGCTCACTCAAGCCGCTTTTAGCGCCTGAATCCAATCCTGGTTTAGCCATCTAGCTTATTCCTCTACTTTACCGCCAGCAGCTTCAATCGCTTCTTTAGCGCCTTTAGTAACCTTTAACCCGCTTACTGTAACAGCGCGTGATACTTCACCGCTCTTAACAACTTTAACGAACTGGATTTCTTTCTTAACGATACCAGCTGCTTTTAAAGTCTCAAGAGACGCAGTATCACCATCAACCTTCGCGATTTCAGCAAGAGTTACTTGATCAGTAACAAAGCTCTTGCGTGAAGTGAAACCGAACTTAGGAAGACGACGCTGGATAGGCATCTGACCACCTTCGAATCCTGGCTTAACGCGGCCACCTGAACGGCTTTTTTGACCTTTGTGACCGTGGCCACTCGTTTTACCAAGACCTGAGCCGATACCACGACCAGAACGCTTACCAGTAGGCTTTGAACCTTCGGCTGGAGAAATTGTATTTAAACGCATGTCTTACTCCTCCACTATCTCAACCATGTAATATACACGGTTGATCATGCCACGAACGGCTGGGGTATCTTCCAGTTCACGAACATGGTTGATTTTACGAAGGCCTAAACCTTTAAGCGTAGCTTTGTGCTTTGGCAGACGGCCAATTGCACTTTTAGTTTGCTTTACTTTAATCGTTGCCATGTCTGATTACCCCAAAATTTCTTCTACAGACAATCCACGCTTCGCAGCAACTTTCGCCGGGCTGTTCATTTCTGTCAGCGCGTTGATTGTTGCACGTACAACGTTGATTGGGTTTGTAGAGCCGTAACATTTTGAAAGTACGTTTTGTACACCAGCTACTTCAAGTACTGCACGCATCGCACCACCGGCAATAATACCGGTACCTTCAGATGCTGGCTGCATGTAAACTTTAGAGCCAGAGTGACGACCTTTAATCGGGTGCTGTAACGTGTGACCGTTAAGGTCTACGTCAACCATGTTGCGACGAGCCTTTTCCATTGCTTTTTGGATTGCAGCAGGTACTTCACGTGCCTTACCGTAACCAAAACCAACGCGACCGTTACCGTCACCCACTACTGTCAATGCAGTGAAACTAAAGATACGACCACCTTTAACCACTTTAGATACGCGGTTTACGGCGATCAATTTCTCTAGAAATTCACCATTTTGAACGTCTTGTTTAGCCATTATAAACTCCTAGAACTGAAGACCAGCTTCGCGAGCTGCATCAGCTAATGCTTTAACGCGACCGTGGTATTGGAAACCACTGCGATCGAAAGCCACTGTTTTAATGCCTTTCTCAAGCGCGCGCTCTGCGATTGCTTTACCGACTACCGTCGCTGCTTCAGCGTTACCTGTAGACTTAAGATCTTTTGCAAGATCTTTCTCAACAGTTGAAGCCGCTGCCAACACTTCAGAACCGCATGGAGCGATTAGCTGAGCGTAGATGTGGCGAGGTGTACGGTTAACTACCAAGCGATGCGCGGCCAGTTCACGAATTTTTGCTCGTGCGCGAGTAGCGCGACGAATGCGAGCTGTTTTCTTATCCATCGTATCACCCACCTACTTTTTCTTAGCTTCTTTACGACGTACGTGTTCGTCAGCGTAACGTACACCTTTACCTTTGTAAGGCTCTGGTGGACGGTAACCACGAATGTTCGCCGCAACCTGACCAACCACCTGCTTATCGGCGCCTTTAACGACGATTTCAGTTTGGCTAGGAGTTTCAACCGTAATGCCTTCAGGCATTTCGTATGCTACAGGGTGAGAGAAACCTAGTGTAAGGTTTAGTTTGTTACCTTGTGCTTGTGCACGGTAACCAACACCTAACAACTGAAGTTTTTTCTCAAAACCTTCTGAAACACCTTGAACCATTGCGTTAAGGATAGAGCGCGCAGTACCAGCCTGTGCCCAACCGTCAACAAAGCCTTCACGTGGAAGTGCTTTAAGTTGGTTCTCTTCCTGTGCAACTTCTACAGCGTCGTTGAAAACGCGGGTCAAAGTGCCTTTACTACCTTTAACAGTAACTTCTTGACCAGAGATAGAAACTTCTACACCTGATACAACGTCTACTGGGGCTTTTGCTATACGTGACATTTCAACTCCTCCGTTATGCTACATAACCGATGATCTCACCGCCCATGCCAGCGTTACGCGCTGCACGGTCAGTCATCACACCTTTAGAAGTCGACACGATAGCTACGCCTAAACCACCCATAACCTTTGGAAGCTCATCTTTTTTCTTGTAGATGCGCAGACCAGGACGGCTTACACGTTCGATAGTGTCAATTACTTGCTTGCCTTCGAAGTACTTAAGCGTAACTTCTAAAACAGGCTTAACGTCACCAGAAGCAGCGAAGTCAGTAATATAACCTTCAGCTTTCAATACTTCACAGATTGCAACGCGAAGTTTTGAAGAAGGCATAGTTACAGAAACTTTCTGTGCCATCTGGCCGTTACGGATGCGGGTAAACATATCCGCGATAGGATCTTGCATGCTCATTATCAGCTACTCCTTACCAGCTGGCTTTCTTAAGGCCAGGGACTTCACCGCGCATCGCTGCTTCGCGAAGCTTAATACGGCTAAGACCGAATTTGCGTAGGTAACCATGTGGACGACCAGTAACACGACAACGGTTACGTTGACGAGACTTACTAGAGTCACGTGGCAGTTGTTGTAGCTTCAGAACAGCGTCCCAACGCTCATCTTCAGAAGCGTTAACATCGCTGATAATCGCTTTAAGTGCGGCGCGCTTTTCAGCATACTTAGCTACTAGCTTAGTACGCTTAGCTTCACGTGCCTTCATTGATTCTTTTGCCATAACCCTACACCCCTACTTTTTGAATGGGAAGTTGAACGCGTCCAGCAGAGCACGTGCTTCGTCATTAGTATTCGCACTGGTAGTGATAGTAATATCCATACCGCGAACTTTATCCACTTTATCGAAATCGATTTCAGGGAAAATGATTTGCTCACG
>CETE01020086.1_pt1 | contig 38732 bp, 32 predicted proteins | sample 531241 | NCBI WGS metagenome assembly CETE01 (sample SAMEA2622336, study PRJEB7988) | marine metagenome | biome: marine biome (ENVO:00000447); feature: deep chlorophyll maximum layer (ENVO:xxxxxxxx); material: "saline water (ENVO:00002010), including plankton (ENVO:xxxxxxxx)" | depth 30 m
TTTACCAGGCCGCTTTCAATTTTTTCAAAGTCGCCCATGGCAATAGAGGGGCGTAAACGATAGGTCCAGCTGCGGCGGTTTTCTGCTCGTGGGGCAGTAAATGCTGTACTGCTAAACTGTTCAGCGTAAAGCTTATAATTCACTTTTTGTGGGCTGAACTGGCCTTTAGGAAGGGCACCCGGCAGTGCCTCTGTCTCGTGCTCGTTATTAAAACCCGTTAAATACGACAAATTATCCATAAACCCTCCCACAGGCGGCCATCGATGTGGCTGTACAGATGAATGCTAAATAAAGTAGTTACAAATGAAACTATGTGGTTTAGGCTAGAGGTAAATGAAATGTAAATCAATGGCCGTGGGCGAGTAGAGGGAATGGAGCCAACGTCATTTGGTACGCTAGCTTTACACCTTTTATGTGAGGGCCATTACAAGGTTACACGTATTGCGTGTTTTTAATGCACGATGTTAGCTGTGAAAGTTACCTGGGTTAATGTTGAACGCGCCTGAACGCTCGACAGATGGTAGCGACACTTTGGGTATAAGTAACGCCTAAGGTAAAGAAAAAACAACCATGGCTTTTAGGGCGGTAGCAGAAGTAAAAATAGCAAGAGTAATACAGTGATAAGGGCTTAAAACATGCAGCTAGAAGATATGCTTGCCTACAAGGTAGCCATGCTTGCGAGCGATTTAAGTGAATCGCTCTCAAAAGAATATGCAGAATATAAACTTACTAAACCAGAGTGGCGAATCTTAGCCACATTAGGCGGCCGAATTGAAAGCTCGCCAAAATCACTGCTAACGGCAAAAGAAATCGCTATTGCAACACGACTAGATAAAGTGCAGGTTTCGCGAGCGCTGGAGCGATTGGTTAAGCGAGATGCTATCGTTAAGCGTGTGAGCAAGCGAGATAAACGGGCCACATTAATTTCATTGTCAGTGGAAGGAGAACGAATCTATCGGGCGCTGTTGCCTAAAATTGTGGCTTGGCAAAATAAGCGTTTGGAAAATATCACTGAAGATGAGTATCGAATATTTGTAAAAGTGATAGATGCACTAACGCCTTAAGATTCGGGTGAAGTCGTTGAAAAGTCTGGTCTGAGCAGATGTGAGGGCATTGCTATAAAGGTTACTTTCGCGCCTTTAACTGTTAAATTCCCCCGAAACTAATTAAACGGGGAAGTTATTGGATTTATTGGTCATGGCTTGCTACCCCCTAAATATTTATCAAGCGCTTCTATTCGGCGCACAGCGAGGACATTGAGTGGCACCCTTAGAAATATACGCAGGTAAAAAAGCACGTGAATCCATAATGAAAAACGGGTTTACGCCTGAGTTATTTAGCTATTTTCTGGGGGCATCTGGCGGCCCGAAATGGTTTTCGTTAGCTGGCCTAGACCGCGTACTGTTTCCCGAGTGGTTTGCCAACGTTAAGCATCAAATTCATGTAATTGGTTCATCAGCGGGTGCGTTTCGTACCATTTGCGCTGTTCAAAATGATCCCCTAGCAGCCATAAATCGTCTAGCCTCTTCTTATTCAACAACGACCTATAGCAGTGAAAAGCCTACGCCTAGAGAAATTACGGCTAAAGCTGAAGACCTGCTGAAAGAAATGGTGGATGAATCAGGTAAGCAAGAAGTGCTGTCTAACACTCGTTTTAAAGCGCACCTGATCGTTGCTAAATGTTTAGGTGCTACTCGTTTTGAAAGTAAGTTTAGGCAACTTTCGGGCTTGGCGATGAGTGCAGCGGCCAATACAGTGAACCGACGACACCTTTCTCGTTTATATAAGCGCTACGTGTTTTCAACGCCGGGTACGGAGTTTGCGATAAACGACCCGTATCAACTGCCTACTCAGTACCATGCATTAACGCGTGGAAATATTCATACCGCGCTGCTAGCGTCTGGTTCTATTCCTGTGGTAATTGAGGGCGTACAGCAAATTGAAGGTGCGCCAGCCGGAATGTATCGAGATGGCGGTATTATTGACTACCATTTCGACTTGTCCTTCGGACCAGATGATGGCTTAGTGTTATACCCTCATTTTTATGACAAGCCCATTCCAGGCTGGTTCGACAAGGGCTTGAAGGGCAGAGTGCCTCATCGTTCAAGCTACGATAACGTTGTAATGCTTGTGCCTTCTGCATCGTTTGTTGCTAATTTGCCTTATAGCAAAATCCCCGATAGGAAAGATTTTGAAGTACTCGATGCAAAAACGCGCATCCAGTATTGGCAAACAGTATTGAAAGAAACCGACAGGTTGGGTGAATATTTTATGCGTGCTGTTAACGATGGCTCCTTAGTGGACGCTATCAAGCCGCTTCCATTTAAAATGATTTAAGTTAATCGAAATTGTTGAAGAAAGTGGCTAATTGCTGTCAAATTAGTCACTTGAATCGTCATTTGATAAGTTTTCCTTGCAGGCAACGCTCGTGCTAAGTATTATACGCGCCGTTGCTTGGCATTCGCCCACCTATCAGGTGCAACAAAATTCTATATGCGTCTATAGCTCAGTTGGTTAGAGCGCTACCTTGACATGGTAGAGGTCCCCTGTTCGAATCAGGGTAGACGCACCATCTTACGATTTAATTTCATCTTTTGTTGACCCAAGTTCTGCGTAACACGCACTGCTACCCTTTTCTCTATTCAGCGATATTCATGAGTAATTTAACTTTTTAATGTCGGGTGGTCTGTGTGATTTGGACTACACTAAAAGAATGGTGGCCGTTTTTATATTTTTGCTATTTAACAATTTAGCACTCGCGGGAGTACGATGAGCTTACAGAAATACCAAGAGCCCCCGTTATTTGAACAGCATGGTTCGGCTGAAAGGCGGTTCCTTCAGCTTATTAGTGCCTTGCCAAAGGTATCGGTGCAAGGTTATGACAAGCACATAAAAGTTATCTACTGGAATAAATCAAGTGAAGACATGTATGGCTTTTGTGAGTGCGAAGCACTAGGTCAAAAACTTGAAGATCTCATCATTCCCTCGTTCATGAAAAGTGAAGTGATAAAGCTACATCAGCGATGGATAGATTACGGTGAGGCAATTCCCTCAGACGAACTCGTGCTTGAGAAGAAAAGTGGCGAGCCTATCCATGTTTTCTCATCTCACGTCATGCTGAAAGAAGGCACAGATTCACCCGAAATGTATTGTGTGGATATTGACCTGAGTGAGCAGCACAACATCAGGCAAGAACTTGAGCGAATGGCATCCACAGATTTGTTAACCGAGTTGCCTAATCGACGCCTGTTAGAGCAGTTTTTGACGTCGTCTATTGAGGATGCATCGCGCAATGAGTCTGGCTTCGCTTTGTTTTTCATTGACTTAGATATGTTTAAAGAAGTTAATGACACGCTTGGGCATACCTGGGGTGATGAATTGCTGCGCTCTGTTTCTAAGCGGCTGTCATATTGTCTAAGCGAACAAGGCTTACTGGCTCGGTTTGGTGGAGACGAATTTGTTTTTGTCGCCACACAAGTGACTTCTGAAAATGAAAGTGCTGACATTGCTAAGAAACTTACTGAGTGTTTCAAGCAGAGCTTCGCACTTAGCACTGAAAACGTGCATATCACTTCAAGTATCGGTATTAGTATGTACCCTAAAGACGGAAGTGAGATTGATGATCTTCTGAAAAATGCAGACGTCGCAATGTATCAGGCGAAAGCTGAAGGCCGAAACCGTTTTCATTTTTTCACCCACGCTTTAAGTCAGAAAGTTCGACAACAGCGAAGTATCGCAGCCTATCTGCATGAGTCTTTGGTTAACGATGAGTTTGAACTCTTGTATCAACCTCAAATCGATTTGCTCACTGGAAAAGTGGCATCGTGTGAAGCGCTGTTAAGGTGGCGTCCTAATGGCGAGGATAAGGCTGTTCCACCCAATATCTTCATCCCCATCGCTGAGCGCAGTGAGTTAATTGTTCACATTGGAAATTGGGTGTTAGAAAAGGCGTGCAAACAGTCACAGCTATGGAAAGAGCAGGGCATTAATATTCGCGTTGATATCAATGTTTCAGGAAAAGAGTTAGAGCAGAATGCTTATTTCGAACGCCTAAGGGAGTGTCGAGAGCGGCACGGTTTACTGCCTAAAGATATTGGGTTAGAGCTTACTGAGAATGTGCTTATTAAGTCTGACAATACGATTTTAGATAATTTGAGAGCGCAACGCGACCAGGGCGTTGAAATATCGATTGATGACTTTGGTACGGGTTATTCTTCGCTTAGTTATTTAAAACAGTTTCCCGTTAGCCACTTAAAAATAGATCGTTCATTTTTAAGAGGTGCACCGGAAAATGCCTACGATAGCGCGTTAATGGAGGCTATCGTGAATGTTGGTCACAAACTCGATTTAAACATTGTTGTTGAAGGCGTGGAAACTCAAAATCAATCGAACTACTGCAAGTCTCTTAACGTTGAATATGTGCAAGGCTTTCTGTATTCAAAACCCATTAGCTCTGACGCCATTGTAAAGCTGCTTAACGAACAGTAAATGCGGTTAAAAGGAGGTGTATATGAAAGAGAGTTTCACAACACCGCCTTAAACGTTTCATCGAATCGACGCACAATAAAGTCGTATAAAGCGCGAGGTCTCACTTTGATGAGGCTTTTGTTATACCCGCCAATTGTGCCTAAGCGGCGAATAATAAATGTACTGCAAAACATAGAGTTAAGCGAGCAATTAAAAGCCCGGAATAATGAAGCAAGCGCTCTTTATTAGCTACTCACCTTTCGTCTAACCACCAGGTTTTGTTCGGAGCTTCGCCTGCACCCTTAACTGGAACAACTTCGCCAAAGATAGGAATACTGGTGGGAACACCCTTAGCACCAGCAAGGTCTGTGATTTTTATTAAAGGCTCATTCCAATTATGTAGTGCTAAATCAAAGGTACTGTTGTGCACGGGCATCATGACACTAGCTTGAATATCAATATGGGCTTGCAAGCTCTCTTCAGGCAGCATGTGAATGTCAGACCATAGCTCGTTGTACGCGCCGGTTTCAATCATCGATAAATCAAACGGACCGTACTTTTCACCAATGGTTTTAAATCCGTCAAAATAGCCCGAGTCACCGCTGTAAAAGATGTTGGTATTTGCAGATTTGATAACCCAGCTTGCCCAAAGGGTTTCGTCTCTATCAAATAAACCCCGCCCTGAGAAATGCTGAGAGGGTGTGGCCACTATTTCGATGTTGCTCACTTTTGTACTTTGCCACCAATTTAGCTCAACAACTTTTTTTGCATCCACACCCCAGTCACGTAAGTGATTGCCTACTTTTAGCGGTGTAATAAACACGTCGACTTTGTTTTTTAGTATTTCAATACTGCCCTTATCTAAATGGTCGTAATGATCGTGACTTATGATAACGGCATCTAATTTAGGCAAGTCTTCCAGTGAAATTGGCGCTTGGTGGAAACGCTTGGGTCCCATCCATTGAACGGGAGAAGCACGCTCACTAAAGACCGGATCGATCAATATATAACGCTCGGCAAGTTTCAATAGGGTAGTAGAGTGGCCCAGCTTTATCACGCTGTCTTCTGCAACTGCGTCAAGCATTTGTGGTGTAAGTGCCGATACGGGTATGTCAAACGCTGGCGTTGCAGCATCTCTATTGTCACGAAAATACGCTTTGGTGACTTTCCACATGTCTCGCCACGTCGTTTTATATTCAATATGAGTATTAGTGAATTTTTCAGGTTGCGACGCGCTTGCAGCAAGGGTGTTTGAAGAACCACAGAAAGATGTCATAAATAAAACTCCAACAAGAAAGCGTGTGCGATTAAAAACGGGCATGCTCTAACCTTAAATCAAAAGTATACTGCACAGTGTAGTTTACCTATGATAAACTACTTTTACTAAAAGTAAACTGGCGAGTGTAGTTTTTTGCCTTGCCTTAAGTTTGGGTTGTACTGATAGGTTTAACTATGAAGCACAATTACTTTGTAATACGAGACGCTAGTCTGGAATGAGTCGAGCGAATGCTTTTGCAGAACTAGATGAATTAAAGCAGCCTGTTAACGCATAGCCAATGGTTTTGAACTTATTGTCGAGCAGCATCGCGAATAATGCCGCGTATCCACTGAGTTAAGGGATCGCTAGACAAGCGCTGGTGCCAAATACTAATTACCTCAAACTGAGGAGGGAGGGGAGCGACCTCTATCATTTGAAGGCGTGAGTCGGGAAGCAGGGCGCGTGGAATAAACCCGCATAGGTCTGTACTGTGGATAGCGGCAATTGCCGCAGAAAAAGTCGGAAAGGTCATCATAACATTGCGAGGGTGACCTTGTGACTCAAACCAATGCTGTATCGCTCCACTAAAATCACCTCTTGAGGGCGATACAACCACCTGTGGAATGTTGGCAATACTCTCAATGCTCATAGACGATGAAACGCTATTGTTTTTTGACGAAGCTACACAGGTGTACTGTTCATTATAAAGTGTTTCACATGGATAGTGGCTCGGCGCAAATGCGGGGTTGGTGAGAGCAACATCTACATCACCGTTTTTTAAATCTGCAGCGAGCGAATCTAGCTCTAGTTTTTTCACAGCAATTTTTAAAAAGGGTGCTTCTTTTCTAATGACACTAAGTACCTTGGGAAGCAGCGAAACTTGTTCCAAGTCGGTACAGCTTAGTGTAAATGTGGCTTTTGTCGATGCGGGTAAAAACGTGTCGGGTTTAAGCAAGCCGTCTACCGCTTCAATGGCCGCAATTAATTTTGGCTGAAGTGCAACAGTAAACGCAGTGGGCTGCACACCACTGCCACTTCTAATAAATAACCTATCGTTGAATGCAGCACGCAGCTTTTTTAAGTGTTCACTCACCGCTTGCTGAGACATGCCTAATTGTTCTGCCACTTTCGACAAATTTTTTTCTTTAATTAAGGCCAACAATATCTTCAGTTGTTTGATCTCTATAGATTTGCTTGGTTTCACTTGTATCAATTACATAGATTACTTGATTTTATTGTATCACCTTGGGCCTTATCATTCACTCATCAAAGCGATATTGAGGAATGAAACATGTTTTCTGTAAATTACGTCTTACCCCAAGGTATATTGGAATATGATCAAACCTATCAAGGACCTGGCTCAGCGGAATTGACCACATCAATTGATAAACGAAATATCGATATCAGTGATATGCGTAAAAGTAAGCGTGAGTTTTCAATTGATACAAATGGTTTTGAAGTTGTGAGATTTGCGCCGGCATTCAATCACTTTGAGAATGACGAAGCAGTGATGGCGCAGCTATACCCCTCTGTAATTTCATTTTTGCAGCGCAAGTTCGATACCAAGCATGTTCAAATTTTTGATCACACTTATCGCTCTACCACGCGCACTGAGAAAACCACCCATAACAGAGCCCCGGTAAAAACGGTACACAACGACTATACAAACACGTCAGCTGAGCACCGTATGCTTGCAGAAACAAAAGACAAGACACAGCTCCGATCACGCAATTATAAGCTGGTCAACTTATGGCTGCCTGTTAACAGTGTTGTTAAATCATCGCCTCTAGCAATGGTTGATTTGGCCACAGTGCAGCAAAGTGACTTTCACCGGTTAAAACTTATTTATCCCGACCGAGTAGGTGAATTGGCGGCAATTAGTTATAGCCCAAAACACCGCTGGTATTACCAATCTGATATGGCTCCTGGTGAAGGCTTGTTATTCAAGGTCTTTGACTCGACGCTTCCAGAAGGCATGTTTGGCGTTCCTCATTCTGCCGTCGAAGTTGTAAATAATCAGCGCGCCGAGTCACTGCCACCTCGCACAAGTATTGAGCTTAGAGCGATTATATTTTCAGGAAACAATAATGAGTAATTCACTAATATCGACTAACCCCCTTGATGGACAAGAAATTGGGCGCGTGGAAATAGCAAGTAAACGCGTAGTCGAGGATACAGTGGAAAAAGCGCGCAAAGCACAACAGGCTTGGCGTAAGTACACCGCTCAGCAAAGAGCGCGCATTATCAAAGATGCCTTCAGTGCCCTTGAAAGTAAAGCTGAAAAGCTAACTTTATTGATTTCACAGGAAATGGGGAAAGATAAACGCAGAGCAACTTATGAAGTGATGGGGGTAACGCAAAGTGCTGCTTACCTTAGTCAAGAAGTGGTTCAAGCGGTAAGCCCGACTCGAAAACCAAGCGGAACACAAATTCATTATCGTCCGCTTGGCGTAGTAGGCATTATTTCGCCATGGAACTATCCCCTAGCCATGGCGAATAACTTGCTTGTGCCAGCATTGGTTGCGGGTAACACAGTAGTACTGAAACCTTCTGAAAATACGCCGTTGGTTGCGGATCTTTTTGTGAGCACGCTGAATCGCGTTTTACCCGAAGGGGTACTAAATATTGTCCACGGCGACGGTGAAGTAGGTAAGGCCCTCGTGCAAAGCAACATAAATATGGTGGCTTTCACAGGTTCCGTTGAAGCGGGTAAACATATTATGCAAAGTGCTGCACCCCAACTTCATCGCTTGGTTATGGAGTTAGGAGGTAATGACGCCATGATAGTGCTTAACGATGCCGACATTAATGCCGCAGCGCGTTTCGCGGTAGCCAGTTCGTTCGAAAACTCAGGGCAAATGTGCACGTCTACCGAGCGTATTTATGTAGATGATGCCATTTATGATGAATTTTGTCAGCGGGTGGCCAATATTGCCGCTCAGTATACAGTAGGACCTTGGGACTTAGCGGGTGTGAATATTGGACCCTTGGTCAATAAAAAACAGCACCAACACGTGATAAGACACCTTGTTGATGCCAAGCAACAGGGTGCTGAATTTTTGCTGGGAAGTGATGATTATCATCCTCCGTTTATTCAGCCAACTGTTGTTGCTGGATTAACAGAAAGCATGTTGATGTCGAAAGAAGAAACCTTTGGACCTGTGGTCGCCATTGCTCCATTTAAGGACGTAGACGAGGCGATTAAACTAGCCAACAGTTCCAACTTGGGTTTAGGCGCTGTTGTATTTGGTCGTCAAAACGCCAGTTATGTGGCCGAAAACATGGAAGCCGGTATGGTGGGTATTAACGGAGGTGTAGGAGCGGGCGACGCACCGTGGGTAGGAGCGAAAGAAAGTGGCTTTGGGTATCACGGTTCACTTGATGGGCATAGACAATTTACCCAAGTACAAGTAATAAGTGCATAGGAGACTAGAGATGAAAGATAATTTTTTCGTTATTACACGTGAGCCCGGAGCTCAGAATCCTGCTATTCCTACATGGGCCGCGAAACGCGACAATGCCTTTTTACTTGATTCAGTAGATGCCGGAGCAAGGGTAAATATTGACACGGATTTAAATGCGGCTAGTGCAGAGGCAAATCAAGGCCTATTGGTAACACGCAATGATATCGCTGAAGTGCCGGGTGCATACCAATTACTTAATGTTTTAAGCCAAGAAGAGTGTCGTCGTTTAATAGAAACGTCTGAAGCGTTGGGCTACCTGAAGGATGCCGCAGTTTCGCTTCCTCGCGAGATTCGACATAACGATAACGTGACTATTGTGGTCGACGATGAGACAGAGCGACGTATTTGGCAACGTGTAGCAACATCGGTTGAGCAAAACTTGTCAATATTTGATGGTAAAAAGCCGTTAGGTATCAATACACGGTTTCGCTTTTATCGTTATCAAAAAGGTGATTACTTTAAATTTCATATTGATGGAGATTGGCCAGGTTCAAAGGTGGTTGGCAATGATTTGATCACCAATGCCTACTCAGACAGATACAGCAAAATGACATTTCTTATTTTGCTTAACGATGACTTTGAGGGAGGTGAAACACAGTTTCTTGTTAATGCAGATAGACCTGGAGAGCCTGCTAGACGAGGTGATAAGCAAGCGCAAGTAAGTGTACGCACGCCTGCTGGTGGCGTGCTTTTATTTCCTCACGGGCGACACCCATTACACTGTTTACATAGCTCAGCGCAAATAACCAAAGGTGTAAAATACATTATACGTACCGACATGTTGTTTGAACTTTAAGGGAGACGCGAGGGTAGTTACAAAGATACTACTCATTGTATTAGTACTAATACTCCCTAATACCAAGCTTAGGCGCGATGTTTAGTAACATCAGCAATAAAGTGTTAACGTAAATCACAGCGGTAGACTCTTTTCCTATCTACCGCTTGCTTACATCGCCGAACGTGTAATAACTGAGGACATGACCGAGGTGACGGGGGGCCGAGTGTATTAACTACCCGTTTAAATTGTCGATGATAGGCACTATAGGCAACCCTTTTACGGATGCTCAGGTTCGCCTTTCACAAAATAACGACATTCAGGTTAAAGGCCGCAATGTATTTGAACGCTACCATTTAAATCCTGAGGTGACTGCTGAAAGTTTTACCGAAGACGGCTGGTTTGAAACCAAAGATAGTGAGGAGTGGTATGAGCAAAAGCTGGCAACCTAAAAAAGAGCCAGCTTTTTCTGTACGAGTGGGTTGTAGGCTTTTTATTCTGACTTAATACCGTGGAACGTACAGTGCAGCACAGGCAATATAAGCAGTGTAAGTACGGTGGCAACGGTCAGACCAAATACAATAACAACTGCCATTGACGCGAAGAACGCGTCAGAAAACAGCGGGATCATACCCAGTATGGTAGTAATGGCTGCCATTGAAACGGGACGTACACGAGATACTGACGCGGCTACTACGGCATCGAATGCGCCACTGTTACCCTCTGCCTGTACGTTTATTTCTTCCATTAATACGATCCCGTTTTTAAGCACCATACCAATAAGGCTTAAGCTGCCGAGCAGTGCCATGAATGTAAAGGGTGCACCAACTAACACCAAGCCGCCAATAATGCCGATAGTGGTGAGGGGAATTACGCCCCATATCGCCAACGCCTGACGAAGCTTGCCAAACAGCAAAACGGTGATAATGAACATACCTAATATACCAATAGGCATACTTGCAAATAGAGCGCTTTGCGCGTCTGTTGATGTCTCATATTCGCCGCCCCATTCAATGTGGTAGCCATCAGGCAGTTGAAGCTCTTCTACAAGAGGGCGAACTTTAGCTTGCACGCTCGCAGCTGTCTCACCGGATAAAGGCATGGGCTCTGCATAAACCGCCAGCATCCGCACCCGGTTGCGGCGTTTGATGATAGGGTTATCAAGCGATACATCCACATTGCTGATAACATCAGCCATGCTTATATATTTACCTTGTTCTTGGCTCCATACGTTGAGTGAGGCGAGGTTATCTATGTCATAGCGCTGGTTTGGATCGTTGCGCATGACGATAGGTATTAAATCACTACCTTCGCGGTAAAGGCCCACAGTTTCACCTTCATTGTTCAGTAAAAATGCGGTGTGAACGGCATCTCGCGTTACGCCGATACGCCTGGCTTGTTCTTCCAGAAACACAGGTTCAACAAATGGGACTTTGTTGCTCCACGACAAGCGAACGCTGTCCATGGTTTTCTCTGCTTGAAATATCGCTTCAATGTCGCTGCTTATCTCACGCAAAACTTCAGGCTCTGGTCCGTAAATTCTCGCTTCAATTGCCGCTTTTGCAGAAGGGCCTACTTGAAGTGCTTTTACCTTGTATTGCACATTAGGGAAGTCTTCTCGCACCAGCTCGATAATTTCTCGCATACGAGCATCACGAGACTCAACCGTATCAGTTTCAACGATAAGCTGACCATAACTGGCGTATCTGTCTTCTGGCGCATAGGTGAGGGTAAGGCGCTGTGCTCCACCGCCAATAACGCTTGTTACGTTGGCGATATTCTCCATGCCTAACACGTTGTCTTCTAAGCGACGAATAGACTGCTCGGTGGTTAGGATGTCGCTACCTTCAGGCAGCCATAAATCGACGAAAAACAGCGGTGTGGATGAATCTGGGAAAAATGCATTTTTTACGAATTTACCTGACGCCATGCTGCCTACTAATGCAACAAGTACCAGTACAATTGTCACGTAACGATGATTGATAGCAGCAGTAAGCACACGCTTGTATACCGTAAAAATAATGCCCTTATATGGGTCGTCATCTTCGTCATTAGCACCGCGCTCTTTTTCAGTTTTAAACAGTAAGTCGAAAAAGAAGGGGGTAATGGTAAGTGCGGTGATCCAACTTAAGAAAAGCGAAAAGCACAGTACCCAGAAGAGGGAGCCGACGAATTCACCTGTGGCATCTGGCGATAGACCAATTGGCGCAAAAGCGGTGATGGCAATCACAGTCGCGCCAAGCAGCGGCAACCCATTTTGCGACACCACGTCTTTTGCCGCCTGAAGCTTGGTTTGTCCTTTTCTCACACCAATCAACATGCCTTCGGTTACCACGATGGCGTTGTCGACCAACATGCCAAGAGCAATAATAAGCGCACCCAAGGAGATTTTTTGCAACTCAATGCCTTTTACCGACATCAATATAAAGGTGCCGAGAATGGTAAGCACAAGAATGAGCCCCATCAGAACGCCACTGCGCCAGCCCATGAAAAGTAGCAGCACGAAAATAACGATGGCCACGGCTTCAACAAGGTTAATAAGAAAGCCAGTTACAGAATCGTCGACCACTGTAGGCTGGTTGTAAACGGTATCCAGCGTCATACCCAGGGGCATACGCTGCTCTAGCTCGGCAATTTTGCTATCAAGTCGTTTACCTACATCAACTACATTTACCGCCGACGCGAACGACACACCAATTGACAGAGCCGGCGTGCCAGAACTGTGATAAAGGATTGAAGGGGTATCGTTAAGCTTGCGCTCAATAGTCGCAATATCTGTTAAGCGAATAAGGCCGCTTGCAGGTGAGCCAATCACCACCTGACCTAACGCTTCTAGGTTATCAAATTCGCCAGTGGGCTGTATGGACAGGCGCTTGCCCTGAACCTTAATCGAACCCGCGTTGCCCACTACATTTTGCGCGGTTAAAAGGCTAGCAATGGACTCTGCAGAAACGTTTAGGGTTTTCATTTTATCGTGATCTAACGACACAATAATCTGTTCATTAACGGTACCGGCAATAGATACCTTTTTTACACCATCAACAAGCTGAATCTCTCGCTGCATTAAATCTGCAAAGTCTTCCATTTGCTTAAGGGAGTAGTCTTCGCTTTTAAGAGTAAGCAGCAGTCCAAAAACGTCACCAAAGTCATCATTCACAATCGAGGTGCTGGTGCCAGGTGGCAGCGATGCTTGTGCATCGCCCACTTTACGGCGCAAGTTGTCCCAGTATTGCTCTAGGTCCTTGGCCTGGACACTGCTTTTAAGCTCAACGGTAATTTGCGATAGCCCAACCATGTTTACTGAGCTAATTCGTTTCACGTTGGGTATACGCTGAATCGCCTTTTCAAGTTGCAGCGTAACTTCTTCCTCAACTTGCTCAGGCGTTGCCCCTGGGTATTGAGTAATAACCAGAGCATTTCTAATGGTGAATTCGGGAAACTCTAGCTGACCTAAGCCAAGAAAAGTCACAATGCCACCAACACCCAAGATGATGGCGACCATCCAGCTAATTACTTTTTGACGAAAAAAATACTCGACCATGGCTTATAGGCCTCCTTCTTTCGTCCACTCCGTAACAGCTTGGCCTTCTTTTACAAGATGAGCTCCAGCAGCAACGATTTTATCATCGTCGTTTAGCGGGCCTTCAACTAACAGACCGTTGGAAATACCGCGCGTAATCATCACTTCTACTGCTTCTACGGTGCCCTTCGTCGCGTCGCTATCACTGGATTTAAAACGCCATACAATCGCTTTGTCTGGATCTGCATTGTCGGTAACCACCGCACCAAAAGGCACTAGCCAAAGCTTCGCGTTAGACTCAATGAGTTTCGACATATCAAGTAATACGGTGGCGCTCATGCCCGCTAGAACATTGATGTCGTCTGGTTCTGGCAGAGTAATTGTTACCTCATAGCTAAGCTCGCCTTGTCGCGTGGTGCTTTCGTGATCCTTATACATGGCCGCGTAACGCTTGTCTGGCATACCTGAAAAGCTCACCCATGCCATTTCAGATGTACGATTTTCACGGGCTCGTGAGCGATCAATCATACGCATTTTTTGCTCTGGCAATTGAAACGTAACGTCGATTGCACCAGGCATATGAAGCTCGGCAATGGTTTGCTGCGGTACAATGACTTGGTAATTTTCAACAGGAACAGACGCTATAAGCCCCGCAAACGGTGCGCGAAGCTCTGTATAGCTTAGCTGGTCCTGTGCGTTGGTCAGACTGGCTTTAGCGGCTAAAAAATTGGCTTTCGCTTCATCAAAAGTAGAGCGGCTTACCGCGCCTTTTTCAACGGAAGCCTCCATGCGTTCAAACATAGCCGATGACACGTCAAACTGAGACTGGGCAGTGGCTAACTGTGCTTTCGCGTCTCTATCATCAAGTCTAGCGATAAGCTGGTTCTCTTTAACTTCCTCGCCCGCTTTTACTTTGAGTTCTTGGAGTTTGCCGCCAATGCGAAACGAAAGGTTTGAATACTCAGCCGCTTCCACTTGCCCCGGGAATTTAGCGATGGTTTCGTCTGAGTGCTGCACTTTATAAAGCGTTACCGGTGTTGATGAGACTGCTTTGGGAGGCGTAGGGGCTTCTTCACACGCACTTAATCCAGCGAGTGCAGTAAATACCATCACAGTGCGCAGGGCTAAGCTGTGAAAGAGACTTTTTTCAGACAACATGGTAACTCTCCATTTAAATAGACCACTTTTTATTCCCACTAAGGCAATGGGTTATCTTGTACAAGGCGCGTGTCAACTTCTGAACGTGAAAGATAAAAAGCCAATATACGACAAGTTTGATATACATACAGGTTATAGCGCTTTTTTCCCTTTTCGATCAGCTTTTTGTTTATTTTTACAAGGCGATAGTATGCTACCGCCCATAAATATTCGTAAGTGTCCGGTCACTATCAGACAATTACCCTCTCGAAATACCGCCGGCTAGTTCGCAATTCACCCTAATCAGGGTTTTCATCGGGCGCGAGGTTTTCAGCATAGCCTTTCGGTGGTGGCGTCCAGCCACGCATTTTCGAATGCTTGTCGTGTAAATCTGCTTTTAGCGCATTTTCGATTAGCGACTCAAGTTCAATAAAGAGTTTCAGATAATTATTGTCTACTCGTTCTCCGCTGGCCTCATCCGCCCACGCGTGATACAGCACATCGTTTTGCTGAGCCTCAATATTTTTATACGCCATTTTTTGCCGTTCAACTTGGAAAGGGTGAATATTGAGTGAGCGAAGTGCCTCTGCGCCCATTTCAAGAGCGCTGTGGTACGTTTCTGATACCACAAAATCTGCGCCCAACTGGCGCAAGCGATACCCATGGCCGCGGTCAAAGGCACGCGCAAGCACTTTAATGTTAGGAAATGCGTGCTTGGCGTACTTCACCATTTCGGCAGCGGTTTCTTTATCGTCTATAGCAATAACTAATAGCGATGCTTCATGGGCGCCAGCAGTATGCAAAATGTCTGGTTTAGATGCATCGCCAAAATAGGCTTTGGTGCCAATCCGTCTGATAAGGTCTATTTGCTCAGAGCGAATATCAAGCACAACGGTATTTACATCGTTGGCTACTAAAAGACGGTTAATGATTTGTCCAAAGCGTCCAATTCCAGCAATAACGACGGTGCCTTTCTCGTCAATTTCATCTTCAGCTCGCTGTGATTTCGCGTTTTTGTAGCGAGGAATGATGGCCTTGTCGAAAAGAATAAAAAGTCCTGGCGTTAGGAACATTGAAATGGCAACAACAAGCGAAAGAACAGAAATAATGTCGCTGGGAAGCACATAGTTTTGCGAGGCAAAACTTAATAGCACAAAGCCAAATTCACCCGCCTGAGCAAGACTTAGTGTGAACAGCCATTTGTTAGTGCCTTTTATTTTAAAAATTAAGGCGATGATAAACAGCACAATGGCTTTCACAAGCATAACAGCTACGGTTAGCCCTGCTATTAGCATTGGGCTCTCACTAAGTACGGAAAAGTTAATGCCTGCGCCTACCGTTATGAAAAAGAGGCCTAACAATAAGCCTTTAAACGGCTCGATATTAGCTTCAAGTTCATGCCTGAATTCACTGTTTGCCAAAACTACACCGGCCAAGAATGCACCAAGGGCGGGAGAGAGACCTACAAGTCCCATTAGTGCTGCAATTCCTATAATGAGCATGAGCGCTGTGGCGGTAAAAATTTCCCGTAAACCCGATGCAGCAACAAACTTAAATAAGGGGCGACTTAAGTAGTGTCCTCCGATGGTTAAAAAGGCAATTGAGCTAATGATCACAAGACCTGAAGCCCAAGGAGCAAGCCCTTCAACTAAATTAAAGCTATCGTGTGATCCTGTATCGCCGCCATGTGCATTTCCTGCTTCGACCAGTTCGGGTATGGCAAGGAGGGGGATAAGCGCAAGCATGGGAATAACCGCGATATCCTGAAACAGCAACACAGAAAAAGCGCTTTTGCCTCCTTCCGTTTTTTGCAGCCCTTTTTCCTGCAACGTTTGTAAAACAATGGCGGTTGAAGAAAGGGCGAATATAAGGCCTATTGTAAGGGCAATGCTAAAAGGCTGATCAAGCAATATGGCTACGCCTGTGATAAGGGCGGTGGTTAACGCTAACTGAAGGCCGCCCAATCCCATTAGTTTTGACTTCATCGCCCACAGCGAGCGAGGCTCTAGTTCTAGCCCAACCAAAAACAGCATCATGACTACACCGAATTCAGCAAAATGTTGAATGGCAACAGTTTCGTCACCAACAAGGCCAAATATCGGGCCAATCACTAGCCCTGCTATTAAATAGCCTAGTACAGACCCTAATCCAAGACGCTTCGCAATGGGCACTGCAATTACGGCGGCGACCAGATAGATAAATGCATATAAGAAATAGCCAGTCACGTTACTCTCCTTGCGATGTACAAAGGTCTGCGAGATTCTCGATGTGCTTTGCTTTTTCTAGATTCAGGGTGTTAGTGGTCAATTTGTTTAGCAAGGTTGTCCACTTGCCTCTATGTTCAGCAACGCGATGCTCTTCTTGCGCAGTACGAGAGCCAAAGATCGCAAAAGGAGCAATGTAGGTCATGTGCGTGATCTGAGCCATTTGCTCTAAAGGCTGGAGCAGTTGCCTGATGGTGTAATGATTAAAGCCATCAGTTTGATAGGCTTCTTCCTTACCGCCTGCACTTAATGCGCAAAGAAATAATTTATCTTTAAGTGCAGTGCCTTCATGCCCATAGGCAAAACCATATTCCAACACTAAATCTTGCCATTCTTTTAAGATTGAAGGTGTGGAATACCAGTAAAGTGGAAACAGAAAAATAATGACATCGTGGTCAACTAAACGCTGCTGTTCCCGCTCAATATCAATATTGAAATCTGGATATTCCGCATACAAGTCAACAGCAGTAACGTGTTTATTCATTTTTGCTTCGTGAAAAAGCGGCACATTTACTTCTGAACGGGTTTGCGCGGGATGGGCAAAGAGAACCAGTACTTTCTTACTTTTCTTGGTGCTCTCTACATTGCTTTCAATGATGTTCTCGTCAGTCATACATTTCTACTCAGTGTTACAGCCAGCTCTCGTTGAGCTATAAGGAGCCGTTGATTTTTGATGTGCAAAACACAGCAAAGGTCAAAAGACCCTAGGTTATTCATTAATTCAATCTGTACGTTTAGAGCAAATAAGAATGTGTTTTTCCTCAAAGTTATAAGGTTACTAATATTTATTAGGTTGAAAAAAGTAACCTGATTACCATTATGTACTCACGTATAAAAACAGCTTCTAATAGAAGCGTCGACGGAACACTATTTTTAACTTTTGATTAGGGCCTGTTGACCTTTGATGTACAAATTTTGGTCTAGATGGAAGCCTTTTAATCGCGAAACAGTCCTGCAAGCCTAGTGGGCTAAGTTAAAGGACTGTAACAAAGAGTAAAAGGCTTCCATGACGACCCCTTTGGGCAGCGCCTGTGTGCCACCTATACTGCGTTGAATGTTTTCGATTTAGAACCACTAGACCGTCAAACATTCGTCTTGTCTAGATGGCACACAGACCGCTGCAAAATTGTACAGCAAAGGTCAGCAGGCCCTAGGACAGTATAAACATGAAAACACCAGTAAAAACACTCGCACTTGCATTATCTTTACTTTCTCCCCTTGTTTCTCTTTCTACTCAAGCCCTGCCGCAAGGAAGTGAGCTTAAAGCTGGGGCTGCGGTATGGAACTTGTTTGATGACGCAGACCGTTACGCATTGCACGTCGCCTACATTCATAAACCGCTGGACTCGTTTTACGGTTTACGACCTACCGTACTTCTGGTTAATGCGGACCAAGGCCAACATTACTTCGCAGCGGGGTTGGCAAAAGATGTCTACAAATACAATGACTTTTCAGTACGCGTTGCCTTTCACGCGGGCATTGTTGATGAATCTGAAAATTTAGGCGACACCATTGAATTCTATTCATCACTTTCCGGACTCTACAATTTTTCTGAATCATTTTCGCTAGAAGCTGAAATTGGCCACATTTCTAACGGCGGGCTAGGGGACACGAACCCTGGTTCAGAATCGTTTGTATTAAGTGCTCACTACCATTTCTAATCTCGCCTAAACAAGTTGTGCCTAGTTCGTTCGTTAAACAGCCCGCTTAAAACGCGGGCTCTTCATTTTTGGCAAAAACTTTTTTAACTTAACTTTCTGTCGGGCAAGGTGCGCCGCCGTTAATCCATACAGACATTGCTTTAGTGAACTGTGCATGTGTCCCAGGAGCAGGTGTTCTGCCTGGGCCGGGGTTCCATGCCCATCTCACCAATGGATCATCACTGACATGGTGATCAAATTCTTTTTTGAACGTTTTCATGTCATCTCTTCCCCCACGTTGAGCAAGAAAAGAATTCAAACGCGGGTTTAACCAATTGTTGCATAACTTTGAGGGGGTCATGTCGTTACCAATAATCATGGTAGGAGGCGGCATGTGCCATACGAAACCTGGCATTAGCTCGTTTGCTGCGCCAGGTGGCCTGCCAGGTTCACGCGCATTTTCATCTTGGTGACATCCGCGGCAGTTTACGGGGTGCGTTTCGCCAACCTGAACAAACTTTCCATCTTGCACCGCCATTTTCAAGTTATTCACAGAGGTAATGTTCATAGGGTGGGGGACGCTGTTGTCGCCCACTGTCGGTCGGTGAGCGCCATCTTCAATAACACCATGACAGTTCACACACCGTGGATGTGTTGCTACATCGAACAAGTAGTTAAATGCTGTCGTTGGGTTAGGGTCTTGCTCATAAGCCTCAAAAGCAGGCGTTGAGTTAGCTGCTTTTGAAGTATTAGCGGTCAAATTATTATGGTCGCTATCGTCATTTTTCTTTGCAATACACCCACTCAGGACGAATGATGAGAGAGCACCAATTAATAGGACTGTTATCATTTTCATCATACTGCCCTCATGCTTTTAGTGCTGCGGTAACGTGTTGAGCAAGCATGGGCAAATGACGTAGCCGTACACCAATAGCTTGGTACACGGCATTGCCGATAGCCGGCGCGACACCAATAACGCCTGGTTCACCCAGTCCTACTGGAAACTCCTCACTTTCAACAAGTTCAATATCCATCTCTGGGACATCGTTCATACGTAGAGGAAGGTAGGTATGTAAGTTTGTTTTTGAAACCTGACCGTTTTTCACTTCGTTATGTTCAAACAGTGCCAAGCTCAGTCCCCACAGCAGTGAACCTTCAAGTTGTGCCATCGCGCCATCTGGATGAATAACAATACCAGCATCAGACACCACCCATAACTTCTTAACCGTTATCTTTCCAGTGCGCTTATTAACGTGAACATGAGCTGCAGTCGCGAGCCAAGCTGGCATAGTGCGTTCTTGACCTGCACTTACGCTATAGCCAATGCCTTCATCAGCACCAAGTTTAACTTTCGCAATCTTTTTCTTAAGAATTTCAAGCGTATTGGCAAGTCGTGTGGCACCGCCGACACTTTCAGGCGCTTTGCCCCCTTGTTTACCTTTACCATCTAACATAGCAAGTCTGAAGTCGACGGGGTCTTTGTTGGCTTTCACTGCCACTTCGTCAATAAATGATTCTAAGCCCCATACAATCCAACCTTGACCTACCGAACGCAGCCAACCTGGCGTAAACGTATCTTGCGCTACCTTATTGTTAACCGCGCGTGCGCGATGGTGAGACATGGTGTACCAGTGGTCGGCACCAGATGCCGAAAACATATCGACTTTCCCTTCACCGTTTACTCCTGGTGCTAGAAATCCTGGTGCCATTTTTAGTGTTGGCCAGCCTGCCGCTAGCGCATGCTCCATGCCTAAAAACTGATTATTTTCATCGAACGACGCATTAAACAGTGAAGTAGAGGCAGAGCGGGGTTGATCAAATAATGTATCATCCGGGCGCATGAATACCAGTTTGACTGGCTGGCCAGCAGCTTTAGCTGTAAGCAAAGCAGGAACAACCCAATCACCAAAAAGGCGTCGCCCAAAGCCACCGCCAAGATAATACTGGTGAAGGACCACATCACTTTCTGGGACCTCTGCGGCTTTAGCTACAGTAGGAAGTGTTAGGCTCTGCCACTGGTTACCCGTATGTATATGCCATTTACCACCTTTAAATTCAGCAATGGCGTTAAGTGGTTCTAGCTGGAAATGATTGGCAGTCGCTGTGGTGTATAAAGCTTCAATGGTTTGTGCCGCTTGTGTTTGCGCCAGCTCTATATTTCCTTCGTCTACAAAAACGGTGCCTTCCTTACGATCGCGTACAATTCTCTCGCCTTCTTTTTGTATATCAGCTTCAGAAACATTAGCGGTTTTACCGGCGTTATAGCCGACTTTCACCATATCAACGGCTTTAATCGCTGTGGGGTAGTCTGTAGCCAATACAGTGACCCAGCCTTCGATGGTACCGCTCGGATCGGTAAGCACTTTATAACCTTTATATCCCGGTAGACTCTTAGCCTTACTGTCGTCGACATTTGTTACTGTACTGCCATAACGAGTCGGAGGCAGAATGGGGCGTGCATAAAGCATGTTTTCCACTTCCACATCAATGCCGTATACCGCAGTACCGTTAGTTTTAGGCGGGATGTCGAGTGCTTTGTAGTCTGCGTTAACACCAATAAGGTGGCGTTTTTTACCCGGTTTAATTGGCAATTCAGCAAGCTCATCTGCACTGAATGTTTTGTCTACTTTGCCATTCGCTACGATATCGCCGTAGCTAATTTTTTTGTTACCTGAGATAACAAAGCCTTTTTCTGCCTTACAACTATCGGCAGGCACGCCAAGTAGCTTCGCACCTGCATCAATTAACACCATGCGGCCAGCGGCGCCCGCCTGAGACATTGGCTTGTAAGTATGGAAAATTGACCAAGAGCCGCCTGTTACCATGTAGCCCCATTTCGGGTCTGTATCAACGTGAACTATAGACACTTTCTCCCAGTCGCACTCAAGCTCATCAGCCAAGATTCTAGCGATTGGCGTGCCGATATGCTGACCCATTTCCGCTTTGGCTATGTTGACGGTAACGTTGCCATCTGTATCCATTTCAAACCAAATATTTGGAGAAAACTGTTTGGCTTCAATACTTTCTTTCGCCGACAGTAGGGATGGAATAGCGGCAGCACCAAATGCCATGAATAAAGACGTTTTCACTGATCCCACCATAAAAGACCGGCGAGATAAGTTGATCATGTCTTTCTTTTCTTGAGAGATATTTTTCATGCTCATGCGTTTTCCCCTTCTGATGAAGCGGTTGGATCAAAGTATTGAACAGAAGACGTTGCAGCGCGCTTAATCGCCTTTTTTATGCGCGCGTAAGCCATACAGCGGCAATAATTGGTGCTCATGTGATTAACAATATCTTGGTCGCTCGGGTTTGGATTTCTATCTAGCAATGTCGCTGCTTGCATGATTTGGCCAGACTGGCAATAGCCACACTGAGGAACCTGCTCTTCTACCCAAGCAGATTGCAGCGGATGCGCGTTGTTGAAGCTTTCAATAGTGTTTACGTTCTTATCTTTAGCTAACGAAACGGGATAGGAGCAAGAGCGAATAGCGTTACCATCAATATGTACCGTGCATGCGCCACACATCGCTACACCGCACCCAAACTTGGTACCTTTTAGTCCAAATTCATCGCGTATTACCCAAACGAGAGGCGTATCTGATGCAGCATCTGTCTGCACTCTTTTTCCATTTAACGTAAATTCAATCATGGTTTGTGTCACCGTGAAGTTAATGTTTAATATGCTCTCGCCAAGGCGCTGTACTTGGTTTGAACGGTCTGTTTTGCCTGTTTTAATTGGTATTATTAAAATCTGGCCGCGTTGGCTCTCCCTTTAATAACCGCTCACTCCATAGACGCCCGAATGAACCTTTCGAATTGGAGTTAGACTAATTAACTAAAGGTATACTAGAGGCCAAACTTGCTTATGTGGTCTATTTTAGTTACCTTGTTCAAACAAACAATTAGTATACTTTTAGTAACTAGGTGGCTTTTTTAGGAAAATAGATGGAAAGTGAAATAAAAACAGACGCTAAGGGTAGAAAAACCGTTCTAAATACTTGTACAGAGCCTTGTGCTATAGAGCGTGGAATGCGCCTAATTGGTGGAAAGTGGACGGGTTCTATTATTTATCATCTCAAAGATGAGCCTGTTAGATTTAACGACCTGTGTAGAATGCTTGGCGGCGCCAGCCGGAAGATGGTCGATCAGCGCCTTAAAGAGCTGGAAAACAACGGTATGGTGATCCGCAACGTTATCGACTCTCGTCCAATTGCGGTTGCTTATAGTCTCACCGAGTTTGGGCGCTCAGCGCTAGATATTCTTGAACAGCTAAGAGTCTGGTCTGAAAACCACACGAATGATTAAATACCGCTAGCGGTGAGCATTTATCTCACCGCATTTGCTTTATAAAGCGCTAGACCGACACTAGCGGTAATCGAAGTACTTTTTCAACAAGCTCTCCGGCTTTTTCTTGGAAACCAACAAAGTGTTCAGTAGCTTCATGAGCATCAAGGGCATCCTGAGATTGCCATTTCTCCGTAATAACAAACACACCCTCTTCACTTGCATGTAGGTCATACATCACTGCGCCGACTTCTTCTCGGCTTGATTTAACCAAGGGTAACAATGCGTCTAAAAGTGCATCTTGTTGGTTTGGTTGAGAATAGATTACGACTGAAAACTCGATCATTTTACTGTCCTATTGAGAAAAAACGCTAACATAGGCAACTAACGGAGTAATGGTTAGCGTTTAAAGCTGACTAGCAACTTTTTTCAGGTGAAAAGCAATCTCCACCATCAAATGCCTTTTACCGCTATGTCGCAGTTAGACGCTATCTAAGCCTTTTTCTTAGATGCATTTTTTAGCGAATGAAAAAAGTTAATCTATAATGGCTTATACTAAAGTATAAAAGGGTGCTCATTATCCTTTGAGTGCCACCTCTTGAGGCGACGGAATGCAATTACCGAACGGGGCGATGCCCTATGTTTGAAAAAACTTTTCACTTTTGTCCTGTTGGGCTCGCTCACGTAAGCGTGGATGGAAGCTTTATACGTGTAAATAAGCGACTGTGTGATTTTTTAGGATATTCTGATGAAGAACTAACGACGTTAACCTTTCAAGAATTAACTGCGCCAGATTATCTTGATGAAGATCTAAGTTACTTAGAGCGCCTGATGGCAGGTGATATCGATGACTATGCGATTGAAAAGCGATATGTAAGGCGCGATGGCGAGCAAGTTTGGGCGAAGTTAACAGTGTCTTTAGTAAGAGATCAGCGCGGCAACCCAGACTATTTTATTTCTATTGTGGAAGATATCGACGAGAAAAAGCGCATCCAGTCTGAGCTCTTTCAAGTTGATGCCTTGTTTAGCAAAATTGTTAGCGCATTTTCTGATAGAACGTTTATATGGGTGGCGACGCCAGACTTGTCTAAACTGCAATACGTTAACGATGGCTATTCAAACATATTCGGTCGCAACGAGTACGAACTTTACTGTAACCCTATGAGCTTTATTGATCATGTACATGAAGATGATAAAGCACGGGTGTTAAAACTGTTCAGTCAACGCCCTTTGCAGAATTGGGATATTCAATATCGTATATACGACTCGAAAGGCGAAGTGAAGTACCTTCACGATCGCGGAAGCTTGATATTTGACGACCGTGAAATGCAGTCGCTTATTTTAGGTACGGCCGACGATATAACAAGAGAGAAAACGCAGCAGCAAGCTCTGATGAGCGCCGTCACTAAATTAGAGCACCTGTCGAAAACCGACTCGCTCACTGGACTTGCCAATAGGAGAGAGATATTTAGCCAGTTAAGTGACGAAATTTCTCGTATGGATCGTGGCCAACAAACGTCAACGCTTGTTTATATAGACTTAAACAAATTCAAAGAAATTAACGATAAATACGGTCACAAGGTAGGAGACAAAGCGCTTGTTGAGTTCTCTGAAAGAATGAGTGGTTTGCTTCGTGATAGTGATAGATTCGGTCGTATTGGCGGAGATGAATTTGTCATCCTGCTCTATGGCACGGGTGAAAAGGAAACGGAAGCTTTTTTCAATAGGGTTGCCCAAAGCGACTTTGAAGTTAATGTAGATGGCAATAAGGTAGTACCAATTGGCTTCAGTGTGGGCTGGGTTGAGTGGAGCGAAGGGATTGAAACCGTGCAGGAGTGGCTAGATAAGGCCGATGAGGTAATGTACGGAAAAAAGCGTTATCAGCAAGTTTTAACCGCGATTGATAAAGCGATGTAGATAGCTATTTCTGAGACTCGATATCTACATCGCTTTCGCCATTTTATTGTTGTCTTTGAGCGAACCAGCGCGCTATTTCCTGACGCTCTTTGTCTGTCATTTTTGTCTTATTTAAAAATGGCATGTCTTTGGTCACAGTGGTTCTTCGAACCACTTGTGGCGCAAACCTTTCAATATCTTCCCATGTATCTAATATTACGCCTAAAGGTGCGACTTTAAAGATATCGTCGGTTGGCGTGCGCGAGTGGCAACCCACACAATGGGTTGTAATTAAGCTTACTACGCGCTCATTGCTTACTTCAGAACTCGCTTGGGCGACTGCATTGTTAGCCGTTACTTTTTTACCTACTTCATCGACAAGGCTCACATCTTCATGTCCTTCATTCGATGTATGTGATGGCGACTGAGGCCATGACACCCATAGCGCTATTGCTAGCATAGCGACTGCGCCAGACACTAAAATACCTGGTTTAGTGATGCCCACATGACGCAAGTTAAAGAAATGACGTATCCAAGCGGCAGCGGCCATTATCGCAATGAGTACCAGCCAATTTTGCGGGTGTTGATACGTCATGGGGTAATGATTTGAAATCATGATAAACAGCAGAGGCAGCGTAAAGTAGTTATTGTGTACCGAACGCAATTTAGCGCTCGCACCCCAAGTAGGATCAATATCTTTCTTATCGGCTACAGCTGCTACCATTTTGCGCTGGTTCGGCATGATGTTGAAAAAGACATTCCCTGCCATGATAGTGCCAATAAGCGCACCAACGTGAATATAGGCACCGCGACCGCTAAACCACTGGGTAGACAGGTAGCTGACAATACAAACAAGCGCGACTAATCCAATACCGAAGGCAAGTGGATATTTTGCCAATGGGCTGCGACAAGCAAATTCGTATAAGGCTAGTCCGCCAAAGATTAACCCTAAACCTAAAGATATTGCCGTGGTCGGTGACATGGCGTTTACCGAAGGGTCGATAAGATAAGCGCTAGCACCAAAGTAATAAACAATTATGAGTAGTGCGAAACCCGATAACCACGTGGTATAGGCTTCCCACTTAAACCAGTGCAGTGTTTCTGGCATTTTCTCTGGGCCATAGGCGTATTTTGCGACCTCATAAAAGCCGCCACCGTGAATAGCCCATAAGTCGCCTTTGATACCTTTGTCCTGTTTCCATTTAGGTGGCGTGCGTAGATTGTTATCCAACCAAATGAAGTAAAACGACGCGCCAATCCACGCTACACCCGCTACAACGTGGAACCAACGTACAAATAAACTTATCCAATCTAGCCACGGCATTATTGTTCTCCTTATTTAGGGCCAAAAGGCCCTACAGCAGCCTGTTATTAATGATGTTCTTTTTTATAGCGGCAGGTGCCGCTTATCCACGTTTGGTCGATAGCGCGGTCATCACCTAAAATACTCAAGGCAAAAAACACATCGTCAAAGTCCGCGTTTTCTTTTATTCTCAATTGTGTCAATTCGTCAAACCTAGGCTCAACAACGATAAAGTCAGCAGTGGTGCCTGGGTTTAAGTTGCCTATTTCATGATCAAGCGCATGAGCTACGGCCGCGCCTTGGGTCATAAGATAAAAGCCTTCTAACGGGCTGATGGGCTCGCTGCGCAATTGACTAACCTTGTATGCATCGCCGTAGGTTTTAAACATGTTAAACGTAGTGCCTGCACCCACATCGGTGGCCATGGCCACATGGACCTTGTTAGCACGCGCTGCGGTCATATCAAAAAGGCCACTTCCTAAAAACAGGTTAGATGTAGGACAGAAGGCCACCGTAGCGCCGCTTTCGCCTAAGCGCGCCCATTCGTTAGGCGTAAGGTGAATGCCATGGCCAAACACCGCACGTTCACGCACAAGGCTGTAGGTGTCATATACATCTAAATAGCCGTCCGCTTTAGGGAATAAGCTCTTCACCCATGCAATCTCGTCTAAGTTCTCAGACAAGTGTGTTTGAATGAAAACGTCGGGATACTGCTTGGCAAGTTCCCCTAATGCAGCAAGCTGAGCTTCAGTACTGGTTGGCGCAAAACGGGGCGTTAGTGCATAGCGGTTGCGGCCCTTGTTATGCCAAGCTTCGATTAATTCTGCACTGTCAGATTGTGCTGTGTCGGCGCAGTCATTAAGCGCACTAGGGCAATTCCTGTCCATACATACTTTACCGGCCACAATTGCCATATCAATTTCGCTTGCTGCACTAAATAATGCGTGGCTACTGCTTTTATGAACCGTAGTAAAAACAAAACCTGTGGTAGTACCGTTCTTTAGCAATTGGCGCAAAAATACGTTAGCAATGGTTTTAGCGTGTTCAATGTCAGCAAACTGCATTTCTGTGGGAAACGTATAGTTTTCAAGCCAGCTCAACAGCTGTTCGCCATAATGAGCTATGCTCTGTGTTTGCGGATAATGCAGGTGGCTGTCTATTAAACCTGGCAAAATCCACTTGCCTGAAAAATCTGTCACAGTGGCAGCCGGGTAGCGCTTTGCTATCTCTTCAAATGTGCCAATGTCTTTTATTTCTTTATTGTCTACTAACAAACCACCGTCTTTGAATATAGCGATGTCATTATCGAACTGTGTAGTTTGGTTAGGAAAGTGCGCAATGCTTGCACGAAAAAGCTGCATGTTTGTTAGCTGCCCCTGTAGCTGCTGAAACCGAATGGAGAGATTAGAAGTGGCACATGATAATGACCGCCATTCTCATCAAGTTCAAATGTAATATCAATGTGTGGGTAGAAACTTTTGCCATGCGTTTCTACAAGGTAAGGCTTGCAGTGAAAGCGCAGGGTATAAACGCCTGCGGCAAAACCGTCTTCAACGCCCCAGTTGTTAAAACGCCCGTCATTATCCGTTTCACCCGAAAGGGTGCTACCGTCAGGTAGTGTAAGTGTAAGGGCAATGCCTTGTGCTGGCTTACCTAATGTAGTGTCGAGTACGTGGCTAGAAAGCGTATTCATACTGTTTTCCTTAAAAACTATTCAATGCGTATTGACCATATTTTTGAAAATACGGGGGGTTAATCCAGCGCTTTGTTAATACGCAATAGGGTTATCTTTATTTGCTCTGCAGCAGCATTGGTAATCTCTTGCTGTGTGGTATTGGGTAGCCTAGCTTGTAATGCTTCTAACATAGTCTGCGCAGAAAGACCGGTGGCACAAATAATAAAGATAAACCCATGCTTGTCTAAATAGGCGTGATTGGCTTCTTTTAACTGGTGTAAAACGGCCTCGGACGCGCTGGCTGTACCCGACTGCTCGCCCGCAGCAATGGCTTTGGTATTTGCAAACTTTTTGCGCAACGAATCAACGTCGCCAATCATGGGGTGTGCCGTAAAAGCTTCAAGGTAGTCGTCATCACTGCATTTGGCCCACGCGCTCTTCGCTTGATTAACAAGTGCGTCCTTGTCGCTGTAGGGGCGTGCTTTTACCATTTGATAAATCCAGGTTTTCGCCGCGCAGCATTGCTCAAACCAAGAAGACGCCTCTTCAGCGCGTAGCGTATTTAATTCTTTAAGTGTCACTGGTGGTGTCCTTTTCTTTGTGAAAAGCTGTAACGGGTTTCTCACTGTATTTGTTACTGTTGCCTGCCGTTACTTCTTTTTCATGAAGACGTTCGATAATTTGCGCAGATATAGAAACGGCAACTTCAATAGGTTGCTTGCCTGGAATATCTCGGTTACCTATAGGCGTAAATAGCCTAGCCAGCGCGTTGTCGTCAAACCCACGCTGAGTCAGCTTGGTAATAAAGCGCTTTGCTTTGGTGTCTGAACCAATTAACCCAACAAAGGGGAGGGAAGGTTGCTTTAACGCCTGTTCTGTAATGCGATAGTCCAATTGATGATCGTGGGTGAGTATAATCAGCCAACTGTTCTCATCAAGGTGTCTAACTTCGCTCTCTGGTGCTTCTTCCACGACTTTGTGCACGTTGGCTGGCAAAGACGATGGAAACAGTTCCTCGCGACTGTCTATCCACGAAATGCGTACAGGCAATTGAGCCAAAATAGGCACCAATGCTTTTGCAACATGGCCAGCACCAAAAATGGCGATGTGCTGCTGATGAACGTTACACACGTCAAATAGCACCTTTACTGCGCCGCCGCAGCACTGTCCTAAAGAACTGCTTAACGGGTAGCTGTAAAGTTCAGTGCATGCTTCGCCTTTTGCAAGGTACTTTCGTGCGCGGGCAATGGCATCAAACTCAAGGTGCCCGCCGCCAATGGTATCGATGCTTTGTGAAGCGGTAACCACCATTTTACTACCGGGTTCACGAGGCGTAGAGCCTGCAGTGCCAACCACAGTCACAAGCACATAGCCTTCATTGCGCTCTTGGCATTCGGCTATTCCCTCATGCCAGTTTGTTGCACGAAATGATTGGGGCGCGCGAGATGACTTTGCTGCCGTGAGTGTCATAAAACACCGCCTCGACTGGACGACTGCTGCATAGCACTTACTGCATTTAACACCCGTTCTGGTGTGGCTGGTGTATCTAGCTGCGGATCAACTGTGTAGCCAGATAGGCTAGATATGGCGTCTTTAAGGGCGCACCACACTGAAATAGCCAGCATAAATGGTGGCTCGCCAACCGCTTTTGAGTGGTAAATGCTGTCTTCAGCGTTCTTTCTACCAAACAGCTTCACATTAAACTCTTTTGGCGTATCGCCAATAGCTGGAATTTTATAGGTCGCCATATTTTCACTTATCAGCTTACCCGCTTCATTCCATTTAAGGTCTTCTGTGGTAAGCCAACCCATACCTTGAATAAACGCGCCTTCTATTTGGCCAATATCAATGGCAGGGTTAAGGCTGTTGCCAACATCGTGGAGGACGTTAACTTTATCTACCGTATATTCACCGGTAAGTGTATCGACAGAGACTTCGCTCATTGAGACGCCATAGGCAAAATAGAAAAACGGACGGCCTTCACCGGTGTCGCGGTTATACTGTAATTTTGGGGTTTTGTAGAAACCGCTTGAAGACAAAGATACACGAGCAAAATACGCTTGCTGCACAAGCTCGGTAAAGGTAATTTTGTGCTCATCCAATACCACGTGCTCATTAATGAATAGCACGTCGCCAGCGCGGTTCTCTAGACCTAAGCTTTTGGCAAAGCACTCGGCCAAACGGGCTTTTAGCGTAATACATGCATTTTGTACGGCTTTTCCGTTTAAGTCAGTGCCGCTTGAAGCTGCTGTTGGTGAAGTGTTAGGTACTTTGTCAGTGCGTGTTGCAGTGACTTCAATCATATCCAAATCTAGTCCAAATTCATTGGCTGCAATTTGGCCTATTTTGGTGTGAAGCCCTTGGCCCATTTCAGTACCACCATGGTTCACCTGAATACTACCATCAGTATAAATGTGCACTAAAGCGCCAGCTTGGTTTAAATGCTTCGCGGTAAATGAAATGCCAAACTTAACCGGCGTTAGCGCTAAACCTTTCTTAATCACCGGGCTTTCGCGGTTAAACGCTGCAATAGCTTCACGGCGCTGCCAATACTGAGCGGTTTCTTCTAGCTCGGCAATCATATCGGGCAGAAGGTTATGTTCTACCTTCATTCCGTAGGGGGTAAAACTACCTGTCGTGGGGCCGTATAAATTACGTTTTCTTACCGATAGGGGGTCGCTGCCAATAGCACGGGCAATTTTATCAATCATGGCTTCAGCCATAATCATGCCTTGCGGTCCGCCAAAGCCTCGATAAGCGGTGTGCGATACCATATTGGTTTGCAATCTGTGACCAACAATGTCGCTATCACCTAAGAAATAACCGTTGTCCGCATGGAACATGGCTCTATCGACAATGGCGTCAGATAAATCAGGCGAGTGCCCACAAATACCGTTGATTGTCATGCGGGTGGCTTCAATTTTACCTGTCCCGTCAAAGGCCACGTCGAACTCGTTTTCGAATGGGTGACGTTTGCCAGTAACATGCATATCGGTGAAGCGTGGTAAGCGAAGCTTAACCGCACATTGATTGCGCGATGCCAGCAGAGCCGCTATACAGGCCCATTGCGCGGCTTGCGTTTCTTTTCCGCCAAAGCCGCCGCCCATACGTCGCATGTCTACCATTACACGGTGCAATTTTACATCGAGTACTTCGGCAACGAGTTTTTGTACCTCACTGGGATGTTGACTAGACGTATAGATTTTCATGCGATCTTCTTCATCAGGGATCGCAAGGCTCACTTGTCCTTCTAAGTACATATGTTCCTGTCCACCAATACTGAGCGTACCATGTGCTTGGTGGATCGCTTTTTCAAATGTACTTTCAACGCGGTCAGTATGTTGGCCGAACCGATGTAGGGGACGCACAAACGTTTGCTGCTGGTGCGCAGCTTCGGCACTAAGTATAGGTTTGGCTTCACTCACCTCTACTTTCCCTTTTAGCGCAGCTTGTCGGGCAAGGTTTACCGAAGTGGCAAGCACTGCAAATACAGGCTGACCGAAGAATTTGATTTCGCCATTAGCAAGTAACGGATCGCCTTCGAACACAGGTCCAATATCTTTATGGCCAGGCACGTCGTCAATCGTAACCACATCTACAACGCCTTCACTTTGGCGAACAGCGTCAAGATTTATCGAGTTAATCGTACCTTTTGCGCATTGGCTTACACCAACGGCAGCATAAAGAGTGCCTTGAGGTTCAATAACATCGTCAACATAGTTGGCGCTGCCTTGTACTTGGCGTGTTGCGCTCTCGTGCTTTTTAGATACGTGAACGACACTTTGCTTGTCGTTTTGTTGAAGTGGATTAGGGGCATCAATTAACTTACGCATGCTGCACCACCCGTGTTTCAATTTGGTTTGCTGTTTGGTTTTCTAACCAGAAGCGATGCCACAGGTTAGCTAAAACAGTTTTACGGTATTGGGCTGTAGTGCGCACATCATCGATAGGTGAAAATGCATCGAATAAGACTTGTTTGCCCAACGTTAAACATTCGTTGCTAGCGAACTGCTTACCTTTCAAAACGTTTTCTAACGCATTGCAGGTTGACGGAACTGCTGCTACACCACCAAAGCCACTGCTAATGGCTTCTACCTTACCGTTGCCGAGTGTGACATTAAATACGGCGCATACTGCAGAAATATCATCTTCAAATCGTTTCGATATCTTATATGCAGCTAATGCTTGATTGGGCTGTTTTAATGGTATTTCTATTGCACTTATCCATTCATCTTTCGCCAGCATGGTCTCGCGATAGCCTGTGAAGAATGTGCTAATTGGGATCATACGAACGCTCTCGCCGTTATCTAAATGCAGTATGGCATTCAATGCGAGTAATAACGGCGGCATATCACCAATAGGGGAAGCGTTAGCCACGTTACCGCCAATGGTAGCCTGATTGCGGACAGGCAACGAGGCAAATCGGGTAACAAGCTCAGCCACTTGCGGAAATGCATTTAGTAATAAAGGTGCCGCATCATTTAGCGGTACAGCTGCACCAAGAATAAGAGAATGCTCGCTTTTGGTGCATTGTTTTAGTGCATCAATATGCGTCACACTGATAAGCGTTTCTACATCTTTTAGCTGTTGCGTGAACTGAAGGCTTAAATCCGTGCTGCCAGCGACTAGCTGTGCAGTTGGATGCGCTTGAATCAGAGTCTTCAGTTCTTCGCGAGACGTTGGCGTATGGATATTTCCCGTACCAGTGGGTTTCTCACCAGATAATGACAGTAATGTAGAAAGGGTGGCAGCTTGGCGTGCAGTGAATTGATCATCAGGTGTTTGTTCGCACACCGCCATCGTAGCGTCGATAATAGGGCGGTAGCCTGTGCAGCGACATAAGTTGCCTGATAAAGCGTGCAGCACATCGTCGCGATTTGGTTTTGTATTGCTGTGATATAAGGCGAACATCGACATGATAAAACCAGGCGTGCAAAAGCCACACTGAGAACCATGGTGATCAACTAACGCCTGCTGTACGGGGTGTAAGTGTTTACCATCGTTTAAATGCTCAACAAATAAAAGCTGCTTACCATGAACTGCACTCATTAGCGTGATGCAGCTATTCACTGTTCGATAATTAAGTTCTGCAGCGCTATTTGAAGAGGCTGGTTCCACAAGTACTACGGTACACGCACCGCAGTCTCCTGCTGCACAGCCTTCTTTTGTGCCTGTTTTTTTGCGATGCTCGCGAATAAATTGTAGAAGGGTGAGGTCGGCCCGCGCTTCATTTAATTCAACGACATCGTTATTTATTAGAAAGCGAATCATACTCACACCTTCTTGTAATATTCATTCTTGTATTCATTAATATAGCTGTATTTTTTCAATAAAAGTAGACCATTTGGTCAATTTATTGCTTATAAAAAAAGGCCGAGTTCTAAAAGGCCATGATTTTGCGCAAGTTTGCTTGGAGAAAAGAAGTGATACCTTTCTACTTTTCTTTTGCTAAGCACTACGTCGATTTGTTAATAAAGAATAAGGCAAGATTCGTGCAAGGTTTTGAACTATTCGCGTAATTCGTGTTTTAGTATGGTTAACACTCCCTGCATAGGGGATGTATGATCTATAAGAGCATAGCAACTCGTCGGCAATAAATGCTAACCTATCGAAAAGGCATGCAGCATTTATACTGCCCGTGCGCTTGCAAAGTAGATTGCAAAGGAATTTTAATAATAATGATGAAGGTAAAAAGCGCTGACGCTGGCGTTGGCGCTATGAACAGAAGAAAAATACTCCAAGCCGCTGAAAAATGTTTTGCACAGTTTGGCTTCAAAGGCACAGCAGTACAAAAAATTGCTGATGAAGCAGGACTTCCTAAGACTAACGTTTTGTATTATTTCAAAACAAAACAAGAGCTCTACGTAGCGGTACTAGAAGAAACCCTCTCGCTGTGGAACTCACGTTTTGATAAAGCCACAGTAGAAGACGACCCAGCCGAGGTACTCGCCAATTATATCGCCGAGAAAATGGAAGTGTCGCGAACGCATCCAATGGCCTCTAAGATCTTTGCGATGGAAATTATCAATGGTGCACAAAACTTAAGTGGCTACTTTGATGAAGAGCATGCGCTTTGGATGAAAGGGCGACTTGCGGTTATTGATGCATGGGTAAAGGCCGGCAAACTGCCACCTGTTGAAGGTGAATACTTGCTTTACACAATCTGGGCGAGTACCCAGCACTATGCTGACTTCTCTGCGCAAATAACCCGTCTACGCGGTAAAAAGATGACAAAATCAGATTTTGAAGACGCTACAAAACAAGTGGTAAAACTCGTGCTCGGTGGCTGTGGGTTATCTGTGCCAGAAAACTTCGAGGTGTAGCATGACAGAGTCTGTTTACCCTCGTGATCTGATTGGTTATGGTCAACATGTACCTCACGCTAAGTGGCCGGGCGAAGCAAAAATCGCGATTCAGTTCGTATTAAATTACGAGGAAGGTGGCGAAAATTGCGTGCTTCATGGTGACGAGGCGTCGGAAATATTCCTATCGGAAATTATCGGCGCACAAGCGTATAAAGACCGCCACCTCAGCATGGAGTCTATTTACGAATACGGCAGTCGTGCAGGGTTTTGGCGTTTACACCGTTTGCTTAATAAATACGACATTCCCGTTACTGTGTTTGGCGTCACTATGGCTATGCAACGACACCCTGACGCTGTAAAAGCCATGATGGATTCAGGTTGGGAAATCGCCAGCCACGCCATGCGTTGGGTGCACTATCAAGACATGGATGAGGAGCAAGAGCGTAAACAAATTGACGAGGCGATTATTCTTCATGAGCAGTTAACGGGCAGTAAACCTGTAGGTTGGTATACAGGAAGAACGAGTCCGAATACGCTGAAGTTGATTGCAGAGCGCGACGATATCTTATATTGCGCCGATTCATATGCTGACGACTTACCTTACTACGACTGCCATTACAGCAAGCCGTTATTGATGGTGCCGTACACATTAGACACCAATGATATGCGCTTTGCCACGCCTCAGGGCTTCAACAGTGGGGAACAGTTTTTCACCTACTTAAAAGATGCGTTTGACGTGTTGTATGAAGAAGGAGAAGAAGCGCCTAAGATGCTATCTATCGGCCTTCATAATCGCATAATAGGACGGCCTGCTCGACTCGCCGCACTTAAGCGCTTTATCGAGTACGTTAAGTCTCATGATAAAGTATGGCTAGCGACACGAGAGCAAATTGCCCGTCACTGGTTGGAGCTTCATCCTAAAGATGGTGGTGACAAGCCGCGTACGTAGCGTTTACAGTACGCCTACTATATTTGAAGTAAACGTATACCTTTTTCACTTGCCTAGTTTAAAAAGAAAGGTGGCGTTGAAAGCCACCTTTTTTGTATCTAAAGCGTTAACTTACAGGCACGCAATAAGCGCCGTTGAATTATTTTAAATCCAATAAGTATCGTAATAAGAAAACAATCGCCAGTACATAAGTGAGCGGTGTTACTTCTTTAAATTTTCCCGTACCTACCTTAATGCCAACATAAGTAATAAAGCCAAGGGCAATGCCTTCGCTAATGCTGAATGTGAGCGGCATGGCGATAAGTGCAACAGAAGCAGTGGCTAACGCACCTAAGTCGTCGAAATCAACCTGTCGAATCGATTCCATCATTAAAATACCTACCATCAATAGCGCTGGCGTAGTGGCCATTAGCGGGATAACTTTCATTAGCGGTGTTAAAAATAGCGAGAGTAAGAAGCAGACAGAAACCACTACTGCGGTAAGCCCGGTTCTGCCGCCCGCCGATACACCCGTAGCGGACTCCACATAGCTAGTTACTGGAGATGTACCCACTAATGCGCCAGCAATACTCGCTGATGCATCGGCTGTCATTGCTGAGCCAATTTTCGGTAGCTTGCCTTCAGGAGTAAGTAGATTGGCTTTTCGAGATACGCCGATTAAGGTGCCAATGGTGTCGAACATATTCACAAACATAAGTGCGAAAATGAGGTCCCACGTTTCAGCAATATGGTCAATAGGATACCAAAAATCCATGGCCATAAATGTGTTTGAAATAGACTCCGGCATGCCTACAACAGCAGAAGGTGTTGCAGTTAAAGTGCCGTTTTCAGTAGGAATAAAAGCGCCAATTAGTGTGAGTGTTACGATAGAGATTAAAATAGCGCCTGTGACGCGTTTAACCATTAAAACGATAGTAAAAATAATGCCTAGTAAGGCAAGCATTACCGCTGGCTCAGAAAGGTTGCCAAGCTGTACGAAGGTTGCGGGATTATCAACAATTAGCCCTGCGTTTTTAAGGCCGATAAAGGCAATGAATAAACCTATGCCACACTGCACGCCGATTTTAAGAGAAGGAGGTATGGATTCGGCTATTTTGGTACGAACCCCGGTAAGAGAAAGGAGTAAAAAGAGAATGCCGTTCCAGAAAACAATACCAAGCGCTGCTTCCCATGGGATTTCACGACCAAGACAAATGGTAAACGCGAAAAAGGCGTTCAAGCCCATGCCTGGGGCCAACGCAATAGGGTAGTTAGTCATTAGCGCCATCATTAAAGTGCCAATACACGCCGCTATTGCTGTCACTGTAATTAGGCCCTCTACGGGCATGCCACTCAGCCCTAGAATACCTGGGTTCACCACAAGTATATAAGACATGGCTGCGAACGTAGTAAGACCTGCAATGATCTCTGTTCTTACTGTTGTTCCGTGTTCCTGCAGCTTAAATAGCCGTTCGATTACATTGTTGGACATCAAGAGTTCTCTGTTAATATTTCATTGAGTGTTTTGTTCGTTGAAAGCAATAAACTGACCAATTAGTCAACTTGTTGGTGCGTTTTGTGCTAACTTACTTTTCAGTACAATGACTATTAATAATCATTGCGTGACTCAAGGTCACTAGCCAGGCAGCACAAAGCCAGCCAAACGGTTAGTAATCAACATAGATGATGTTAAAAAAACCGCAAACAAAACCTAAATGAGCAATAGAACTCGTTTACAGATAGCATTAAAGATAAACTATTACGCACCAAGTAAATGCCATTGCATTGTTATGGTGCAAATAAGTGAGGGGCCATGTCGCTGTCATCAATAATTAAAAACATTCCAAAGGCCGAACTGCATCTGCATATAGAAGGTAGCTTAACGCCTGAACTCATGTGGCGCCTAGCTGAAAAGCACAGTGTATCACTTCCTTATGCTAGCGTGGAAGAGATTGAAGCGGCGTATAACTTTGAAGATTTACAAAGCTTTCTTGACTTATATTATGCAGGGGCGGGGGTGCTTCGCGATGAAGATGATTTTTTTGCTCTAATGTGGGAATACTTAACGCGTTGCTACGAGGACAATATCGTCCACACAGAAATTATGTTTGACCCGCAAACCCACACAGAACGAGATATAGGTTTTGATGTCTTTATGCCGGGTTTTCTAAAGGCGATGGAAAAGGCCAAAGATGAATACGGTATCAGTAGCTATTTAATCATGTCTTTCCTTCGCCATCTGCCTGAAGATGCTGCCTTCGATACGCTTTCTGCTGCTGAGCCTTATTACGAGCACATTACGGCGGTAGGGTTAGACAGCTCAGAGCTCGGTCATCCGCCGTCTAAATTCGAACGAGTATTCAAAAAAGCGAAAGCGTTGGGTTTTAAAATTGTTGCCCATGCTGGAGAAGAAGGACCGGCATCTTATATTTGGGAAGCCATTGAGTTACTTGATGTTGACCGTATTGATCACGGTGTCCGCTGCCAAGAAGACGAAGCGCTTATGGCTGTTTTGAAAGAAAGGCAAATTCCACTTACCGTTTGTCCGTTGAGCAATCTCAAGCTTTGCGTCATTAATGACATGAAAGACCACAACATTGTTCAACTTTTAGATACAGGGCTATTGGTTACCGTAAATTCGGATGATCCTACCTATTTTGGTGGTTTCCTAAATGACAACTTCGAAGCGCTACACGAGTCGCTAGGTATTGACGAAAAAATAATTCGCACGTTGGTAGCAAATAGCTTTAAGGCAAGTTTTTTACCACAAGAGCAGAAAGACGCACTTGTTGATCAGGTTCTTTCAGCTTAATCAGGAAGAAATACAAGTTCAGAGTAACAAGGCAAGAGACGTAAACATCTGGGTTAGCTTCTGCGCTTGATGCGAGAAGCTAACGATTATTTAAGACTGCATAACCGCAACGGTTTGCTTAATAATATTGTCTAATTCATTAACGTCTTGATCTATTTCGGTAAGGTCGTTTTGCTTGGCTTTATTTTCAATAGATGAAGCTTTTTCTCGAATGGCATCGGCACCCACATCACCTGAAACCCCTTTCATAGCATGGCTAGTGAATCTCACGGCTTCAATGTCTAATTTAGACGCTGCATCGTGAAGTGCGTGTTGCTTTTGCTCTATTTGGCCTAAAAACATTTCAACAATGCGGTTGAGGAGCCCTTCGTTTCCGCCCAGCCGACTTATCGCAGCATCGCGGTTCCATAACTGTTCTTTCGTAAGCGTTTCATTAGTGTCAGCTGTGTCCATGTCTACCACCGTAATTAAATTGTATGTCGAGTGTACAATATTTGTTCTAAACAAAAAACAGCTACGTCAATTGCTTAGATTACGATTTTACTTAAACAACATAAACCTAGACGAAAGGCTAATTTTTTTTACGTATATCGGGCGATACTTAAACCGTCATAAGTTTAATAGTGTGGTATTTCTCATGGATAATGAGACACAGAAAGTAGTCATCATTGACGATGAACCAACAACACTCTTGTTATTAGAAAGTGCAGTAGAATCTCTAGCAAAGGTTGTTACGGTCTCGCAAAGCGCGAATGCGTTTTCGGTGATAAAAGCACAACTTCCTGATTTGGTTGTTCTAGATATAAGCATGCCTGAGCTATCTGGCTTTGAGGTCTGCAAGCAGTTAAAAGCGTGTCCAGAAACGGCTGCTATTCCAGTAATCTTTGTCACTTCCCATAGCGATTCGGAAAATGAACATGTGGCATTGTCGTTAGGTGCCATAGACTTCATTTCCAAGCCCATTGATATTGGATTGTGCCAAATGCGAGTGAGAAATCATC
>CETE01044680.1_pt1 | contig 37743 bp, 28 predicted proteins | sample 531241 | NCBI WGS metagenome assembly CETE01 (sample SAMEA2622336, study PRJEB7988) | marine metagenome | biome: marine biome (ENVO:00000447); feature: deep chlorophyll maximum layer (ENVO:xxxxxxxx); material: "saline water (ENVO:00002010), including plankton (ENVO:xxxxxxxx)" | depth 30 m
CCTCTCCATCGATTCCGGATACTATCCAGCCCACCCCCCCGACTGTTACTTGGGGGCTAGCATGGCTCTCCTGATCATCGAAGGTAAGTTGTCTGGTCTGATTAAGGTCAATCTGGTAGATGAATACTTGCGGAGTCTCTGACTGATCGGGGCTAGTAGAGCCAGGCTGGAACCTTGGGATTTGTAAGAAGGCTACATTACCGTGTCCTATGCTCGGAGAGGAGGATTCCCAAAGAGGATTGGAGATTAGTGTCTGCATGCCTGAGATGGTATCAACGAATACTGTTCTCTTGATGGGCCCTATATCCACGACTGCGACTATCGATTGGCCGTCGACTGATATTTCTACAACACTCGCATTGGAGTAATCAATATCAATCCCAGACTCATCAATCAGAAATTTATCTTGATCTTCTTTTGCTCCCACGTCCAAGTAAATGGAGGTTTCAGATGTCGTTCCCGTTAGAAATGACGAGTAGACGGTAGGCCCTGAGGTATCGTTTTTCAATGACCAAGCAATTGATTTACCGGAAACTTCCAAGGTTTCTAAATTGCTTGGAATTCCCTCTAGTTCATTTATCTCTTGATTATAATTCATTGAAATTATTCTGTCTTCTGTAACAATCACAATCAGGGGCCCCCCATCTTGATCTTGACCAATATCGGACATTTTGATATCAAAATCAGTATCTACTGAGTAGACTGGAACAAACGGACTCACTGCAGATTCCAAGTCATAAAGGTCGATTCTTGTTTCGTTATTGAGTATTAAAAACGGTCCAGAAATGGAAATACTTGGTTCCTCCACCCAGTTCGATCCAGAGAGAATCACAGGGTCTCTTGAGTTTTCGATACTGATATTAAGTGCAGAAACCTCAATATCATCTATACCATCCATCTGAGGGTCGACTTCGATTCCTATCAGCCAGTCGTCAGATCCCGCAGCGGATGTCGGCCATTCGACTCCCTCCACGGGAAACTCCTGATGTGTTGCATCCCATAAGAGTACTAATCCCGTTGACAGTAAAAGCGCGGCAATAAATACGCTAGTCTGCTTACTTCCAGGTTCTTTCAGAGGAGAATACCTCTCATCCAAATAGATCTTGAATCCCCTAATGAAGGCCTTTGGATCATCAATCAATCTCGCAAGCTTGCGTGTGAAAAGTCTCTCATCAGCTACTGTCCAAATTCCTCTATGGGTTCTTTCCGTGACAGCTACTGAGGCTATTGCGACCATCATTCCCCCTAGGATATCCATCACCCAATGAATTCCGAGGTAGATAATTGAGAAAGCTGTAAGCGCGATGAAAACCACGAGGAGTCTTCTGAACTTCATCCACCTGCCATCTTCATCCCATCTAGTCATGGTCAGCCAAATTGCGAATGGCAAACCGATGTGTAAGCTAGGCATCCCATTTGTGAACGGGTCAATTCTTGTGAACCAATTGTGAATCTCTGGGGTTAGATCGTAAGCAACAGTTTCCATCAGGGGGATATAGTCGCCGGTTACTCTTACGTTGAAGAATAAGTAGAATGGTATCGCAAGAACATATACCCAGAACATGGACAGTGATACTCTATCCGCCATGTGCCTATCATCGAAGTATATTGGATAGACAAAAGAGGCGAAGGTCACCGTCATGAATCCCATGACGTAAAAGTGGGTCAGAACTACATCCAATAATGGCGTTCTAAAGGCCTCTTGAACCCAGAGTACTATATCACCTTCAATTGCATACACGTAAGGAGTCATGTCCAGCTGGGTATTTGCCATTAATACTCTATCTAAGCCATCTAGAATATCTTTCCATAGATAAACCGAGAAAACGATTATCATATGTGCCCAGTATCTTCTGAACATATCGATGAAGCCTTCAATTCTGACCTTTGTGTATGGAGGCTTGAAAATTGGCATCATTGCAATACTGAGCAATATTGCCCCAGTAATCCAAGTGATGTAGATTCCACTGCCAACAGCCATATCAATATCCTCCGAGGAGCATGTTTGAAATGAATTCGACCCCAATGTTCACCCTTTTCAGGTAATCTTTACGCTGTGACTATTGCGATTATCCAGAGAATTCAGAATCTTTTCTACCACGCCACTAAATGCCTGGGCGGTTTCTCCACTAGGATCTGCGACTATTCTGTGGACACCATCATCCCCTCCTCTAACTACACCGGGATCGAATGGAAGTCTGCCCAGAAATGGAACGTCCAAATCTTGAGCTGATTCTTCGCCCCCTCCTGATTTGAACAAATCCAAGGTGGCAGACCAGGCACCGTCTTCCGATGCTATGATATTAAGCGGAACTCCGTTCGGCCCGATGAGAGAGAATTCTGTACCCGGGCTCGCATTTCCCGACAGTTTGTAACCACTCATATTCTCGACAACTCCAAGAACCGGAACGGAGATTGTCTTCGCAAAATTAATCGATTTTCGACTGTCCATCAGGGCCACTTCCTGTGGAGTAGTCACTATCACCACTCCGTCTAAGTTCGGAAGGGTCTGACTTACTGTCAGAGGTTCGTCTCCAGTCCCCGGAGGAAAATCGATGACCAGTGCGTCCAAATCGCCCCATGCCACATCCCCTATGAATTGCTGAATCGCTCCGAGTTTGATGGGACCTCTCCAAATCACTGGCTTGTCAGGGTCCTCAATTAGGAATGCCATTGAGATGACCTTTATTCCATGGGGTCCAATTGCTGGGAAAATCTGACCATCCTCTATATGCAACTCTGTGCCCTCTAATCCAAGCATTTTTGGAACGTTAGGACCAGTGATATCAATATCCATCAGTCCTACTTTCTTACCCATTTTTGCTAGAGAAAGGGCTATGCCAGTAGCGACTGTAGTTTTCCCGACGCCTCCTTTACCTGAAAGAACCATTATTTTGTGTTTAATCGTCTCACTCATCTTCGACATTCTCATTTTCCTTTGCATCTGCTGATATGCCTGCTCCATCTGAGCTCTCTGGTTCGAATTTGCCTCTTGATCAGGAGGAGATTCTGGTGAATGGTGAGATACTGGAGAATCTGCCATGGTACTTGGTAAAGGACGGGATACTTCAATGCTATTCTATATGGATTGCATTAATTTAGGTCCGGTAGTTCCGTGGCACGTGAAGATGCTTTTCGTGTGCGTAGGAAATACATGCAGGAGCCAAATGGCCGAGGCCATTGCTAGGAATCTCGGATATGAGGCGGCCTCAGCTGGGACTAGTCCCGGTCATGAGGTGAATAAAGATGCTAGAATTGTGCTTAAAGAAGCTGGGATAGATTTTTCTGGACTATATCCCAAGCCATTAGATGGCATTGAGATTTCAAGCTATGATAAGATAATCAGTATGGGTTGCGGAGTAGAATGTCCGAATATTCCCATTGACCAAGATTGGGGTTTAGAGGACCCACTTGGAAAGTCACTTGAATTCTACAGGCATACAATGCAAACAATCAGCAAATTAATCGGAGAATTGGTCGTTGATCGAACCGACGCTTAGAAAAGCGACTCTGGTTTCCAATCATTCACACGAGTGTAGTGTAGTGGTTATCACCCGGCGTTGCCAACGCCGGAACCCGGGTTCAAATCCCGGCACTCGTACCATGATTAATCAAAGTCTGACTTTCTGATTTGCATAATCACAGTGGCCATCCCAACAAGTAGAATAGAAAATGATGTAACCATGATTATTGTTGATAGATTCTGTGATAGCCATGTTGAATCTCCTTCGCAACAATCTAAGTGTTGAACGGATAATGTGTATCCTTGGTTCCCGGGGGGTGTAGATGAGACAAAAATATCCGTAGCACGGATTTTAATCGTTAAATCTCCTTCGGGTATTGTTGACCTGGCATCAAAGTCCAGAGAGAATATTCCATCTCCTGCAACCCTATCGCCAGATGTACCATCATCAACGAGAAGAATCCATTGCTCTGACTTCCCTACATCTGCTAATCTTCCAATCATTGCCTGAACTGACGAAACACCATCGGGATCTGAGACCTTAACTTCCATTTGATGAGAAAGCTGTCCACCGTTACTAGAAACTATAACCGGGTGTATGAAATCTCCCTGATCATTCTGATATGACAGAGGGTTTCCCTCTCTCCAAATCTCGAGAGATTGTATTTCCGGGTATTCATTAACTATCTCCAAAATAGGCATAGTCTCAATGTTACTCGAGAAGATTTCAGCTCCTTCTGAGTCAGACATACGGAGAGGAATGGTTCTCTCACCGGGAGGGATTGTGTAGGGTACAGTGAATTCACCAGACCAAAACCCCGTGGATTCTGAAAAACTCAAATTATACATTTCCCCTCCAACGCTAAGGAGATCCACTGAAACCGATTCAACGCCATGACCATCAACTGACTCTAATGATATGCCCAATGTCTGTCCCCGAACTGCGGATTGTTCTGTCAATAGAATTAAACTCGCCCTCGGAGGAAGATTTTCCACCGAAATCTCTCCGTATTCCGTGACTTGGGTCCAATAGTCGTTGATTATTACAGGTACGCCTAATTGACCGAACTCGAGGCCATTGTGAACAATCCTTGAGGTCCAAATATCGTCACTTATCGTATCGTCCCCTGATAGTCCACTGTCGGAGAGTGCTACCTGCCCAAGACCTATTGAAGACAGGTCGGCAATAACAGAGACGACATCTGTATCGGTGTCCATTATTGTTATCTCGATGTGAGAAGCTCCTCCTTCAGTGTGCAAAGAGCCCTCTCTGAACGAAATTGAGATTAAAGATGGTAGACTGTTCTCATCCGGTGTGATTATAGTTGGATAAAGTACCCTGTCCACTTTTTGATATTCCATAAATGTCACATCTGAAGACGAGTTTTCGTCCTGGCCCGAGAGTGAAATCCACCTATTAGCCTCATACAAAAGCCCGGATAGAGGGCCTTCATTGACGAAGAATCCTGAGGCGGAGATTTCTCCAAATTCTACTTGCCCGATCCACTCAGCGACTTCAACTAAATGACCATCCATTTCTTTTTCAGAGATTGATTGGATTCTGACCTCTAGGACATTAGTGGGGTTTGCGAATAAAACGAATCCATCCCCTGGGACGACGACGCTGGGTGAAGCTCCACTCTCTCTTGAAATGTGATTGGAAATTAGGGGGCTTGCTTGAGGCCTTGAAGGCTGTTCAAGAATAGGTGAATCTGGTGGAAATTCGTCTGATACTGTCCCATTGTCCTCTATGTATTGTAGCCGTACCGTTCTATTGAGCCAGTCTTGTTGTGGAACAACAAACTCGTATGTCAGGTTATGCTCTGCGCCAAATTCTTGAGATATCGGGCCGAAAGGAGTCGCCGATACATTCCACCAGAACTCATTCTGGATCTTGTCCACCTCATACGGTATTCCCTCGGAATTTTGCTGTATTCCTGAGTCAATTATTTGTCTTACTAACCCAAAGCTACCTTCGATATCCCCATCGTAAGTCCCATCAACTATGATAGTATCAGAAACGGTCTCTCCTCCGTTTGATTCTATGTGAACAAGTGGAATTGTTCCGTTGATGTCTATATTGAATTCTTCGTCCCTGATTTCGAAGCCAAAGTCCCCTCCCCCATATGCCCTGAAAAACTGCTCTTCTCTTGTATCATCAGACCACCTTTCCCTTATAATGAGGTCATCTAGCTCAAAAGAGAAGTAGTCTGATCCACCAAATATCCTGAGTGACGCATTGGCATCTATGTGGAAATTCTGAGTACGTCTCTGACCGTCCTCGTCGTATGATTCGAAGTAAAAATTCTCTATCTGCCCAAATCCACCTTCTGAGCTTTCGTTATCTCCTCCGTTAAATGAAAGCCAGCCCCCTCCTTCTATGATGATTCTCTCTGTGAGGCTCCCTTCGCTCCAGGAGCGGTTCACCAATGCCCTCGTTACAGAAATTTGAGCGGAAAAGCCTTCATCGAAGGATCCTTCTGAATCACTCTCAGTCAGATACATAGATCCATTTCCTAGCATCTCAAAGTCTTGATAAATCAGATTATTTCCATCGTATGACTCATTGAGCCATATCCTATCCAAATCCAGATCTAGAATGATTCCGTTCGTCCCATCCATGGTATTCATCCTGAAGGATCCGTTACCAAGCTCATTGGAATCAAGCATCGGCCCAGTTCTCTTCTGCCACCCCCTTCCTTCAAACTCGATGCTCTGTTCCTCTGATTCGGCTCCCTCCAATGACCATACCGTCTCTCTTGTTATCTCATGATCATCAATAGGTTGATTCCAGTTAGTTACAGTTACAGATCTACTGCATACAGATTCCATGCTGGAAAAGTTGACTAAAATTTTGTCTTGAAACTCAGGTTCAGTATCCAATTCAATATCGACCTCTCCTCCAGCACTAATGTAGGAGACGTTTGCCGGAATAGTTTCTCCAGACGAATGTCTGGTGTGGCTGGAGCTCACTGAGATTGATGACGGTGACTCTCCTGGATCAAATGGCGGATCAAAAATAACCTTGTATCTGTGGATGTGGTTTAATTTGTAGATTTCGTTGTCATCATTAGGCTCCTCGAGCCAGTTTACTTGATAGTCCCAGTCAACTAAAATTTCACAGCTTGTTGATGGAGATGTTTGCCCTGATGCCAAAGATGAGTGGTTGCTTAGGAGGAGAATTGAAATCAAAAGTATGGAAACACCAATTTTACTGGACTTGTCAGTCGTAGCTCGAATATACATCCTGCCACACGGTAATAGTTCGGATTGTTCAAGATATCCCCTACAGGACTTACGACCTATTTGATTCCATAGAGGAATCTTGTAGATTTGAATCTCTTTACAATCTCGAAAAATGGCCAACAGGTCAGCATTACAAACAAAGTGGCAAAAATTACTGCTGAGTAATCCCTGAGTCCGAGATCTGAGACTATCCTAAGTCCGGCAAAGGTAAGAGGCATGTGAACTATGTAGAATGGATAAACCCCTTGATTGAGGTAAAATAGATTTTTACTGGGCTTGTTTAGGACCAGAGAACCCCATGAAAAAATGGTCAAGCACCAAAACCAAGCATGGAAACTATGGATTAAACAAGCTAAAATTGTCTTCGAATTGTGGAAGCCCTCGGTTCCAATCCACCCTCCTTCGACATATGGTATTCCAGTATCGTGTTGCTCCAGTCTGAGCCAAACAAAAGCGACGGTAAGCATTAGAGTGAAAATTGTGATTGTTTTCCTTCGAACATCAATGAATTGGTAGTATTCGTCTTTGGAAGTAATGCAAATGTATCCAAAGGCAAAGAAGCCGAAAAACCAGAACCATTCGTATCCCACCCCGATAAAGCCAGGAAACCATGGTTTGAAGAGAATCTCGCTTGAGCTTAGCAGTAAGGGAATAATGATGAAGACTCCGGTCCCCATTGGCAACCTAAACGGTGCTCTGAGAACCTTGGAAAGGCGACCTTCTGGATTATTCCTGACTAGATGGAAAACTGGTGTGAGTAATAATGAATACTGGAATAAATTCCACAGGAACCATAGATGGCCCAAGGCTATCAGTTTTCCGAAAATTGGTACCCAAAAATAAAGGCTCCTCCATATTATTCCAGATAGAAATCCAAAGGTTAGACCAATGGGAGTGGTTGTCTCATCCCCTAGAATTACCGAGCCAGCAAAGCCCATAGTCCATGCCCCAAAGAACATCGGAATGAGTAGACGTTCGCACCTCTCCTTCAAGAAAACCTTCCATGTTCTCCGTTTGAATGCAAATGCGGTACCCATGCCTGAAATCATGAATAGAGCCGCTAATCTCCATTGGTGCATCCAGTGCAGGACCATGCTGGTGAAATCTATTGATTCAGAAGTGTAATCGTTATTCTTGTTTGCAAATTCCTCCCTGTCTTCATCTGAGATATCTCCAATATTTGGATTAATATCAGTACCATATGTAGACCAATAAACACCGATTGCAACATGAAAGGGAATGAGAAGTCCGAAAAGAATGACTCTCAGCCAATCAATATCATGCCGACGAACTGGTTTAGTCTCGAACTCGCTCACAACACTCCCACTTGTTCTGAGTATTTGTAAAGTTAGTTAAAGGGGATACGGAGTTCTCAGAACAACGGCTCTTCATAATCATCATCCTCGCCTGATCTTTCTTTCCACAGGGAGACCGGTACGTCATCGTAAACATCCGAATATGGGTCCTTTTCCTTCTGATTCAACAAGGCAGCCGCGGCTGCGGCTCTGGCAAACTCTTCGGCATTTGCCTTAAATTTCCAATAGTGAATTCTCCACTCTCTGCCATCCCACAAAGTAGTTTCTTCTGATTCTGTGGTCAATAAGTCATAGTCTTGGAGTTGGTAGAATAGGTTCCTATCAGTAGGCTCCAGAGCGTTGTCGATAATTCTGTTTGAGAACCCGAAGAACCCAAGAGCATGTTCTGCTATTGATTCTGCGACAACTACCTCCATGTCGGTATCTACCTTACTCCTGATTGCTGAAGTAAGTTGAGCTAGTGTCAAACCCATCACAACGCCTCCGGGATGGGTCCACAAGGTAGGGTGCTCTATTTCAACGGTCTCTATAAACGCTACAAAAATTAGCATTTTATCGTACGAAGTCATTATTCTGTTATATCGAGGCGGAAAAGCATGGACAGGGGGACGCGAGCCACCTTCCTCGGCTTGGATGAAGATCAAGAAGGGCCTTGGGACGTTGTAATTCTACCAATTCCTTTCGAGATGACTACAAGTTGGATTGAGGGTACAGAGTTTGGGCCCTCCGCTTGCATTGAGGCCAGCTCACAAGTAGAGCTGTATGATCCTATCCTACCGGAGGAGCTCCCTTGCGGTCTCTCTTTCCATACATCTTTGCCTTGGAGCTCAGAAGCTGGTACTCTTATGGAGCAACTGAATTCTATTAGGGAGTTCTTTTCTGGATGGATAGGTAAGGGATTTCCATTGATATTGGGTGGAGAACATGGGATCCTTCCTCCGATAATGGAGGCATTGAACAACCATCCTCAAATAAATGGTGATTTATCTAAATTGACATTAATTCAAATCGATGCCCACGCAGATCTCAGAGACGAGTTGAATGGTGAGAAATTCTCCCATGGAACTGCAGTACGTAGATCCCTTGATGCCGGATTAGGAAGGGTAATTCAAATTGGGACGAGGGCTATCTCAGAGTCAGAGGCATTTTTTTCTGAAAACGATGACAGAATTGAGACTTGGTACGCCAGGGAACTTCTGGATATCTCAGGAGTCAAAGATGGTTGGAAGAGGATGCTGGAGAGTATCAACAGTATTACAGGCCCAGTGTGGATTACCTTCGATATAGACGGACTTGATGGGAAGTTGGTTCCCTCGACTGGCACTCCAGTTCCGGGCGGACTTTCACACTGGGCAGCAGTTGAGATAATAGAGGGGATTTTCAATGCGTCAGGGATTGAAGTTTTGGGTGCAGATGTAAATGAAATTGCACCGGGAAAGGAAGGGCCATTGACTGAGTTCAGTGCTGCGCTCATCGCGACAAAAATAATATCTTGCCATACCTCAAAAATACTGAGCGAGAAGGGAGAATGATTGTATCTTGGGACCGTCTCAGTCAACTGTGCGTCGATGGGTTGCGTCGTTGATTCTCTCCTCTTTGTTCATGGCATCGGCTTCCCCATTAGCAACCGCTCAGATCGGTCAGCCGGACATCATTCAGGAGCACTGGTACCACTCCTATGCAACTCTGACCTTGGATCTCAACGAGTGGGCTGATGACTACCCCGAGATTGTCGAACTGTTCAGTATCGGACAGACCGAACTAGGAAGGGAAATTTGGATGTTGCAAATCTCAGATTGGGAGGGCGGTGCTTGTTCGAGTGAGTTTAGCGAAATTGATGGATGTGAACACTACAAGTCGAATGGTGAACGTAAGGAAGTAGTATACATCGATGGAGGTCACCATGGGAACGAGCACCTAGGGACCGAGCTAGCTTTCCTTGTCGCGGAGTATTACATTGAGGGATGGGGGAACGGGGATGAGCTAGCACTTGAGATACTAGCGAATACCGAGTTGCATGTTCTCATAATGCTGAATGCAGATGGTAATGACTTTGATACAAGATGGAATGTAAATCAAGTTGACCTGAATAGGAATTATGACCATTATTGGAACACCTGTGATTCGACCCAACCCGGTAGTTCAGCATTCAGTGAGTCAGAGACACTGGCTAATTCGGTCTACATGAATGAGGTTGTTCCTGACGCTGACCTTTACATTACAATGCACACTGGTGTTTGGATCATGCTCTACCCATGGGGAAAGTGGCCAGAGCAACCTTCTGACTGGGAAATGTATTACAAAATCAGGGACGAGGTCAACTCAAACATCTCTGAGATACCTATACGTAACGCCAATCAGGGACTTTACCCCAATTGTGGAACAAGCCGAGACTATGGCTACGGTGTAATGGGGTATCCGACATTCACCTTCGAGACCGATGACGAACAATTCTTACTTGGAACGATAGAGCCTCTCTCAGATAGGTTAGGTGAAGAGCTAGATGTTATGCATTACCTCATTTCAAACGTATGGTACTGGAGAGCACGCTTAGTTGTGGATTCTCTGGAGGTAGAGGATGGTGAGGTTAGACTTAGCGTTTCTAATCTAGGGCATGCGAGCACGTCGAATGCAACACTTCTGTACTTCGAGAATAGAGATACGTCCGAGTTTTGGCTTCCTGGGGCGGACGAACCAACAGAAATGTCTGGGAATATTAACCTACAGGACATAGGGCAGAATTTCAATTTCTCGACCCCCGGATACGGCTTCGCAGTAAATGCCACAAACGGCACTTACACGACCCTCGATTTCACGAAGGCTCCGATCTCCAGCGGTGATGGAATATGGGCGCTGTACTACCAAAAGAGGGTGATAGATTCCTCAATGTGGGTGGAAGAACCAGTCAACGAGAGCGTGGTTGAGATGAAGGCTGGCGGTTCTGGTACGCTTCCAGCCCCTTCGATGCTCCTTGTTTTTGTTGCTTTCACTCTAGCGGCAATCAATGGAAGAAGCAAGGGGCATGAGGGCAATATTAATCCTCGAAGATACTAGTTTGTACCCAAAATTGATATTTCACGATAGAATTATTTGTAAACTATTCCTTAATCGCAAGGTTTGAGCTATTTATGATAATTAGAAACAGCGAATTCACAAAACTAGGAAAACAATTAATTTTGCCCCTTTTCGAAGGTGTCCAGAGGGCTCCAAACAACTCATTGATGGGATTATCGAGGGTTCACAGAGGGTTAGTGAAAGAAGCACTCAATTCCGAAAACTTCGATGGTAAAAAGGGAAAGAACATGACCCTTTGGACTCCCGAGTGTAATATTGTGCTCGTAGGTATTGGGGCCAAAGATAGTTTCGATCACAAAGTTGCTCGGAACTCTGGAGCTAGAATCATTGCCTCATTGTCCAAGAAGAAAGGGGTTGAGGTCACAGTCAGGTTCACATCGGGATGGACAGGCGAAAGAATGTTGGATTTCGCTGAAGGGATGATGCTTCGTGATTATGACTTCTTAGAGCATCAGGAAATTCCAGACGACCACATTGACGAGGAATGGGATGTTGACTTCCAAGCTAGTTCCAGATATCAGAAAATGCTTTCAGAGAAGCTTGATAAGATTCAATCAATTACTAAAGGGGTTCATCTAGCAAGAGATTTAGGTAACGAGCCAGCCAATATTCTCTACCCCATGGAGTATGCGAAAAGAGCTCTAAAATGGGCTGAAAATAAAAAAAATGTATCTGTTGAGGTTTATGATTGGGATAAATTGCACGAACTCGGTATGGGTGGCCTCATAAATGTCGGCAAGGGTAGTGACAGGAAGCCATGTATGGTACTATTCACACTTAATCCAGATGCCGATGAGGGTGTTAGGAGACCATGCATTGTTGGCAAGGGCATCACTTTCGATACTGGAGGAATATCCATCAAGCCAACAAGCGGTATGTGGGACATGAAGTATGACATGTGTGGCGCCGCCACCGTCTTCGGACTCATGGAGGCACTATATTCGACGGGTTACATGGGCCGTGTTAATGGAATCGCATGTCTTGCGGAAAATATGCCAGGGTCAGGAGCGTATCGCCCCGGTGACGTATTTGAGACATATTCGGGCAAGACCGTTGAAGTATTCAGCACGGACGCTGAGGGGAGGAACGTACTTTCAGACGGACTCTGGAAGGCAGGAGAGTATGACCCGGAGTATATTGTAGATCTAGCCACATTAACTGGAGCTGTTATTGTGGCATTGGGGAACCAGATTTCTGGCATGTGGTCAAACAACGAGGATATTGCAACCAGATTAAAAAACGCAGCGGAGAGAAGCGGTGAATCGGTTTGGAGAATGCCCTTGAACGATCAGTTTCGTAAATACATGACCGATTCAGCATTTGCAGATATCAGGAATGGATCGATAGGAGGGAGAGCCGGTTCGTCCAACACTGCTGCAGCATTCCTAGAGTTCTTCGTCCCCAACAGGGGATTCGAGAAGGAGGGAGAGAAGATACCATGGGTCCATCTTGACATCGCTGGGTCTGCATGGGGGCCGGGATCGAAAGCCCGGTCCGAGAACGTTAACCCTCTTTTCCAGTATGGAACATCAGGGATACATGTCAGAACCCTTCATAGGTTGATTACCGAAAACTAGCTACTCATCAGAGTCCTCGGATTCAACTTCCTCAAAGTCCGCCTCTACGACATCATCTGAGCTACTGGTTTCCTTTTCTTCCGCCATTTCCGCGGCAGCTGCCTCGTAGAGCTTGGCTGAAACATCATGAAGCGCCTCTTCAACTTCGGCCATCTTTGACTGAACGGCCGCCTCATCTAGTTCATCCACCTCAATGGTCCTGTCGTCTTTTGTTATCAGCGACCTCAACTCTTCGAGCTTAGCGTGAATAGGTTCGGTGTCAAGGTCGGATATTTTTTCAGCGGCTTCCTTGAGCATTTTAGTTGACTGGTAAACCATTCCATCTGCAGAATTAATCAGTGTCACACCTGCCTTCCTCCTTTTATCCTCCGAGGCGAACTCTTCTGCTTCAGAGATCTTGGCATTTATTTCATCTTCGGATAGAGAGGTCTGGCTCTCGATTTTGATGGACTGTTCAGTCCCAGTGCCTAGATCTTTTGCTGACACATTGACAATTCCATTGGCGTCAATATCGAAAGTAACTTCAATTTGAGGAATGCCCCTGGGAGATGGAGGGATGCCCATTAGATGGAACCTCCCTAGGGTAATGTTGTCTTTAGCGAACTCCCTTTCCCCCTGTAGCACGTGAACTTCCACCGCTGGTTGATTGTCAGCAGCTGTAGAGAATGTCTCTGATCTCCGAGTTGGAATAGTAGTATTTCTCTCGATCATCGTTGTCATTATTCCCCCAAGAGTCTCGATTCCCAGAGTCAATGGAGTGACGTCAAGAAGTAGGACATCGGTTACTCCCTCGTCACCTGTGATTATTCCAGCTTGTAATACAGCCCCGACAGCGACGGCCTCATCGGGATTGATGCCCTTGAATGGTGGCTTCCCAACTTCCTTCTCTATCGCTGTCTGAACTGCAGGGACTCTGGTCGAACCACCAACAAGTATGACCTTGTCTACGTTGCCTTTCTTGATTCCAGCATCCTTCATAGCCCTGCGGGTGGGAGCCATTGTCCTCTCAATTAGGTCTTCGATTAGGTTCTCAAACTTGGCCCTGGAAAGTGAGATGTCTAAATGCTCAGGCTGGCCATCACCGTTCATTGTGATGAAGGGCAGATTAATTTGTGTGGTGGCAGTTCCGGAGAGTTCAATCTTTGCCTTCTCAGCCGCCTCTCTCAGTCTGGTGACTGCTGTCATATCACCTGAAAGATCTATTCCAGTCGATTTCTTGAACTCGGCTACTAGCCAATCAATAACCACTTCATCGAAATCATCTCCTCCAAGGCGATTATCTCCGCTAGTGGCTTTGACCTCAATCTGGGGTTGGCCATCCACTTGGTAGATTTCAAGAACTGACACATCAAATGTACCGCCTCCTAAATCGTATACTAGTATTGTCTGATCGTCGTCTTTGTCAACACCGTATGCTAATGCTGCCGCGGTCGGCTCATTGATAATTCTGAGGACCTCGAGGCCCGCGATTCTGCCGGCATCCTTTGTTGCCTGTCTTTGAGCGTCGGTGAAGTATGCAGGACAAGTTATTACTGCTTGCTTGACTTCTCGACCGAGGTAGTCCTCAGCATCTGATTTTAGCTTTTGTAGGATGAATGCTGAAATCTCCTGTGGAGTGTACTCTGAGCCGTCGATGTCTGTCTTCCAGTCGGTTCCCATCTCTCTCTTGACGGACATTATCGTTCTTTCAGAATTTGTAACAGCTTGGCGTTTAGCCGTTATTCCAACGACCCTGTCTCCATCATTCTTCGAGAAGGCGACGACGCTCGGAGTGGTCCTAGAACCCTCAGAGTTAGGGATCACCACGGGTTTCCCTGCTTCCAGTGTTGCTACGCAGCTATTTGTTGTTCCTAAATCTATTCCAATTACTGGTCCAGTCATATTTTTCTCCTCCGTCAGATAGGCTAAGCCTTATCGAAAATGATGTCTAGAATGCCGTTATTCAAGCTCCACTCAGATACTGAGGACACTTTTTGGGGCAGGTTGATACTCTTGATGGGCCGAAGTTGAGTTCTTCTCATTATCTGAAGAACTCTGCCTCCGTGAGACAAGATCAATTCAAAGCTACTTTGATCCAAATCGATTATACTTGAGACATCTATGGTAACGAACATGGAATCGCCCTCCACATAGGTATCTTCCAGGGGGACGTCGCACTCTTCTTCTTGCTCATCATCCTCCAGAATCACTTCTGCGGGTTCTTTGTCCGGGCCTACTTGGACATTTATGCCCATGTTCTTGAATATCTCGGAGAACCCTTCTGGATTGTTCATGAAAGCCTCCATTTGCCTCCGAAAATTCTCAGGATCGCCTTGGAAATTCATTTTGACGTTACTATTGTAGATACTCTCTGCATCGATACCCATGCTCTCAAATTGTCGGCGAATTCTGGAGATTGTATCTTCCAGCTCAGATCTATCAACTGGCATCCCCATTTGGTTGAAGAGATTCAGCATCTGCTGAATCATTTTTTCTTCCCACTCATCGGAATTTGCGCCACTCATTCTATCACTACTTAACCAACGGTTGTATAGTCGGAAGGTACTCCCGTATATGAAACTACGTATTCCCACGGTGGCACGACAGGGGAATCTGAATCTTCCAACAATGGAGAGTTTGAAATCTGGTGCTTGATTCCGAGAGTCATGGTGCAGGCTGAGCACGATGTAGCAATACAAGACACCGATCGATTAGAAGGTCGTGCTGCGCTGGTAAATAATGTGAAGGCGGCTGTCGCACTTGCCGGGGCAGTAAGGTCCACCTTGGGCCCAAGAGGGTTGGACAAAATGCTGGTCGATGGAGGAGGTGGCAGTCTAGTTACCAATGACGGAGTCACTGTGATTGAAACAGCTAAGGTTGAACATCCAACAGCTAGGTTGTTGATATCTGCATCCTCATCGCAGGATAGAGCCGCCAGGGACGGTACAACCTCAACTGTCGTTCTAACTGCAGAATTACTTCAAAATTCACTAGAATTAGTTAGAATGGGAGTTCATCCATCCACAATAATAAGTGGCTATCTACTGGCTGAAAAAGAGGCGGTCTCGGAACTGGAGAGAATCTCGAGACGCGTCGATTCTCCTGACGAGATGAAATCTGTGGTCTCGACCACTCTGGCTGGTAAAATAAGTAGCTCACTGGCATCTCATATCACGGGCATTGCATTGGAGGCCTCTGAGATAATTTCAGAGGAAGAAGGGGGCGACGACCTAGAAAGACTGAGGGTGAAGAGGCTTGAGGTTGGAGGGGGTTTGTCCACCGAGAGCACTCTGGTAAAAGGACTTATGATAGCAAAAACGAGAGTAGACATTGGGACCCCTGAGTCTTCCATGGGAGGGTCGGTAGCCATAATTGACGGTGGGTTGGAAAACGCAAAGTTGGAGATGGAGGCTGAGATAGAAGTCAACAGCCTGGGTGTTTTGAAGGGATTTCATGAGAGGTCTATAGCCAATCTCAAAAGATCAATTGACCATATTTCATCACTGGGAGTAACCCTACTTATCGTCAGAGAGGGTATTTCAGATGAAGCAGTGTCGATAATATCGGATTCAGGCATTACGGCTTACAGAAGATTTGAGAGAAGCGATTTGGAGCTCTTATCTAAAATCACAGGAGCGAGGATTATCAGAGACCCTCTGCGAATATCAGAGGAGGATCTTGGTGTTTTTACAAACAGAAGGGAGCAGCCTATTGCAGGGGTGACGTACACGACTATCGAAGGGCCGGAAAAGGGTGCCCTGACTGTAGTTTTTAGAGGGACATCTCCGCAGGTTAGGGAAGAGGCAGTTCGCGCTTTTGATGATGCCATGGGCGTATCGTTCAGGATGGTCAGGGACCCAAGAGTTGTCCCGGGAGGAGGGGCCATTCAAACCCATCTAGCTAGGCATATTAGGTCATTCGCACTGGGGAATCCGGGACGCGAGCAATTAGCAATTGAGGCATATGCGGCTGCTCTCGAAGTAATTCCTAGGACTCTAGCTGAAAATGCCGGTCTAGACCCAATAGATGTGGTACTGGACTTATCAGCTGCACAGGCATCTGATCTGGATAACGGCTCATGGATTGGACTTGATGCAATGACTGGAAAAAAATCTAGAATGGATGAGAGGGGAATTTTCGACCCCCTGTTTGTGACAAGCCACTCGATCTCTGGTTCTACGGAGGCGGCGATCAGTGTTCTCAGGATCAATGATGTCCTGTGGGCCAAGCAGGACCCAACCACTCCTGATTGGAAGGATGAAGAAGATCAGGAAGACTGAATTTTCCTCAGATTTACCAACATTTCGTCTACTATTCTCTCCAAGTCTAATTCTGCCTTCCAGCCCCAGTCCTCTCTGGCTGAATTATCATTAACATCGTTGGGCCAAGAGTCAGCAACCTTCTGTCTGAAATCGGGATTGAAGTCACATGTAAATTCAGGGATCCTTTTGGATATCATATCCACCAAATCTCGGGCGGTGAATGAAACTCCTCTGATGTTGTATCCGACCCTTGACCTTCCCAAACCACTCGATTCTGCCTCCATCAACATCTCAGTTGCCCTTATTGCGTCATCGATGTACATCATCGGGAGTCTCGTGTCCTCATTGACAAAGCAGTCGTAATGTCCGTGATTGATTGCAGCATGGAAGATATCGACCGCATAGTCCGTGGTCCCGCCTCCTGCGGGAGCCTTCCATGAGATCAGTCCGGGGAATCTGAGGCCTCTGACGTCGACCCCGTATTGCTCGAAGTAATTTAACCCTAAGATTTCCCCTATGACCTTCGTCTTCCCATATGTCGTAGTGGGATTTAGGTTGATATCTTGGGGTGCAATCTTTGGAGAGTCTGGGCCGAAAACCGCTATTGAAGACGGAAGAAATACCTTTAGTCCGAAATGCCTAGCTGCCTCCAACACGGTTTCGGTGCCTTCAACATTCACTCTGTGGCAAAGCTCTGGATTTTTCTCACCTGACGCGGACAATATTGCTGCAAGATGATATACTGTCCCAATTTCCTCTTCTAGTACAATTCTCTCCATTGCTTCGCCGTCTAAAACACTAAGATTCCGAAAAGGCCCCTCCGGGAAGTATGTGTCTTTATTGGGTTCTCTGATATCTGTAGCTAGTACAGCGTCATTTCCGTGCTTATTTCTTAGTGATGAAACTAGTTCAGTCCCTATCTGTCCTAGTGCACCTGTGACAAGAATCCTATCCCCGGGTGGCTCGGCCATGAAACCCCCCCAAAGCTGGAGCTACTTGGTCATTGATGTCCGATATTGACCATTTACTGTCCCAATGTTGATATGCAAGGCATGACGGCTTCAGACCCCGTTGATTGCATGAAGTATGTCGTAGTAACGGGCGGGGTCCTGTCAGGATTGGGGAAAGGAGTAACCGCAAGTAGCATCGGAGTTCTCTTGAAATCTGCTGGTTTGAGAGTGACTTCCATCAAGATTGACCCGTATCTAAATAGTGATGCTGGAACAATGTCTCCATTCGAACACGGAGAGGTATTCGTCCTTGATGATGGAGGGGAAGTTGACCTGGATTTAGGGAATTACGAGAGGTTCTTGGATATAGCTTTGACAAAAGATAACAACATCACTACGGGAAAAGTGTATGCAAATGTAATCGAGAAGGAGAGAAGAGGCGATTATCTTGGAAAGACGGTACAAGTAGTTCCGCACATAACTAATGAGATTCAAGACTGGATAGAAAGTGTGGCTCATGTCTCAGCCGATGGTTCTTCTGAAACTCCGGATGCATGCGTAATAGAGCTAGGTGGAACTGTCGGCGATATTGAGAGTGCCCCGTTTATCGAAGCGTTACGCCAGTTTCAATTCAGGGCGGGGAAAGGGAACATCTGTTTCGTCCACGTCAGCCTGGTTCCAGTCATGGGTCCAGTAGGAGAACAGAAAACAAAACCTACTCAGCATACCGTTAAGGAGCTGAGAGGGTTAGGTATTATTCCCGATATATTGGTATGCAGATCAGAGAAGCCTCTTGACGACGAGACCAAGTCGAAACTAGCAGCATTCTGTCATGTCGGTGAGGAAGCTGTCGTGTCAGCTCATGATGTCTCCAACCTTTATCAGATCCCAATTTCGCTTTATGAGCAATCCGTCCTGAGCAAGGTTTCGAATCATCTGGGTTTCAAAGTTCCCACCAAGCTACCAAAACTGGACGAATGGAGGGCGATGGCAAATAAGGTCGATACTTTGGAAAATCAGGTTAGAATTGCAATGGTAGGCAAATATACGGGACTTTCGGACTCATATCTTTCGGTAATTAAGGCTCTTCAACATAGCGCATTTGCTGTTGACAGGAAATTGGTAATAGACTGGATAGAATCCACTGACCTTGACCCAAATGATAGGACAGAAAAATATGACGAGGCTTGGCAGACCATCAGGTCAGCAGACGGAATTCTAGTTCCAGGAGGTTTCGGAAATCGTGGTGTTGAGGGGAAGATTGCGGCGGCGAATTATGCCAGAGTCAATGAAGTCCCATATCTTGGAGTTTGCCTGGGTTTGCAAATCGCAACCATAGAGTTCTGTAGGAATGTTCTGAATATTGAGGGTGCTAACTCTGCAGAGTTCGACGAGGATGCTCCTGTGCACGCTGTAGTATTCATGCCTGAAATATCCAAGACTCACATGGGAGGAACAATGAGGCTAGGAACTAAGCCCACTCCTTTCCTAGTGGACGATTGCAAGATTAGGAGGCTCTACGGGGGGGTGGATCATGTAGATGAACGTCATAGGCATCGCTACGAGGTGAATCCTGACCTCATTGAAAAAATAGAGGAGGCAGGACTCAGGTATGTCGGAAAGGATGAGACTGGAGAAAGATGTGAGATTATGGAGCTAGAGGGGCATCCGTATTTTGTAGGCACACAATATCACCCAGAATTCAAATCTAGGCCAGGGAGGCCAAGTCCCCCATTCCTTGGATTACTGAAAGCGGCATGCGGGCAGGAAATATAGTAACTTGAAATATCATTTTCTCCTGTTGTTGGTCATGCGATGCCTGGGCGTGGACTTGGGAGGCAGTGGTTTCAGACTGGGGGTCTTCGAAGTAGAAACCGGGACCCTGCTTAGTAAATGGCAGGTTATTGATCATCAGGAGGATACTGGGCCAACGAGTGTAATCCCTAATATCAGAGATTCTATACTTGATATTGGGTGGTCTGGGCCAATAGGAGTCGGATTTCCTGGAATGGTATCTGATAACAGGATAATGACAGCCCCTAATCTTGGAGAGGAGTGGTTGAAATTTGACCTAAAAAAGGAGTTAGGGCATCTTCATAATGGGAGTTTTTCTATGATTAATGATGCAGATGCAGTAGCGGTAACGGAATATAATCTGGGGTCCAGCAGAAATAAATCTGGAAGAGTACTAACTGTGACAATAGGCACAGGCATTGGCACCACGATACAAGATTGTGGAGCTATGGTACCGAACTTGGAGCTTGGAAGAATGCCACACCCTAGATTGGATTGTTCCCTTGAGGCCTATATTTCCGCCCGTGCGAGAATCGAAGAAGATTTGTCTATTGAAAGGTGGGCTGAGAGATTTCAGGAAGGTTTGGAGTTTCTTGAAAGATTGACTAATCCGGACTTAATCATCTTATATGGCGGTATCATGGAGCATTGGGCCGACTTCTCTGGTTTGATTTCAACCAAAGCACAAATCGAGCCAGCCAAATTTGATAGGGAGGCAGGAGCCCTAGGAGCGGCAATAGTTGCCTCCAGATTATGATGGTATAACGGTATGATTCTAAAAGGGGTACCTAAACATCAACAGCAACTGTCAGAATGACTTTCCTGTGCACAGAAACATGTCTTTGCTGGGATTATATCGGCCCTAGAGCTTCTTTCATTGAACAGGGCCGTAACCTCTTCGAGCTCCCCTGATTTATCACCTCTCGCTTCCAAACACAGCTTGAGCCCTAGGAGACCCCACATGTTATCTTTCCAGAGCTTTATGTCTGCGCGATATACTTCTTCCGCTTCCTCGACATGTCCCTGCTCCAGAAGTAGAGCACCTAAGATGTGTCGAACAGGTTGCATCTGCCCCCATGGTTCATTGTAAGCTAGATTTAGGGATAGTTCTACTCCTCGACGTAACTCATTGAACGCGTCGGAGAAATCGTATGGTTCTCCATTGGCCTTTGCTTGGAACTGCCTCCTGTATTCTATTTCACCTTCAAGAATAGATGCGTTAACATTCAGTATTGAAGGGCCCTCGGAAGGATCTTGGTACATGAAATTGTTATGCATGACCCTACCCTCGAGTGATGGATTCCTCAGTGCATCTTTGAACAGAGCTTGTTCTGCTTCAGCCTCTTGGACCATTCCTTTGGAGGCGTATGCAACGCCTCTTGCGTAATGCTGAGTGGCAATAGTCGCTGGAAACACTTCTCTGTCGGAATACATTGGTTCGGACAATATGTCGTCCCACTTCCCGAATCGAATCATGACATGCCAAGGCATTGTAACATATGATTCCAAGAAGATAGCGCCCATTGGTATAATACCAGCGAGCATGAACTGAACACCGGAGTTTTCATCCCCTGCTGGTAGTGTACTGACTGCCTTTCTAGCGTATTTCAGAGCGGTTTCGTACTGGCCATCGAACATCGCGCACCAAACCACAAAGTGATGGTTATGCATCCTGTAGAACTTGTAGAACTGAGATTCATTACCCGTAATTTCCACGTATCTATCATCAGCTTCAACCGCTTCAATGTTACATTCAATCGCCTCTTTCCACTGTCCGACCCACGCATCGATGTGAGAAGGCATGTGGACCAAATGTCCCAGGCCAGGCATTAGGTCCCTCAGAACATCAGCCGCAGGCAGGGCCCTTTCTGGGAAAGGGGACAGCTCCAAAGCATGACAATAGAGGTGGCAAAGGGCTGGATGAGTCTTGGCCTCATCATTATTTTCGAATGCTCGCTCTAGAATGTCCACCAAAAGTATGGTATTGTCATCTGCGGGGGTAATCTCTCCTGATTTAGTGTTCTTATCCCACAATTGCCACGCTTTCAGATTCATCAGAGCCTCGACATAAATTGCTGTTACATCGAGATCTCCGTCGTATTTGTCATACAAAGGAGCCATCGCTTCAGCGAAGGCTACGTTGAGTTCTGGACTATTTCCCATGTTTAGGACCGAGGGGTCTGCTGCATCTCTCGCCTCCGCTGAATGTCTCTTGGAGAGCGCTACAATCAAATCCTGTTCAAGCTCCGTGCAACCTTCCTTCAAGTCAATGGCCTTTTGGATGGGATCATGCCCTGACCCTAGTCCGGGAGTCCAGTTATAATTTGATGAGACGCAGTATGCTATTCCCCACCATGCCATAGCACATTCTGGATCCATTTCGGCGCACTTCGAAAAGCAAGCAATCGCTTCCTCATGATTGTAGTTCAACATGTGACCATATGCAAGAGCAAACATTTTCCTTGATTCATGGTCAGAGCACGTCACTCTCGTTGCGAACGAGTAATTCTTATCTTCTCCAAAATCATACATGTCGGGGGCTAAATCCATATTATTCCGTCTCAGAGAGAACATATAACATATCCGTAATTGACCTCTCAAAATAGAGGATTTAGTCCACTGACACGGGCAGAATTCTCGTTGTTCTGTATCCTTGCAGTACTTTGAGATACCTTTTTTTGGAAAATTCCTCATCTAGATGGGGATCGCCAGTCTCCACTCTGAGAGTTCGTAAGGTGAGCATTTTAGCGGGTGTGACGACACCTAATATTCCCTCCACTCCCACAAGTTTTAGAACTTCGGGAGATAACTGCAAGTTTCCTCTTCCAATCAAAAAACCCTGTCCCCCCATTGGAGATAGCAAGAGGGTTACCTTTCCAGTATGTCTCCGTAAATGCTCAATGATTTCTTTCTCGTTGAGATCAGACGCAATTAGTTTGTCTCCCTTCGATATGTCAATGCCTAGAGTGTTCAGATTGAAACCAAGATTGGATCCTATAGTTCTCAGAGTCCCCCCTGACCCCCAAATTATCATCATATCTTCACCGAGTAATGTGTCTCTTATATGGTCGGATAGTCCCTCTATTACCTCCTCCTCCCCAGATGCCTCGACCCTCATCTTTGACCCTTGCATCCATCGAGGGCTCGCTGGGGTGATTGCCTCGGCATATAGCCTGACTACCCATTTTCCCTGTCTATAGAGATCCTCATCGAGGTCTAATACTTCAGTGGAGGACAAAAGAAGATCTTGATTTATCCAAGAACTGAGAACTTCAGCGGCTGCCTTTGGAGAGGATGCGAAGCAACCAGAGTGCATTTTCACACCCGTGGGAACACCGATGATTGGCAGGTCTGGCCTTCCATTCTCTGACAGGGATGCGACGATGTCTCTGGTTGTCCCGTCTCCTCCGGCATACAAGATTAAGTCGACATCGGACTCAATCATGCACTTGATTGCTTGATTGGTGTCATCTGCGTGTGTTGTCCCTGAGGAGGAGTGTATAACGACTAAAGGAGACAGGACTTGAGGAATCCAGTGGGTTCCCATCCTACCTTCGCTAACGTACCAATCGATTCCGAGATTATCTCCCTTTGTGATATTGATGAAGTGTTCTAGCATGAGTTTCATCCTAGGTCCGGAGCGATCTTCTGCACCCATCGATCTAGCGATTTCAGCTTGTCCATCGGATCCCTTCAAACCCAGTCTCCCGCCAAGGCCAGCATCCGGATTAACCAATAGCCCCAACCTAACCATGAGTAGCCCAGGGGGGGATTGGTCTTATCGCTTCGTAATGCGGGGTCTCTGAATAATAACCACGAAGAGTTCGTGATAATGAATAATTAGCAATTATCCCATGGTATGGATAGACGAATTCAAACGGGATTGCTGAACCGGCTAGGCATAGGAGGCGCTACCGATGATATCTGTTGATGTGGGCAACGGGGATGTTCATGAGTACGCCATGGGAATTTCAGCGGGCGAAGTGATTACGAACGTCCATGGCAGAAAATCAGGGGCTGTGGCCGCTCTGGTTAACGGTGTGGAGAGAGATATGGGTCATGAGTTGGATGGAGACTGTACAGTGCTACCAATCCTCGGTGAATCTCCGGAAGGGCTGTATATTCTAAGACACTCATGTGCGCATTTGCTGGCACAGGCAGTTACCGAGATTTTCCCTGATGCGAAACCGACAATCGGGCCTCCGATTGATCACGGTTTCTACTACGATTTCTATATGGATTCAATCTCCGAGGAGGAGTTGAAAACAATCGAGAAGAGGATGAAGGAGCTCGTAAAGAAGAATTTGCGAATCTCCAGAGAGGAATATGGCAATGACGAGTTGCGCTCGAAGTTTGTGGATAACAAGTTCAAGCTAGAGATAATGGATGACAAGATTGGTCACGATATTGGTTCATCGATTTATAGACAGGGTGAGTTCATTGATCTTTGTCGAGGGCCTCATGTTCCTTCAACTTCCCACCTGAGATGGTTCAAGTTAACAAGTACAAGCACAGCTTATTGGCGTGCGGATAGCAAGCGTGAAACCCTAGTCAGAATATACGGCATGTGCTACGCCACAAAGGAAGGTCTGAAAGAACGCCAGCAGCAAATCGAGGAAGCTGCAAAGCGCGACCACAAGAAGATTGGCAAGGAGATGGAGCTCTACATGATTGACGAGAAGATTGGCAAGGGGTTACCAGTCTGGCTTCCAAATGGAGAGATTCTGAAGTCTGAGATAGAAAGATACGCTATCGAGACAGAAGAGTCATATGGGTATCAGAGAGTTACTACACCAGTTTTGGCTAAGCAGGAATTGTTCGAGATAAGCGGACACCTTCCCCACTATGCTGATGGAATGTATCCTCCCATGGAGATGGATGATGGAACCTACTACCTCAAGGCAATGAATTGCCCCATGCATCACTTGGTTTTCAATAACAAAAAAAGAAGTTACAGGGACCTCCCAATTAGAATTGCTGAGTATGGGACGGTCTACAGAAACGAGCTTTCAGGGACTCTTGCGGGGCTACTCAGAGTACGTATGCTCTCGATGAATGACGCACACATTTACTGCACTCTAAACCAAGTGGCCGATGAGGTCCGAGCTAATGTACAGATGGTTAATGATTACTACAGTACATTCGGATTCGAAAATTTCCATCTTCGACTGTCACTTTGGGATCCTGCCAAGACTGAGAAATACATCGATCAGCCTGAAAATTGGGAATCAACACAGAGTCACCTGAGGGATATTCTAGAGGATATCGGGGTCCCATTCGTCGAAGCTGTTGGCGAAGCGGCATTCTATGGACCTAAAATTGACATTCAATTTACTACTGCTTTAGGAAGGGAGGAGTCTATGTCGACTATTCAGTTGGACTTCGCTGCTAAAGACCGTTTTGGCTTGAGTTACAAGGATGAGAATGGGGAGGAGAATGGGGAAGTATTCGTAATCCATCGGGCTCCTCTCTCTACTCACGAGAGATTTGTAGCCTTCCTTACAGAGCACTGGGCTGGGAACTTCCCTACATGGCTGTCACCTATTCAGGTTCAGGTAATAACCATCTCCGAGAAGCACAAGGTACATGCGGCGACTGTTGCAAACAGACTCTACGAGTCTGGGGTCAGGGTCAACGTCGATGACTCTGATAATACAGTCGGCAAAAAAATCCGGACACACAGAAAAATGAGGCCGGCCTACATGGTCATCGTGGGAGACGAGGAGACAGAGAACGGGACAGTGTCAATTAGGTCCAGAACTGGCCAACAACTCAATGGGGTTCCATTGGATGATTTCGTGGCCGGAATTTTTGCAGAAATCACCACTCGGGATAGGGACCTCTCCCTAATTCCAACGGAGTGAGACAGTTGAGTTCCTCATCTAGTGGTCGTTCTCCAATGACAGTACTGTTTTTGGTTGTCCTAGTGGATATGCTAGGGTTTACAATCGTTATTCCATTCCTAACCTATTTCGTTCAGGATCTAGCTTCAGGACAAGGGATCAATGACGTTGGAAGTAGAGATTTCTGGGTAGGAGTAGTGATTGCAGTCTACTCACTGGCACAATTCCTTTTCACCCCGATTCTTGGGTCGATAAGCGATAGACTTGGGAGAAGGCCAGTGATAATGTTTGGATTAGTCTCCAACTCGATTTTTTTTATCGTCTTTGGACTTTCAAGTAGTCTTGAAATGGCAATTACAGCAAGATTCCTCGCGGGTGCTGGGAACGGAAATATAGCCGTAGCTAGAGCATACATTGGAGATATTAGCACTTATGATCTGATTCCTAGGAGAATGGGGATGCTAGGGGCCGCCTTTGGCTTAGGGTTCATGATTGGGCCGTTCGTTGGAGGGATTCTGTCGGATCCTGCTACGGGCATAGGTGGGTATTTTGACACTTCTTTCTGGAGAAGAAATGAGTATCTCCTTCCATGCATGTTTTCCAGTTTACTTAGTTTGGTTTCTCTTGCCCTCGCTTACTTCTGGCTGGAAGAGAGCTTGGCGTCTGAATCAAGAGAATCTCGTGCTCCAGAAAAAGGACTCAGTAAGTTGGGAGAGACATTTTCCAATATTTATGGAGTTCTTAGAATCCCTGTAATCTCTACCTTGGTTGTAATAAATTTCCTATTCCTCATGGCCTTCAGTATGATGCATGGAACCTTCATACTGTTTACAGCAATGGCCGTGGATAGTGGAGGACTAGGTTGGAGCGAAATGGAAAATGGTTGGATTTTTGCATTTATCGGGCTTCTAGGAGTTATAATTCAGGGAGTGCTTATCGGCCCGCTTACCGATAGGTATGGAATGGGAAAACTGATGATGATTGGTACTGTACTGAGCGGAGTAGGGATAGCCAGTCTTCCCTACGTCCCCCCAGATGCCTCTTGGCTGATACTAGGGTCATCGGCCGGCCTAGCGATAGGGAATGGTCTCTTCACACCAACACATTCGTCATTACTGACACTTGAAGCCAACAAGGGAGGGCATGAACTTGGACTCGTGATGGGAGCTCAGGAGGGATACGGCGCTCTCGCTAGAATAATTGGGCCCCTCCTGGCTGCTTACTTATGGTCGATAACAGTCCAAGGAAGCGGGATTTGGACGTTCCATACTTGCTTCATAGTTGCGGGTGTTATTTTCATGCTGGCCTTAGCACTACAGTTTACTCTTAAATTGGGAACTAGTTATGAAGATGAAGATCGAATAATTTAGGATTAAATTAGCCCCAATTATAATGAATAAAGTGGGATCTCTAAAATCATGGAATGTATGTCCCTTGGATGTTCATCAAACACTGTCGAGGGAGAGTTGTTCTGCCATGTACATGTTCATGAGACGGCAGAGGTCGATCCAATGGAATGTCCAAGGGGGTGCGGAAAGATGCTTTACAAGCAGGACAACTGGGAGAACGCAATATTGTGGATTCTTCTATCCTTGGTTCCTCTTGTATTGCTATCGGGAACCTTCACAACGATGGTGATGGGTATATTTTCATGTATTTCCATAATATGGATTGGGCAACACCAACACAAGCAGAGTGCAGTGTTTAGATTCAGCTGCAATAAATGCGAGGGAGTGTTGCTCGATAATAAATCCCTATCCAGCATCAAGAGCCACGGTGGAATTACGGATATATCGGAGAAATTAATGTCAGAGCTGGACAATACTATTCAGTCCAGTGAGATTAAATGCCCGGGATGTGATGTGATTATGGCAAGAATCCCGATATCATATGTATTGCAGGACAGGGGTACCGGGATTCTCGTAATAGATCTGATTAAACTTTCAATACCTAACACAATGAACCTAATGGAGCTCGATGGTTGCAGGGATTGTGGTTTGGTTTGGTTCGATAAGGGTGAGATTAATGATATCAGAAATAGTCAGACTTTGAGGGGTGAGAGCTTTGGAGAGAGTGGCAAAGGGTGGTATAGAGAGGGCCGTGAATCGAAGAAGGCCTTCGAGGGCATTAGCTTGAAGAGAGATGATGAGAATCCGGTTAAAAATGTCCCAATGACTCATAGGGAGTTTGCTTACTGTTCTGTAGATGGTTGCAATAGTCTGGCATTCAGGAACCTTGAATTTTGCCACCGGCACAAGTAGCCCGACTAAATCCAAACATCGTTTGATGCGGTTAATTCACTAGTAGCATTTCCTGTATTCCTTACCCCTTTGGGTTCGACTAGCATTACCTTGCACTCATCGGTAGCATATGGTTTGTGATGGACTCCTTTCGGAACCACATACATCTCACCCTCATTTAATTTTAGGACCTCGTTCTCGAATTCTATGAACATGGAACCCTCGAGTACGATGAATGCCTCGTCGGTGTCTACATGGTTATGCCAAACAAAATCACCCTTTATTTTGACTAGCTTGAATTGGTAGTCATTCATTTCAGCAATCACCTTGGGAGACCAATGCTCAGTGAACTTTGAGAACTTCTTTGTGAAGTTGACCTTCTCCATACTATACAACCATCCTCTCATAGCAATAGGGACAGTACTCCTCTAATGAGTACTTCTCTGACATTATTTCGTCTGGTGAAAGTGGCTCCCTACACATGAAGCACATTTGGTGTTCCGCCTCAACCAGTTCCTTGTTCAAAGATACTCTTTGGTCGAAAACGAAGCAGTCACCCTCCCAATGCGCCCCTCCTGTTTCTTTGAAGTATCCAAGGACACCTCCTTTCACCTGGTAAACCTCACTCCAACCTTGGGCCTCCATTACAATGCTAGCCTTTTCACATCTGATACCACCTGTGCAGAACATAACGACTGGGGTGGATTTGTCGTAATCTAATCCCTTCACTGCATCTGGGAACTCTCTAAATGACTTGATATCAAGGCCTACAGCATTCTCAAATGTCCCAACTCTGAGTTCATAGTCGTTCCTAGTGTCGAGAACCAATACTTCCTTGCCTTCATCGAGCCACCCCTTGAATACATTGGGATCAATGTAACTTCCTCTGTTTTCTGCGGGTTTGATTTCATCCAAACCAAGAGAGATAATCTCTTTTTTAATTCTCACTAGCATCCTTCGAAACGGTTGATAGTCCGAGTAAGACGTGTGCAGGGGAATATCGACAAACCTAGAATCCTCTTGAAGGAATGTGGTATATTCGTCTACAGATTCCTGAGTTCCGGCGAGGGAGAAGTTAATCCCATTATGACTAATTAGGATTGTTCCCTTCAAGCCAAGGGCTAGACACTTTTCCCTAAAGGGGGCCCTTAGTGCGTCCCTATCCGGGATATCCGTGAATCTGTATCCGGCGATATTAACGAACATTGAACCCCTCATGATGCTTCTGAAAGCCACTTCTTCATAGTGCACGACTGACACACCGTCCTAGACGTTGCCTCTCCACAAAGTGTGCAACTGCCTATCTTGCTATTCGAGTTGGGGTGTACCACTCTATGGATTTCCCTTATTTGATCCAGAGAGTGGAGTAGCCCATGCCTAGCTCCGGGAGTTAGTGACTCCAGCTGTGCTACTATGGCTCTACTCTGCTGTCTCTGGGCGCCAGGGGCATGTGGACATTCTCCATGGTGAACAGGTAGGCTGTTGACTATCGCGAATGCATGGATCTCCTGCTCCGGTACCCACCTCAAAGGGACGATTCTTGGGACCATTCCTTCTATCGGAGAAGACGTGTGTGGTGCTAGTCTCACTGACCTCTCAATTTCTCCCTTCTGAAGATTCATGAGGATTGACTGGGCCATGTCATCGAGATTATGCCCTAGCGCCATTACATCGGCGCCCACTTTATCGGCCAGAGCATTGAGGCTTTGTCTCCTGAAGACTCCACAAAAAGAGCATGGCATCATTCCGCTAGCATCATCGTTCTGCTCGCCCATCACAGGAATTTTTGATACGACTTTATCCATCCGGTCGTATCCCAAATCCTCGTAGCTCAGAGTTACGAATTCAACACCTAAATCAGCCGATAGGTTCCTAGCACACTCCAAAGAGGGGGATCTGTATCCGTCAATACCCTCATCGACGCATCCTGCCACGAGCCTCACATCTCTCCTGCTACCGATTATCTGCTCCATCATACTCAGAAGCACCGCCGAGTCCTTCCCTCCTGAGACTGCGACGAGGACAACGTATGGACTTCCATCGGGCTTCCTCGCATCCTTCGGGAGAATTAATTGCCTCCTAAGTTCCTTTGACGTCCGTCTTCTGATGGAGTCTGAGAGGTGCTTGCCACAGAGGTGTTGGCCACTGTATGGTTGGTGAACAATAGCTGGGAGCTTGCATCTACTGCAGCTGATTATCGATATTGCCTCTCCCATATACATGCCCGGGGGCGTTCAAGACTTGAACCCAGTGTGAGTCTGATGGGCCTTAGTTAGGGCATTTTTGATAACTTAGTAGCTTTTCAGAGGTTTTATGGGCATATCTGGGACGTTGCTGAATAGGTCTGTTATCAGAGGGGAGAGGCATTCTTCAATCCCTGAGAGATTGGTGATATTAGTCGTTCTCCTTGTGGTATTCTTCGCATACGACGACATCAATGGGTTTGTTCAGAACATCTTCGGAATTAATTCTGGCATTCTCACTATTTCCATATTAATCATAACCGTCCCCTTGATTTCAGACTGGCTTTTTCGAGTCGTATCTTCTATCACTGGGATGAAGTAGTCAAGACTGACTAGATCTGAATCTCATTAGCGTCGATTCAACGATACCTGTAACTCTCTGCCATGGCAGAATGAATCTCATCCCAGCTACAACTATTAGGAAAAGACCCGCGGAAATCACCTTCCCATAAGTCAATTGTAACTCTAGTGATTCTCTTACCTGGCCTGCCCATTGTCCGCCGGACAAGGCACTCACCGTTGAAATCAGGAAGTCATCAAATTCCAGTGCCACCGCAGTGGTTAGAGAAACTAAGGCCATTACACCGATTAGATGGGCAATATGGCCGTTCAGAACGTTATTGAATTGTCGAACGTACTCCGGGTCTCTTCTGGATTCACCTGGTAACATGGAAGCATACTCCATGTTTGAAATCACAGCCGACCCTGATTCGAGGTAGACCAACAACAGTATGGCTACTTGCAGAAGGTTTAGTGAAAGTGGAGAAACTAGTCCACCGAAGAGAGTTGCCTCTCCAATCTGAGCGGGCAAGGGCGCGAGGCCTAGGTCAACTGACTCAGTTATTCCCTCGAAAGTTAAGATAGCGTGAATTCCAATAATTGTCAGGTAGTAGCCTACTGTCCATGTCAGAAGCTTTCTGGAAAGACCCCAAATCCCCATTAAACCAGATAGTATTGGCGCAAAAACAATGCCTAGGAATATCAATTCAAACACAAATAACACAGGTTTCCAAAGATGCTCTAGATGGTTCAATTCATCTGTCTCTCCCCACGGAAGGTGGAATCCAAAGCTCGATATTGCCGCAATCCATGATATTACGAATGGTAGAAGCCCCCAGGCAATCAACCCGCCCAACAGGAATCTTCTGATGTTCCTACTGATGCTTTCCTTGGCAGTTAGTGTGTATAACCAAATTGCGGTAATTAAAACGCATACTACCAAGGGCGCTATGAGAGTCATATTTCCGGTTTGATCTAGACCATGAATCGCGTCTGGGAGAACCAATGACCCTGTTTGCTCCCTAAACCAAATCAGACCTCGAGTATGCTCATAAGAGGGGCACCAGTAATTCGAGCCGTCCGAATACGTTTCAACGAAGGAGTCTGAACATGACCCATAAATCTTGATCATTCTGTTCATCAGGGCCAGCAACGCGGTGGTAGATACTAATTGGAGGAAGATTATTTTCCATCTCTTCCTAAGATGTGATATCTCCAGAGACTGATTATCTGAAACTGAGTTCTTCGCCATGTTAATCCGTCCTAAGTTAAGTTAATTTGCAATAGAGCCTGTGATAGTTCTACATCAGGGGTCCAATCAATTACCTTGGCACCATATCCTGCGATTGCTGTCAGTCTATTCTGCCTCTCCAATTTCAGAACCTCGTACGACATCCTTGGAATTCTACTAACCAGCCTTTCCAAATCTATACTACTGGGCGATAAAACAATCACTTCGTGCCCCTTTCCAGATAGGCTTCTGATAGCAGGAAGAGTCGTTCCATCGCCCTCCAGGCTACTAATGATGAAGACCGGGGAACCCCTGCTTATCCTTGGAGATAAAGCGTTAGTCACGGCTTGGAGAGGCATCGATCCCTTGGGCTGAACCGATGCAAGGCCACTCAGGATTTTGAAATATTGCTTGTCGCCGGTTTCTGGGGGCAGATAATCCATTCTGGACCCGTAGGTCACTAGAGAAACTGAGTCTCTTCTTTTGAGGAAGTAATTAGATACTGAGGCTGCTGCCACCGTGCCCATTTCAAGAGGATTCTTCAGAACTGTTCCGATTCGTGAAACATCACGGGTATCGACAATGACGAAGACGTCGGTGACTGCATCCCTAGTCTTCTCATTCACCATCATCTCTCCGGTTCTAGCTAATGCTTTCCAATTGATGGAACGGAACGAGTCTCCGGGAAGATACTCCCTGAGCGCATAAAATTCCATGCCCGGGCCCGGGGTCTTGAGAGTGGTTGCACCTGAGTACATCTTGGGAACATCAGATCTCAGAAGGGCATCCTCGATATCCCTGATCTGGGGGAATACGGTAATGTCAGATCGGTCGTCTACCTTTGTTTCGCTTACGAACAGGTTGAATGCATTACGGTATCGAACTGATACTGGACCAACTGTGTAATGTCCCCTAAGTGGGCACCTTACGACATACTTCAGTGTGGCAGATTGTCCGGGCCCAAGGTTCATTCTCATCTGGTTTATTCCCTTTCTCATCTTCATTTCATGTGGGACGTTGTCGTATAGCTCCAGTTGCTGAGTTCTCCGATATGAGTTGTTGGTAATGGTCAACGAAATTACAATGTCATCTCCTTTGTAGACATTAGTAGCTGAGGTCTCCCTCCTAATCGTCAGCTCGGAATGACCAGAAACCCATCCATTTATTGCTAGCATGGAAATGAATGAAAGGCCAATTATCATTAGTTGGAAATTAGAAATCATCATTCCAATTAGAATTAGGCTTATGCCACTGGTGAGCATAATTGCAGCTTTCCTAGTCCACATATTAACCACCTCCTTCTGTATCGGTAGAGCCCCATTCTTTGATTCTCTTAACGATTCCAACCAGCTCTTCGGTCTTGTATCTCCTATCATTGAAGATGAAATCCGTCAACACCTTGTCGTCAACCATCTTCTGTAGTCTGGCCGCTGGAAGGGCGTCAAACTCTTCTCTTGACATAGCATTGACATTTCTTACACGGGTCAGAAGGACCTGTCTAATCTTCTCTGGCCTCTGATAGTACTCATACCTTCTTGCATCTCCAAATCCATAGTAAATTATCCTGAAAACATGCCTCCATTCATCTGGGTCTTCCTTCCTTATTAGAACAGCCTCAAGGGATATGAAGAGACCTAGGAATAAAATAAGCATGGCCATCCAGTCATTCGTGAAGTAAATCAAAAGATAGTACAGGAGATTGTATGTATCCCCCCCGATGTTTGATTGCTGGTGTCTGCTTTCATCGAAAATCACAATCGCATTATCGCTTGCTTGGGTGCTGGAGTTTCCAATCAGAAGTGCCTCGGCGATGATATCCAGAGCCCATTTACGATTGTCGTTCTCCGGGACCAGCCCTGAGTATTCGGGGTCGAAATCCGGATTGTACAGAGAATTAATCAGAAGAGAGCCATCTGAGACGAAATGAACTCTTCCAGAGTCCTGATCAATACAGAGCCTGTCAAAACAATACCTGACGTAAACTGCAAACGGGCCTTGTTCGTCATCCTCTATCCCCGCAGCCTCGAACCCCACCGTTAGATTCCCATCATCATTGGTGTCCAAATATGAATCCAGGGTCGACCTTCCTATTGCATATCTATTCTCAACTGGATTGTAGGAGCTTTCCTTCTCAAAGGCTGAGGGGCCATTAGTCAACATACTGTACCCCTCTGAGAAGTCCCAAGAGGATGTGACGGGATCGAATCTATGAGAGCACAGTCCCACATCTCCCAAGGATATTCCAGATGTCGTGATGGTAGAATCTTGTGGGTTGAGGTCAAGGAGGTCGATGACCCCATCCATATCTGAGTCCTTCAAACAGGGATTAACAGAGGACAATGACCCAGAATTCGTTGTGAAGTTATAAGCAGATGACGAATTAACCCAGACGTAGTTGTAATCCAATTCATGGGCGTAAGCCTGTCCGTCATAGAGCCTGTGTCCAGAATAATCCAGGCCGAATTGCTTCGCTAATTGAGCTGAATACCCGAAATCATCCATCAAAATTACAGTGCCCCCTCTCTGAACAAAGTTTTCAATTGCCAAAATCTCAGAGTTGGTGTATCCATCACTTTCTGTCAGCTCGATGACGTTCTCATCTCCGGTGAATCTAGGAAGTGAAATTGTGTCTCTCTCAACACCAGAAACGATGAAAACCGCCTCTTCTGGGTAGTCTATCTCATTGAGTAGAAGGGGACTGGAGACGAGTGCATTTGTCTCAATCCCCATGTTGTTTATGTCCGATCTAAACGAGCCCAAGTCATTCCAATCGTCACCATATGCTGACTGCTGGGTCTCACCATCAATCAGGTATGTCTGCAGTATCTGGACTGCAAGAATTCCTATCAAAATCCAAAATGCGCCTATTGACGCGCCCCTCCTGAATTTGGGGGATGAAAGCTTTCTGATTGTAGAATTGAAGTCTGCCATGCGTAGGCCTCCATCTATAGGAATAACCATCCAGCCTTAACTTCGTATTAATACCGTTGTGGGGCCATGAACATACTCGCATCAGGAGTTCAGCGTGTCAACTGGATAGCCGAGCCTATTTTTGCGACCTCAGAAACGGGTACTGAGATTAGTCCTTCAGAGGTAGGCCAAGGCAGGAACTTAGGGTCTATTCCTTGGTCAATTACTACTAACAGGGAAACTATGGAACCCGTGTCCATGTCCACACTAAAATCCGCCATCGTCCCCAGCTTGTCGTTAGACGCATCTACTACATCTCTTCCCAGAAGCTCTCGGCCGAAGGTTGTTGGCACTGTGTCACCTCAGACTGATTCTATCCCTGCCAAACTATCCGGTAGTCTACGGACCGATTGGAGGCCACTTGTTAGCAAGTCCTCCATTCTATTGTAGTAAAGCATCATCTCATCGGTGACTGTTGGTCTGACTCTCTCAACGGCCTCCTCAAAGTGCTTTCTGGAGACGGTCTTTTTATCGGCCCTCATAGCGATTAGCCCAGCTTCTCTACATACTGCCTCTATGTCCGCACCAGTGTAGTTCTCTAGTTTTGAGGCGATTTCATCCAATGAGAATTTTCCTAATGGCATGTTCTCTGTATGAATCTCTAGGATGGATTTCAGTGCCTCTGGGTCTGGAGGGGGAACATGCATGACCCTCTCGAATCTCCCGCTTCTAAGCAAAGCTGGGTCTATCATCTCCGGACGGTTCGTTGCTGCAACAACAATCACTCCTTCCATTCCCTCAACTCCATCCATGCTACTCAAGAGCTGATTGACGACCCTGTTCATTACGTCCGATCCTTCGCCTGAGCTTGATCTCCTTATCCCAGCAATACTCTCGAACTCATCTAGGAAGACTATCGACGGGCTAGATTGTTTTGCCTTCTTGAAGACCTCTCGAACCGCCTTTTCTGAGTCGCCCACCCATTTTGAAATAAGCTCCGGACCTTTGATGGTGATGAAATTAGCCTTTGCCTCACTGGCTATGGCCTTGGCCAGCAGGGTCTTACCAGTTCCCGGGGCTCCAAATAGAACAATTCCTCGTGGAGGATTGATTCCAAAGTGTTCAAACAACTCGGGCTTGGTAAGGGGCCATTCGATACTCTCTTTCAGTCTGTCTTTTATCTCTTTTAGCCCTCCTACCTCGTCCCATGAGACTTCAGGTACTTCCAGATAAATTTCCCTTAGCGCACTAGGCTCAATTTCTTTGATTGCCAGCCTGAAATCGGCCATAATGACCGCCATCTTCTCGAGGACCTCGGGGGGAATCTGTTCTTCTTCCAGGTCTATCTCTGGCAGGTATCTCCTAAGGGCCTTCATAGCTGATTCCCTGACCAGAGCAGAAATATCTGCGCCAACAAATCCGTTTGTGTTATCCAACAACCATTCTACGTCGAAATCATCACTTATTGGCATACCGCGAGTGTGAATTTCTATTATCTCCGCTCTCCCGTTCTTGTCTGGAACTCCGATTTCTATTTCACGATCAAATCTGCCTGGCCTTCTTAGTGCTGGATCTATGGCATCCTGCCTATTGGTCGCTCCTATCACGACGATGTTGTCTCTGCCCTGCATTCCGTCGAGAAGGGTTAGCAACTGGGCGACAACTCTACGCTCTACCTCCCCGCTTACGTCTTCCCTCTTGGGGGCGATACTATCTAGCTCATCAATGAAGATTATAGCAGGGGCGTTGGAAGCTGCCTCTTCGAAAATCTCTCTCAGTTGCTTTTCACTCTCTCCGTAATACTTGGAGATGATTTCAGGCCCGTTTATCGATGTGAAGTGGGCATTAGTCTCGGAAGCTACTGCTTTTGCAATTAGGGTCTTTCCTGTACCTGGGGGCCCGTGCAATAGTACTCCGCGAGGAGGATCTATACCCAATCTCCTGAATAGAATTGGATGTTTGAGTGGAAGTTCTATCATTTCTCTGACTTTCTGGAGCTGATCGCCCAGACCTCCTATGTCTTCGTAAGATATTGTCTGAACATCTCCCTTCTCCTCTTCATCGACCGCATCTTCCTTGATCACTATGTCCGTGTCTGGAAGAACTTGGACGATCCCCTTGGGTTTTGTTGAGACGATGGCGAAGGGGAGTGCCTCCGCAAATAGTGTCATTCCTGGAATGAAAATTCTGTCTCCGGCCACCACGGGCCTCTTGTTTAGTCCCCTTCGTGCGAATCCCTCTATACCTGGCCCAAACCTTACTTTCTGTTGTTTGGCCATCACAGGACTCAGTACCAGTCTTTGACATGGCTGCGTCTCGACCTTCTTGATTTCGACTCTGTCGCCCAAACTAACACCGGCATTTTTGCGGATTATTCCATCCACCCTGATTACGCCCAAGTTAGCGTCCTCTGGCCTGCATCTCCAGACAATAGCAGCGGTTTTCCTCTCTCCAGAAACTTCAATGATGTCTCCTGGTTTGAGGTTTAGATCGTTATCGAACGGTACTCTGGCCCTGCCATGACCTACGTCGCTCGGTATTGCCTTGGCTACTCTCAGAGTGAGGGAATCAGAATTCTCGTCGGTCATGTGCTCGGGCTCCTAATGAGTGCTTCTCACCGGAGGACATAGTTAAACCCATCAAAGAAAGGATGTCAAAAATTGCGATTGGTTATCAGAACGAAGGGTCTCGATGAGTAGCATTATGTCTAGTGTGTGATTCGGTCGATACATGCCCCATGTGCTGGAAACAGGTTTCGAAGAAATGGAAATTGAAAATCCAAATGGTAGCCCTGCCATAAGGGGGTACAATATTATCGCTGGGAAACTGTTGCAATCAAAAGATGGTAATACATTCCTTAGTAAGAATCCGGCCTGGCTGGAAGATATTGTTGGTGAATTCCCCCTTTCCACCAAGGATGATGTGCATGAGGCATTGAGGGCCGCGAGGGATGCTTTTCCTTCCTGGGCAGCTACTCCTGCACCGACGCGTGGTCAAGTCATAGGGAACATGGGTAGGCTATTAATGGAAAGAAAGGGCGATTTAGTACGTTTGCAGGCTCGAGAGATTGGGAAGACAATGAAGGAATGTGGAGGGGAAATTCAAGAGGCAATAGATACGTGTCTTTTCTTTCAATCAGAAGGTAGGAGGCTCTACGGCCAGACAGTCAATTCAGAGCTCCCGGACAAAGAGCTATTCACTTACAGACGGCCATTAGGAGTTTGTGGGATAATTAATGCCTGCAACTTTCCGTCCGCGGTTCCTTTCTGGAAGATGATTCCTGCCATCATGTGCGGAAACACTTGTGTTTGGAAATCCCCACAAGACACTCCTCT
>CETE01065430.1_pt1 | contig 36997 bp, 51 predicted proteins | sample 531241 | NCBI WGS metagenome assembly CETE01 (sample SAMEA2622336, study PRJEB7988) | marine metagenome | biome: marine biome (ENVO:00000447); feature: deep chlorophyll maximum layer (ENVO:xxxxxxxx); material: "saline water (ENVO:00002010), including plankton (ENVO:xxxxxxxx)" | depth 30 m
GTCTGTCACTCAACGGAGCTATCATTTCCATAGTTCTTAGAATAGCTTGCACGTCACCTTGTCTCTGTGATCTGGCAAGCGGAGAAACATACTCAATATCTATTGTTTCTCCTTGCAGCTGCTCAGGTGGCACTGGCAGTTTATTACTTCTAAGTAAAATATTAAAAACTCTATCAATTAATGGACGCAGCATTTCCGCTTGCAATCTACCAAGTACAGGTGCAAGTAATCTCATTTTCTCTTCGTTACGTTGCATAACTTCCGTTGCGGTCATACGCTGACTTTGTTCAGATATAAGCTGATCAATCATATAGACTTGCTGTATAGCTTTGCGTCTTTGTTCTTCTAAATTTATTCCTACAGGAGTATTAGCACCAATATTTAGAGGCTCTATTCTATCTCTAGATCCTGATCTATAAAAATTTAACCCTCCTGGTTGTGTTCTTACAGGTAAAATAAAACTATCATCTGGAACTAAAAGCGGTGGATCTACCATTTTTTGTGCTGCTTTTATGGTTGTTTCTGCCATTTTATTCAGCATTTTAATATCAGGCAGGGCTGTCATAGATGGTGATCTACCATAAACTTCACTGCTTGATTTTAAATATCTTGGAACTATGTAAGGAAACTCATTGTAACCACCAATAGATATTATGTGGTTTTCTTCTTTGTGATAATAAATAGACGAATAAGCCATTGACTTATTGTCAAGCTTGTAGGGGTTTAGGTTGTCGTTAGGTTTTACGCAATGATGCAAGACAACTTCTTCATAAGGATGATCTTTTACTTTTTTCAATACAACTTTTGGTAATGCATCTCCAAATTTTCTAAATGCCGCTTCAGCCGTCATTTTAAATTCACGGTGTACCGTGTCGACAATGCCTTTGTGATTTTCAGCAGCATAGACTTCGTTTATGTGCCTTGTATTAAAACGTAATATGTTTTGTTCATCAGGTTCTATAAGCATGCAGGCAGTACCAAACGCCACAAGGTCTGTATATATTTCGTGAACTTCTTGTTGAAAATTTGATCTTGCAAATGCCTGGTACATAATTCTTGTACTAGACTCTAACCATTCTAGGGCTTGCTCATCTGATCTAAAAGACTCATCTTTAAATCTCATGTCAAACCAAGGAGTGGCCGAGTTTGTAAGCATGCTGTGTAAAGATGATGATAATAATTCTAAGGCGTGTAAAGCCGTGCCATCAAATATATGTTCTGTCCTTTTGTCACCTCTGCTTCGTGATTTAGTCACGTCAGCTCTTCTTGGTAAACAAAAATCAGCTACTTCTTGCCAGTGTGACTCCCAGTTTGCTCTTGCCGATTTTAATTTATCAAATTGTTTTGTAAGTTCAGTTGCTTTCATAACTAATATCCTATTAAAGTTTTTTTGCCCTGCTTCATGCTGTTTAATCCCAGGGTGTTATTAAACTGTGTAAAAAGCTTGCCTTGTCTTTTTTTTGGCTTCAGTGATTTTGTCATGTCAGTTGCAGCATCTATTCTAATATTAGAACTAAATGGTGCTGACAGCATATTATTAGATCGATACATTATCCTAATAATGTAGGTCTAAATATTAAAGGATCACCTAAAACACCCTTGCTGGAAGTTGCCACTAATGGCTTTCTACCTTTAGATGCTTTTTTGCCCATGCCTGCTGATCTATATACGCCCAACTCAGAACTTGCTCCAGCGGCTTTGTCTGCGGCTTCTGCTTCTGCTTTTTTAGCAGCGGCCATCTCAGCGGCTTTTTTAGCAGCTGCGGCTTCTGCTGCCTTTTTTGCAGCCGCTTCTTCTGCGGCTTTTCTCTGTGCTGCCTCCTCTGCTGCTTTTTTAGCAGCTATCTCCGCAGCCGTTGGCTTTGCAGGTGCTGGTGGTGCAGCAGGTTGTGGTGCTGGCTGTGGTGCAGCTGGCGGTGGTACTATGTCAGGTTTTACGTCAATAACCTTATCTACTAGATTTATCAGTCTTCTTGAGATTGATCCCATTTTTTGCTCCATTTGTATGGCAAGTATAGTCTGGACTCATTGTGCTTGTACTGTTTCCATCCTATGCGTTTGTATAGATTTATAAGTTTTTTTGGTATAGGACTTGCCACTAAAGTTTTTGCCCCCATACCATACGCAAAATCATAAAACTTATTTAGTGTTTTGCGTGTTAATGTTTTGCCTTTGTACTCGTCAGCTATAGCAAGGTGCGTGTGGTACATTCCATCCTGGATGTCGTATAGCCACACAAATCCAGCCGTATCCTGATTGTGTACAAATTTAAATATTTTTGCATAATAAATAATCTCGTTGTGTGTATATAAGTTTGGAAAATTATTCACGGTTAAAAAATTATACAATTCTTCGTGTCCGTAAACTCTTATAACATCTCTCAACTTAATAATGATTTTTTGTATATTTCTGCGTCCTCATCTACACCCATTGGGCTAGTGAGTATTGTTTTTGTCATGCCAGATTTTTTTCTTTTAATCTTTTCTTCTGCTATTTCTTTTGCACTTGTCTCTACTTGTTCACCATCTTCATTAGTCCTGGTAAATTTTTCTTCTATAGAGGACGGTGGAGCTTTTACACTCTTCGGTGGCTCTTTAGCAGCTTGTGGCATAACTATTGTTTTTGGTTTTAAAAATCCCATTTTAATCTCCTAATGGATTGTAGCGTAGACCACTAGCTTCTTTTTGCGGTGGTCGTAACTGATTTAAATCTAATTCTTGGTGTGCAACTGCTATGTATCTCCAGCAGTCTGCAAAATGACTAGACCAGTCATGTACAGGCCTAGAAAATGTTTTATCCTTATCTATAAACTTTCTGTGATACCATTTCATGGCATCCAAAAAAGGTTTACATTTTTCTCTATCTACAAAAGTTTTTGATAGCAGCATCTGTCCTGCGTGCAGTCCGTCTTCGATTGGCAGCTTTGGACATATCTTGATAGGACGCATCCCTAACTGGTAAGCGTACTCTTGCCTAGAGTGTCCAGTTGACATCTCTCTGACAGCCACATCATGTGGAAAAATGTAATTCCTAATTAAATAATTACGTTCTTTTATTACTTGAGCATAATGATCAAGGCCATAATTGCTATTAGAATAACAGTCAATGACGAATAATCCTCTACCAATTGTTTGAGTGAATAAAAGACACGTTTGATCGGAGATGCCCAGGTCGAAATATACGTCCACAGGGAATCCAGCATCATACGGATATAGTCCAATTCTTTTCTCCTTTTCAAGTTTTTCTATGTATTTACCATAAATTGCACCTGATACATTAGCTGTCCAGCTGCACTCAAACTCTTGCATGTACTGATCTTCGGTCATCAGTTTTTTTGCAGAGTCAAGCTCTTCTTTCGGCAAAAGTTTTGTGTCACTTACCTTAAACAAGCATGTAAACCACTCTTTATTTGCCTTAGCATCCTCATACAGATGATAAAACGCATCCATACCATTAGGCGTACCTATAAAAATAACTTTGCCCTGACGGTCAGCTATGGCTGGTCTTTGCACCTCACTAAACATTCTGCTGTCCATTTGGGCATATTCATCATTAACAACTAGATCTAGGCGTAACCCCCTTGCAGCATCTATGTTTTCTGAACCAAACAATGTTATTCTTGAGCCGTTTGGAAAGTCGGCACGCAACTCAGTTTCGTTAAACTTCATGCCAGGTATCATTCTTGAAAATTCCTTGACATAATCCCAAGCCACTTGCTTTGCCTGGACTCTTGTGGGGCAGAAAAAAGCTCCACGGAAATCTTTATACTTTGTGATCAAAGCTTCTTTGATCAGATGATTTATCGAAAATATAGTTTTACCACCTCGTCTATGCATCACGCAGACGGCAAATCTGTATTTTTGCAAGGCATCATGCAACAACTTTTGTTGTGGTCTAGGACTATAAGGTATTTTTATAACTTCCATTAATGTATCGTAGCATCAAACGGCACACTGGTTTTGTGCAGGTCGAGTAAAGTAATAATAAAATCACAAGCTTCTTTAGCGTCTTCAGTATCATCAAAAGTGCCGATTTCAACAATCACCTTTTTCTGGATCTCGTCAAAATAGACCGCTGCTTTTACATCTGGTTTGTCTGTCATTGTCCGTTCTCAAGTCCTGTATATATATATAACAAAAGGTCAGCCCATTTTGGGTGGGGTCGAGCCAAAAAAAATCCAAAAAAAACAGGCAAAAAATGCCGTGTTTAGGTATAGATCCCACACACACACAAGGCTATGCCTCAAAAACTGCGTCTTTTTTCTCGGCTGGGTTGTCAAGTTTTTCCTGAACTCCATTTGCGTGTGCGAGAGCCTGCGTTTCGTGTGAAGAGCTGGGAATATCTGACTCCCACATAACTTTGATTGTGCTTTCTCCTGTCTGTTTTACCTCTGACTTGTCACCATAAACACTAATTAACTTACTAGCCAACCATCTGTAGTGGTGCATCTGCTCACGCAAGAACCCAAGCTGATTTGGTGGTATATCTTTTTGCTCTAATAGTTCTAAGCATCTATCCAACCAGGTTGCAGCTCCTGTCTTTCTTGCATCTTGTAAGTCTGCTGCAAATTCTTTGTTTTCTCTAGCCCACTTATAAATGGTTGTCAGTCCTGGCATGTCCTTCTGTTTGGCAATCTTGGTCAGTGGTGTTCCCAACTGTAGCTGCTCCAGGATCTTGTCCGAGTATTTTTCTAAGTTCATCATCTGTTTTATGTTTCATTGATATTAAGTTTTTAAGTGATCTTAATTTGCCTTCAATAGTTCTTGCCCCTGTACTCATGCCCCCATGGTTTTTGCACCTGTAATATCCTGACTTCATCAAATAGCCTTTGGCTCTACATTGTACAGTGTAATTACTTGCTCTTGTCATGCTCTGACAAAAAACTTTTTTACTTGGTCTTCCTGGCATGTGTGGGATTGCAGATTGATTTGCTGATTATATCTTATTTGTTAACTTATTTGGGTCAAAATGTACAATAATAATTTTTTTTAAAAAAAGTTTGTGTGTGGGGTTGACAGTGACAAATAATGTCACTATCATCATAATTGTATGCAAAACAATTTTCCATTTCACACTACAAACCGTGACGGTGTCAAAGTTTTTGCTGTCAATTCACGCAAAACTCACAGCTTTCATTTGACAGTTGTGCAAAGACCAAACTCTAACAAGTATGTAGTTATTGAATTAGATTATTGTGGTCGCATCTATCACAAGCTGCCAGGCAAGTTTAGCCCAGACGTTGGCTGTCCAAAAGTCAGGCGTACATCATACACTGATTTTGACCTTGCTCTGCAGCATTTCAATCAATCACAGGAGGTACTCAATGCTACTAGACTTATCTGACAGAAATTATTTTCTGTTTGTTGCCTTTGGCGGCATCCTTGCAATTTTATTGGAGGTAAATGTAATATGAAATTACTCACTAAATCACTAGAGAAAAAACTAAGAGCAAATAATGCTGCCCAAGTTAAGGCAGCCAGTGACGGTAAAGAAATTGACCACAAGGCCGTAGTCAAGTTCTTTACTCCAGACGGCAATGGCAGATGGTATCTGTCAGAGCTGGATCATAATGGTCTTGCTTTTGGTGTTTGTGACGTTGGCTTAGGTTTTCCTGAGTACGGTTATGTGACACTCAAAGAGTTGCAAGACTTGAGAGGTGTTTTAGGGTTGCCAATAGAGAGAGATCTTTATTTTGACGCTAACAAACACACACTAAAAGAATGTTTAAACAGAGCAAAAGGAGGTAACTACCTATGAAAATTATCAAAAGAGAAAACAGTCAACAAGGCATGAATGCCTATGTTCAATTTGAGGGTAATCATGTTCATTACAAAATCAGATTATCCTGGCATAAGGGTCATGGCTGGTTTATGTCGGCCTATGACTGTGCATTTAGGAAAAATTTTGATTACACTGTAACAACTTATCAAAATATGATGAACTCAATACCAAGTTATATGCTCAAAAAAGCTGGTGACGGTGAGAGGTTCAGTAAGAAAAAACTTGCACACCTTGCTAGTGTTTATTTAGACACTGAGAACAAAACATTTCAATGGATTGTTGAAAAAGCTAAATTCAACTATGAGTGCGGTGACGGTATTTTCAAATATGATGAAAATGATGGTCTAACATTTCCAGAGTATAAAATTGATTACGCTTCACTAAGAGAGCAGAAAGGAGGCTAAATAATTAACTAGAGCTGCCAGGGCTGTCACAGTCTTGGCAGCTTTTTTATAAGCTCATCACTAATCAATATTCTCATTCTTAGCAATCTTATAATCTCCATATATCGTTTCTTTGCAGTGTGTCTGCTGCATTTTAAAATATGAGATCCAATGTAGTGCCATGGTATTTTGATTGACCTTGCCCAAACAAGCTTACGTTCTTTTACATCCAGCATAGGATTTAGATAGAACAATACAAATTCAAAGATGGCTATTTCATTTGCTGTTGCAGTCAGTCTTGGCTTTGCTTTTTTCCATGCAGCATGCTCAGTTTTTTCATTAACAACTTCAAACCGCATGGAGGACATCCCATTTTTTATGGCTGCAGGCAACTTTTTCTCTACTTCGTGAGCTGTTTCGAACATTTCTATAATTTGAACAGAGGTTACAGTCACAATTTTATATCCCAAGGTAGCTTGACTTTACCTGCCATGTAGAGTTTCCAAAACTTTTCACGGTCATACTTGTCCATGGACTCTAGAAACTTAATTTTTTTATCGTGCTGGGCTTTAGTTGTTTTTGCAGGTGTGTTCGGTTCATTGACTTTCATTTTATACCCCCTGCTAATAGACTTTGCTAGCTTTGCCATGTCTGGCAACTTCTTAGTATTCTTAGTAGTATATTTAGTATTAGTACTATTTAGACTATGTACTCTATTAATATGTGACGCTGGTGGCAACTCGTTGAGCATGTTCTCCCTTACATGATACAAACAGCTAGAGCGTAATCTTTTCCTGGTGATCCACTCACACCGCTCCAGTTCATCCAGGCATCTTATAACAGTTCTCTTTGACCACTTGAGCTGCTTAGCAAAGGTATTTTGTCTGACATAGCAACGGCCATATTTTGCATCATACTCACAAATAAATAGATATAATATTTTGGCCTTGGGGCTGGTATCAGATCTTAAAAAGTCTGCCCATTTTGCTTCGTTTTGAATCATTAATCAGCAAGTCCTGGCAGACCAAGGTGCTGCAATATCGTAAACATACCATGTTTTATATATTCAACCTCAGCTGCACACCAGTTCGAGTCCAGGTGATTCATGTAGACCATAAAATTTGCAGACACCATGACCAGAATGAGGAGCAGCAATACAACAATTAATTTATTCATAATAGATCCCTTGCTGGACTCAGTGCGTCTATAGGCACTTTATAAAACCACGGTCTTGTTCCTGATTGAGCTTTGTACTTGTCCTGCTTTGCTTCTGATCCGTGTATATATCCTGCTAGCTCGTAACGTGTGTGGCTGTGGCAAATAACCAGCATGTATTTTTGCAGGTCATTAAACTCAGGTCTGATTATTAAATAATTTTCATTCTTTGCTGGGTCTTGGCTGTAATGCATTTGGCATTTAATTTCTAGTTCGTGCAGGTCTGCGTCCTTGAATGTATTCACACTAAAATTCCAATATCTGTTTAGTGCCTTAGCTGCTGCGATCTCTGAGGCCGCTGATATAACAGACCATCCAGCATCAAACACAGGTTTAGTTGACATTTCTGAGCCATATCGATCTTTGTGATCTTTTGCCAGGCTCATTGATTTTCTTAGCATGCCGATTACGGCTGCTGCAAAATACTCAAACCAGGTGATTTTAATTTTCATTTGATACCTCAAATAGATTTGTTATTTTTGCACACCAATCTTTTGGGATTGTAATAGCCCTGCCTGTAATACCGTCACTACAGAAATCAGAGGCCAATACAATATGCTTGCTTGTTTCCTTAACTAACCAGCCAAGACTGGTAACAGGTTCAGTCTTTGAATTCTGAATTTTTTTTAAAGAGTGCCATCCAGTTTCGAAGTCCACTGCGTCCTGCCATTTGACGCAAACCATTTTATATTTATCTAGATTAAATTTTTTCTGGGACATGACGTTTCTCCCATGCTTTTAGAAAGTCATCTGCCGTCACAGCACCGTTGGTAATTTTAATTATTTTAATCAGTTCAGGTGGCTTGGGAAAGATTTCTGCTGAAGCCCACCTAAAGACATTTCGAGGACTAATACCACCCAGCTCCCTTGCAATTGTTTTTTTAGATTTGCCAGTTAAGTCACACCACTCATTTAAATTCATAATGGTGACAATAAATTAGTAAAACTATTTTACCAACTCAAACAAATGGCACACAAAATACGCAAGTTTATAAAACTGCTGCAGGTGTCTTTTGTTGTCATTTTAATTGATACATTTTTTGTCATTATTCACATTGATATGTGAATAAAAAAGCAAGCTTACTACAGTATTTTTTGTTTTTATCTACAGGATTGAGACAATTTTTGTCTTTGTTACAAAAAACTCATAAATAAAAATTGCAAAAACTTTTAAAATTTTTTAAATTTTTTTACGCAAGAAATATGAACGAAACGCTTACAGATATTCTCGAAAGTACACCGCCTGCATTTTTAGAAATTGGCATTGATCACTATTCCCCAACCCAGCTCAATTGCAGTATGGCAAACTGGGCATATAAATACGCAGTTCTAAACCAAGAATCAAGACGCAGCCTAAAGCACAATGTCAAAATGTATTTTGGCGTTGTAATTGGTGAGCTGTGTCAGCTTTGTTTTTGTGATGAACTGTGGTCTTTTAAAAGCAAGGTTGCAAAGAACAAAGACAAATACAGTTTAGACCGTGCCTTGGAGTCATTAGATGCACACATGAAAAAATACGAGCCGTATGATGATGCAGATAAAGAACTTTATGAAGGCATCAAAGATACAGCACCAGACATGATGCGTAATGCTTATAACGGATGGAAAACTTTAAATCTAAAATCACCTGTCGTTGGTGAACGTAACGTGAGATTAAAATTTACTTATGTAAACTGTTTAGGCCGCACAGACGGTGATGATAAATTGATGCTGATAGAACAAAAATGCAAAATTCCACAACTTAACAGACCAAAGAAAGACGGCACTCGTTCTGTTAAACATATTGCACTACCAGATGAAGAGCCTCAGCTTAGTCACGCAAGACAGACAGCGTTTTATCATTTTGCAACAGGTAAGAAACCGCACCTAATGTATGCTAATGCAAAAGAATACAAGATCTTTGACCCTTCTAATTGCCAACTTTTAACCAAAGATGCTATGGAGGAGCATTTAGAACACTACAAACGCATGGCACGTCTTAGAGACAGAGCAATTATGAAGTGCAATGGGTCGGTTCGAGATCTTTTAAGAGATCTCGACCCTGACTGGGAACATAATTATGAATGGGACATAGGAGAAGAACACAAACTACACGCACAAAAAACTTTTAGGGAGGCTCAAGCAGAATGAAAAAACCAAAATATGTAGACCTGACATCTAGTCAACTATTGCGTGCAGCAATTGATGAATTATTAGGCAAAGAAAATGATCTGACTGTAAATATTCATGGGAAAAAATATGTAACAGTTGCAAGCAGGATAGCCATAGCCAGGAAACATTTTGGAACACGCATAGCCTTACAAACAAATATCGAAGAGAACACAGAAAGAAGAGTCGTAATGAGAACGCAAGTATTTGTTGATGGAGAATTAGTATCAGTGGGTACTGCTGAAGAATTCAGGGGAACCTCAAACATCAACAGAACTTCTGCCCTGGAAAATTGTGAAACATCCAGCGTAGGTCGAGCTTTAGGGCTTTTAGGGTTGACCAATGATGCTATTGCATCAGCAGAAGAAATGCAGCAGGTGCAAAATGTGGAGGACAATAGGTCTCAAAACATCTCCACAATCTCTGCATCTGCTGTCATCAATATTGACGAGCTAAAAAAAAGATTTGACAACGCAAGTCATGTAGAAGGCCTAAAAGCTATTGTGAGTGAGCCAGACATCCGTGACTATCTAAATGATTTAAAGGGTAGAAACTTATCTGAATTTAAAATAATAACAAACTATTACAACAAACAACAAAAACAATTACTGAAAGGTAAAAACAATGGAGAAAAAAAATAAAGATTTTGTAAAAGCAGGTAACGGTGTTTTTTACAAAAACGACAAAAAAGAAAAAGACACACAGCCAGACTATACTGGCCCAATCACTATAATTAATAAAGATGGCTCTGAAAGACAGCTTCGTATTTCTTTATGGGTTAAAGAAAATGAAAAATACTGGGGCAGTTTCCAAGTACAGGAAGAAGTAGAAAACACAGAAGACATACCGTTCTAATGAATTATATTTCTGAATTTGGCTACAAGGTTATTGCTTTTGTTGTGGTTGCTATTGTCTTATTGGTTGTGGTAACATGGTTGATTTGATTAATAAACCGCCTCACTATACTAATAACAGAATTGAGGTTATTGATTTCATACAGGACAGCCTCAACCCAGTAGAATTTCAAGGGTATTGCAAAGGCAATGTTTTTAAATATCTCGGCAGAGCAGAACACAAAGAAGACCCAGAAGCTGATTACAAAAAAGCTATGTGGTATATGAATAGATTAGTTCAATCAATGAGAGATGCATGACGTACAAACAAAAAAAATTATTAGATTTTATTAAAAAGTTTATAAAACAAAACGGCTACAGCCCATCATACAGAGAGATGGCTCAGGCCTTAAATGTAAATACTTCTACAACTAGGTCACATATCATTGCATTGCAAAAAAGAGGTTTCATAAAATTTATACCTGGAACAGCTAGAAGTGTAGGCATTACGCATCCATGACAAAAGACAAAAACACACCATCATTTGGAAAGATGACAATTCCAGACAGAATGAAATGCATTAATTTTTCAATTAAAGTTGATAATAGAAAACTTACAGTGCTTGTTGATTACATAGAAAATAAAGACAAGAGTTATATTATTACAGCAGCTTGGTTGAAACTAAGACCACAAGACTCGTACCTGGATCGTGAGCTAAGAGCATCAGGAAAGATGATGTCAAGATGTTTTCAGCGTGGAGAAACAGTCAAGACTTTAGGTGATACCTTAAGTCAAGATAACATTGCAGGAGTCGTGGCTAATTATTTAAAAAAAAATATTGTTGAAATTCTAGCAGGTGTACAGCCTACACTGGAAGAGAAACAAAAAAATATTTCTACTGATCCTTACAGGATTAAAGAAAAACCACCTGAGCCAATCAATATAGCAATTGAAACCGACAAAAAAAATGACTCTTAAATGCAGTGTTTGTAAGGTGAGATTTCATGTTTTAAATAGAAGGCATTTTACTTACGATTATGACACAAAAGGCAGGGAAGTTGTATTTTGCAGTGATAAATGCAAAAAAAGTCTTCCAAATTTGAGCAAAATGACCATACATTGACATGCCCCAGTACCCTAGCACCCCCCTAAAATAGCATCAATCTTATCAATATCATTGACCCATTTTTCTTGGTCTTTTAAAAGTTTTGCATATACTTTCATAGTAAAACCAGGATCTGTATGACCTATGTATTTTGATATTTCAACCAGGCTATGCACATTGGCATCTAATAAGAAGCTAGCAAAGTAATGCCTAAAGCTATGTACACCACCGTGATATTTTACGTTACTAATTTTTTTAAGCTTTTGAAAATTACGTCTAAATGTTTCATAAACAAGCCATTTGCCATCTTTACCAAACACATAAACATCATCACTTTCGTCACTGTTATGCCATTGACGCAGTTTTCTTTTAACATTGCCAAATAACGGTATTTCACGCTTTGCAGCTGCAGTCTTACCATGATCTTTGAGTACCTCTACACCAGCATCTGTACGGCAGATAAACTTATTAATGTGTATTGTATTGCTGTTCCAGCCTATGTCAGCCCAGGTCAATGCAGCCCAGTCTTGCCATCTGCATCCCATCCAAGGGACAGTGCAAACAATAGCGTTGTACACACCGCTGCTGTTTTTGGCTAGTGCAGCAAGATCTTTCTTTGATGGTATCTCTACAAGATCAACTTCTTTGATCATGCGTTTCTTTTTAAATTTAAATGCACGCAGTTTGTTACTGTTAATTATTTTATTAACTACGCAGGTATCTATAATATTTTTTGCATCAAACAAACAACGCCTAATTTTATCCTGGCTGCAGCCTAGGTCACGCAACTGAGCAATCAGCTGGTTGCAATCAGTAGCAACTAAATCTTTTACAGGTTTGTTTGCAAACTTTGTTTTGGCTATAAGCTCAGTGCATTGGTATTTTATATTGTGATATTCTTTGTCAGATAAATCACCGTTGTTAAGGTCGTATTGTTTTTGCTGCAAGTACGGATCAATAGCATCTACTAGGGTTACTTCTGTAAAGAATTGATCGTGGCCTGTTACATTGACTTTTGCACAGTAGGCGTTGGCAGCATCTAATGCAGCTTTTCTTGGTTTTGCATGTGATGCAAAATGAGTTGATGGATTGAACTTGCGAACCTTAGATTTAAGTTTGTTGTTTTCCATGTATGGAGCAACAACTTTAAACGCCTGTTTACCATCACTGTTTTTGTATGTTTGAACTGTTGCTGTTAGGTTCATTTGTTTCCTCTCTATCTAAATTTAACTGACTTTGCTTTGTGAAATCTTTTATAATCGTCATATTCTTTTTGGAATTTTCTTGCCAAGTCATCATCTGTTTCAAGTAACTTAGCATCATCACCATGTCCCTCCCAGTATTTCCAAATTGGATTAAGTAAATCCACCTCTGATACTTCTAAATTTTTTGGTACTTCCCAATGCCGAGCCTTGAGATTTCTCATTTCTAAAAACTCCTTACCAGCAGGTGTATGCCGTCTTATAATATTTATGACAAAGTATTGTAGAAAACTATTAAGTTTTCGTCTTTCGTCTCTATCTAATCTTTTTATATTTACAGTCATTTTGTTTTCCTCTCTATTTTGTGTTAGGGTTTCTTTCATACCTATAAAATAGTGCAGTGACATAAAATGTCAACCATAAAAATATCGGCTGGGTTGGGTTGAAGTTAATTAATTTTATAAAATTTTTGGGAGTATAGTTGTGTTTGAAGGGTGTATGATTTTTGTATGATTTTTGATTTTTGGCTGATTTCCAATGATTGTGTGGGTTCGAATCCCACCCTCTCCGCCATTATCTATAATAAAAACAAACACTTAACTTTTTAGGTAGGTCGGCTGGGTTGCAGTTGTTTAATTATTTTACTTTTGGGGGACACTTTTTGTCTCTTGATCTATGTTCCAGTGAACACTGAGACAGTCTGTTTTGGGGTTAGCAGTGTGGCAAATATATCTCTTGTAGATAACGTTTTCAGGTTCAACTATAAAGGGTGTACCGAAAGCATGTATCTCTTTATGGCATACATGGCAGTGTCCTAAAAACCTATTTTTGGGTTTTCTCATTCAATGATTTTGATGATTCTTTTACGATCTCCCATGTCGATCTCGACTTCGGCTTTGACTTGTTGGCATTGCATTGTGATGCCATCCTGATTCTCACCGATTTGCCTTGTGACAATGCGTTTCTGTTCCAGGCAGTCAGCCATGCCGCTAGTAGGTACATACTCTATGACAGCTCCATTCTGTATCATTAGGATAGCAAATACGACCTCAATCATGGCCATTGCCTCTTAGTTTGTCTGTTAGTGTTTCCAGGTCTATTACTCGTTCTTCTAAAAACTGAGAGTGCATATCTACCTTGTCAATCATAGGCAGCTTTTCTTCCACAGCAATTTTAAGTCTTTCATGTTCCTTGCCCATAAATTCCAGTAAAATATATTGCTCCTGATCTATGGGTTTTTGTATGGCTGCTTTAAGTAAATCAGCGTTCATTAATTGAATTTCAGTCTCCACTATATTTAATCTTTGCTCTATACCAAAATACGCCCATACACCCACAGCCACCGCACCTATTATGCTTAGCAGGTTTCTAACTGGCATAGATATAGAGGTGTTATCACTTACTTTCATACTTCTTCTAACTTTCTACCTTCACAAAAGAACGCCCAGGTTTTTAATTTTTTGCCTTCTCTCTCACTATGTACTTCTGCCAACTTATAAACTAGGTCTGCTTTGTTCCAAAAAACGTAGTCTAAACATTCTACTTTGCCATTGAACGTCTGTTCAGAATATGTGCTATAAGAAGGCTGATCTATATCGACATGCCACAGCATGGCCGTGATAATCCAGATCATTTCTTAAATAGCTTGACCGCTGATCCAGCTCCTTTGATCCCAAAAGATGCAGAGATCGCAATATATAAAAGGTTTTGATAATATGCAGGTAACTCTTGGAGTGCAATGAAACCACTTTTTACAAAATCCTGACAGCCAGGAATAAATACGAGTACGGCTGGGAGCAGCAGCACGACAAGACTCAGCTCGTCCTTCCAAGATCCATCCATTTGCTTGACTGCCTCTGTTTCCCACTGAGCTTCACCAGCTATGATCTTGTCCATGTGTACAGCTTCAGCTTCTATCTTCTTTAATTTTACTTCAGCTTTTTTCTTTTTAGTTTCAACTATGCCTGTGACTACATCACCAGCTACGCCTAACAATGGTTTTATAAGTAAATTTAACATATTAATATTTCCAAACGGTTTTGTTTGTCCTTCTATCTAAATGTATGAATGACGGTGTGTTCACACCTATTCCGCCCCAACCTGTACTTGATGCTATCTTTATTATTGTCCAGGCATCTTCCCCACTTACAGCCACGTCTATCGCACCTCTTGAGTGGTAGCCAGGCTGAGGCTTCTTAGCTTCTATGGGATGATCAGGGCATCTGTACCCTGAAGTAATTTTCATTGGTTTACCGAAGTCATCCCTTAGCTTTTGTAAAGCTATTAGAAAATCTTCTTCGAGATTTATTTTGCCACAGTGCTGACAAGCCATCTCTTTGTATGAAAAGCTAGGCCATTTGTTTTGACTAGCTTCGTATTCTGATTGTGCCGTTATCATAAACATATATTATTTCTATTTTTATTGGTTGTTTTAGTTTTGCTAATTTTTTTTGTTGTTTGTTTAATGATCTATTGATCATTGGGTTATGTGTTTTTTTTACAGTCTTTCTCATTGACGCATACTTCACGTCATAATATTTATGCTCACCTGTTTGTTTGCAAATTGTTATAATATCGATTGGCCCCAGATTGCCTGCAGGTACAAATGTTAAAATGTTTGGATCTTCTGATAAGTGTGCTGCAGCTCTTAACTCAGCTACCATCCCCCTGGTATTTGATAAAGCCATGCATTAAATAAAAAAAGCCTTGATCAATAATGTTATGACTCCAGAAAATAAAATAGTTGATACAGTTACAACAATTTTGATTAGTACAGAGACATCTCTGTTTAGGTGAAAAATATGATTGCTAACTAAAGTATCTAGCTTTTGATTTATTAGTCGCAGCTCTCCCCTAATCTCGATTATATCCTCTTTATTTTTTTGTGCTTGATCTGTCATTTTAAAAATAAACTAAAACATTTAAGTAATCTAGTATTGGTGCGTACTTCCATCCAAAACCAAAGAAGAAGTTTGCAGCATAAATAAATCCATTGATGATTAATATTTTTGTACCTAAAAATATAAAAATTAACCACAGTATGGTTTTTAGTAAACCGTGATTTTTATAAAAATTTATAATGATTCTAAGAAGAGGCCAGTTCCATTTCATATTGTGTCAATTTTATTTGACTTCTCCATATCTTTTTTTTCGTTTTCTTCCCATGGATTATAGTAATCAAATTTTTCAATGTGCAAACAAGCATATGGAGTAAAATGGTTATGATACCTTTTTTCAAACGCTTCATATACAGGCACTTCTCCAATGTTAAATTTTTTTCTGACCTCTTCTAAATCACTTTCTAAAAAATCTAATGGACTACGGTAGCCAATATCTTTTACACACTTGTTTAAATTAGCTTGGCACTCTTTATACACTTGCCAAACACCCCTGTAATCTCCTGTTCTTTTTGCAACAGACCAGAAAACAAAGAAGCCGATTATCTTTGATGGTTTGTAATCTAATAAATGTCCTGTTATTTGTTGTACCAATCCTTCACCTAATGCGTGAGTATTGTATCCAAAAAGTGTATGTAATATATCGTGTGAAATTACAACGTGACGAGATAGGTTTGTTCTTACAACATCAAGACGAGATTTTACTTCGGCATCTTTAAATCTTTGGTTATATAAACTTTCTAGACCGTGATTTTTTACAATCTTATAATAGGCAGCACCCACTGTGTTTTCTGGTAAAGATGATAAATATTCAAGATTCATTAATTTAGGTAAAATTGTTCTTTCGACATATTCTTTATCATTGTGTTTACGACCCCATACAATGTCTTGACCTAAAGTTGTTTGAGTAGCTTTATTCATCATCAATAAACCAAATGGAAATTGCATTTCTCGGTAAAGAGTTGTAACAGGAATACCAAGTTTATCCTCCTCCATCTGCTCCTCATTTTTACTGTATATATTAACAATGTCATTTAATGATTTTCCAATTTTATATAAGTTCCACATAATTACCTCGATATTAAAAATATTCTTAAAACTTTATCTGAAGTATTTTTAACTTCAATTGAAATACTTGTAAATTTTCTACAAGTGTATTGCTGTATTTGAGCTGCACCTACAGTACAGTTTTGACTAAAGAATATATATTTTAATGAGTTATCATTATAATCCTGGTTTATTGTTTTTGTTTCACTAACAGGAATATCAAGAACATCAATTTCGAAATTATTATCTTTTGATAAAACACAAAATAATCTTGTATCATCTTCTAGAGCTTCTAGTTTTGTTCCTACTGCAAGTAAGTGTCTACTAGAGTTTGGACTCATAACATCATAGTCTGCACCAAACTTATATGTATATAAATACTTTTTATTTTTTATTGCATCCTCTGTCGTACTTTCAGAAAAATCACCCTGTCTTACTTTGTCATTGTTGTTGAGAGTTTTCATTCTATCAATGTCAGCTGCTGTGATATTGTCATCATCATTCCAATAAGAGGTGTGTTCTACTTTACCCTGAACCAATGATATTCTGTTTGTTCTACAAAAAACTTTATTGCTTTGACTATCATATGTAACAGTTTCTGGTTTCATAACATCATCCATTGAGTCTCGGTCAATGACTTTGCCTATATCACCAGATACTATTGTTGTTTGAAATAGATTATCAATATTCATAGACCACGATGGATCTTTAGCATTAAACTCGTATTTCACCTATATACTCTCACTTTCTGTTATTTCTTGTTCTTCATCAAAATTATTTAAATGATATTCAAATTTTAATTTTCTTTTATCTATGATTTCATAAGTGTTAAAATCCACATAATAATTTTCTGTGTCATATCCAAGTTCTTCTAACCATTCTTGGTGTATTTTTATTTTAAAATCTGTATGCTTTTTATCCCAATCAATGTGACCATCTCTTAACAAAAAATTTTTAGGCTCTGCTGAAAAGTTTGTTGGGATATAATCAGTTCGTATTAAATCATCAAAACGTATAACACCATCAATAACATGCTCACAGACTTTTTCTGCATAAACAGATTGTTTTTTTTCGTATTCTAAAATCATGCGTTTATAACTATTGTTCCTGAAGTTTGATCTTTTAATGAAAAACTTTGACTTGCCCATTCCCAAGTTGTTTGACTACCACTTATGCTATGAGATGCATCAGTCCTAAGTAATGTTTTATTGCCTACTAGGTTTCCAAGATTTATAATACCTGACGGTATGAACCAGCTAGTCCAACCACTATTTGCAACGCTTGAATTAGCAATTAATCTAAGGTCAGTTATACTTGCTCCACCTTTACCGATACTTGTGAATGAACCAATAACCATCCAAGTTGGATTAAATCCACTAGCAAATGCAGTTGATTGAGGGTTGTTGGTTAAAGATCCAATATTTGTAGGAGATGAAAATCCTACTACACTTCCAAAACCACCGTTTCCTAAAGTCAAAACATAACTATAGCTTGTCGGTGCAGGGCTTGTATTACTCTGTCCATGAAAGTTTGACAAACTTATTGTGCCTGATGTCGGCACATTTGCATTATTAGAGTGATTAGCAACTAAACCACCACCTTTATAATATTCTGACATGCTGTGAGGGGCAGAGCCACCGTACTCCCCAACGAGTGAATTTATTGATATTGCGTTTCCAGACGCAGGTAAAGTCATTGTCTTAACCTTTCTTTAATTCTTCTATTTCAGCTTTTAATTCTTTAATTGCCTCAATGAGATAGCCAACAGTATTACCATAAGCTACAGACTTGTATTCTCCGTCTAGTACTAGCTCAGGTGCAACCTTTTCTAGCTCTTGTGCAATAATACCAGAACCTTGTTTGTCATCTTTAATAAATGTAACACCTCTCATTTGAGATACTTTGTCTAAAGCATTATCAATTGTTTTAATGTCTGACTTTAACCTTTCATCTGAGAAAGCTGTAACATTACCAGTTGCAGTTGCATTACCAGAAGTGTCTATTGTGAAATGGTCAGTATTACTATTGTTGCATCTAAAAAACAAACTGGCAGCTGACTTTACATAAGTATGAGAATTTGCACCAAAAAATAATCTTTCTTTGCCGTCTCCTGTCTCATACCAAGCATCAGTTCCTAATGCCACCCCTGTTTCAAGTATGCCATCAAATCTTGTTGCAGTTACATTTCCTGATGCTGTAAGTCCACCATTGGGTACTTCAACAAGACCACCAGAATGAACTTTTAAACTTTCTTGGTCTGAGCCAGATGTTTTGGTATGAATAGAAACATTTTCGTTATTTGCTAAATTCCTAATTGTAAATTTACCACTATTTTTTTCTACATCTCCACTCATTAGGAGACCGACACTTGAGGTTTCTAGTTTTTTTGTACCATTATGATATAACTCAGTTGCTCCACCATCTACACAATTTACATAACTTTTTGTAGCACCAGCATTATTTAAAGCTAAGTTTGTAGCTCTTACTTCTAAAGCACCAGCACCAGACTCAGAAATTATAGATGCATTATCTGATGACTGATGAAATATTTCAAAATCATTTCCAGTACCAAATCTAAGTTTAACGTCATCATTTAAGTCAGCACCAGTTCCACCACCAAAAGAACTTACTCCTGTAAGAGCCGAACCATCAATAGCTGGTAAAGCTCCAGTGAGCTGTGCAGAAGGTAGATTTGTTAGACTTGCTCCACTGCCTGAGAACGTAGTTGCTGTAACTGTTCCAGTAACATCAAAGTCTTTGTTTGCAGCCCACTTTGTTCCTGAATGATTATAGAGTAGAGTTGCACTTGCACCATCTATTGTAATACCAGAACCGTCAGCAGCTGCACTATCAGCAGCTCCACTTGCAAGAACAATGTTTTTATCATCTACAGTAAGTGTGGTTGAGTTAATTGTTGTAGTCGTACCATTAACAGTTAAGTCTCCTGACATAGTAACACCACCAGTTATATTGATGTTACCAGTTCCTGTAATATCATTTGAATTTAAATCTAAGTTACCTCCAAGTTGAGGTGATCCATCTTGCACTATATCTGTAAGTGAACCAGCTACAATTTGATTCCATGAACCTCCATCATAGAATTTAAGAACATTGGCAGTTGTATTAAATGCTAAGTCTCCTGCATCAAGTGATGTAGTTGGGTCTGAAGAAGCTACTCTGTATCTTTCTCCAAAACTGTTTACACCAGATAAATTGCTAGCAACTGTATTGACGTTAGCAATACTGCCACCGACATTGTTTACATTAGTTATAGACCCAGCTGTGGTATTAACATTTGCAACTGATCCAGCTACAGTAGTTATGTTTGCGTTGTTACCTGCAACTGTGTTTATGTTACTAGCATTTGCTACAGCGGAGTTTATGTTAGTTTGATCGGAGGTTGAAGGCGTTAATTGTCTCCAAACTGTATTACCAAGATCATAGACTTTCATAACATTATTTGTCGTATCAAAATATAACGCACCATCAACTAAAGCATTGCCGTCATTGTCAACTGATGGATTTGAAGATTTGCTTCCTAAAAATCTGTCATCAAAAGTATCTAGAGCTGCTTCGGCAGCATTTTTAGCATTAGTTGCAGTAGTTGCAGCTGTGGAAGCAGTGCTTGCACTAGAGGCTGCATTTGTTTCAGATGTCCCTGCTGCCGTTGCGGAGTTACCAGCATTAGTTGCACTTGTAGCAGCTCCACTGGCAGAATTGGCTGCATTAGTCTCAGAAGTTGACGCAGCACTAGCAGAGTTAGCAGCTGCAGTAGCAGAATTTGATGAGTTTGTTGCCTGTGTAGTTGCAGTTGAAGCTCCTGTAGAAGCTGTGGTAGCACTGCTTGCAGCGTTGGTTTCGGAAGTTGCTGCATTAGTTGCACTTGTTGCAGCTGAAGTTGCTGAAGATGCAGCATTGGTTTTTGATGTGTTTGCGTTAGTTTCAGATGTTGCTGCGTTAGTCTCAGACGTTGCGGCAGCTGTAGCTGAGTTTGCAGCAGCCGTTGCTGAAGATGCAGCATTTGTTGCTTGTGTCGTTGCTGTGGTTGCCGCTGAGGTTGCAGTAGCTGAATCAACAATTAGGCTGTACTTAGCTGCATTTGCATTGCTTGTAAGTGGTTGTGAGCCAGATGATGTGTGTGACTCTACAACAAAAAATATATTATTGGTGCTTGTGTCCTTTACTATATCTCTTACCTTGTAATCTGTACTAGCACTCCAGTTACCTCTAAAAGTTCCAAGTTCCTGAGCTATAGATAGATCTCCTGCTGCATCAAAAGCAAAGACTTTGTTTGCTCTTGAAGTTGCATCATTAGTAAATTCACTAGAAGAAATTGTGTTTGTTCTAGATAATTTTATAGATCGATCAACTTCTTCCTGTATTTCTTGCACCTGCATTGCAATTTTATCAAGTGCATCTTCATGTGTTTCTGCTGGAAAAGGATCATTTGCTACATAATCAGTTTCTTGTGTAAGGTTTGTATCTCGTATTAATACTACTGTTTCACCAGATGCAGGTGTATTGCCACTTGTAAACGTAACTGTGCCGCCAGCAGCTCCTGCGTCAGCCACCGTGTAATGAGTTGTTATATTTTTTGTAGTCTCAGTTCCGTTTGCTGACCTAATAATTACAGTCAATTCTGTAATGCTGTTTATGCCAAATGTATAATTAAATGCAGTGGTTGATCCATTACCTGCATAGCTGTTTTTCACAGCGGTTGTGCTAAGAGTCATAATTATCCTATTAATTTAGACGTAAAAACGTCATTGTTAAAAACAGACATATTTTTGGGAATTATAACTTTTTTTGTAAGTTATTCGGTCAAATATGTCAAAATTTATCTGCTAATCCTGGTGCAGATTGTGGCAGTTTTTCACCTGGTTGCCACCAGTAATCATTTCTATCTTCTTTTTTTGTTCTTTTTATCTTTCTTTTAACCTTTGATTTATGCTTGGGATCAATCATTTCTGACAAATACTCAAACAAATATCTTTCTAAAACAAGTCTCATGTACCAAGCAGAAGCACCTGGACTATTTGCTCTCACAAATTTTGATATATCTCCACCCAAATTCATTTCTTTGTTAGGATCAGCTGCTTGATATACATTGCCGAAAACTAAATCTAGTGCCTGAAAAGTCAATCCAGCGGTTGGGCCAATCACTTCTGCCGTTCTGCCAGCTACACCATCTATACTGTATCTACCACCGAATAACATATCACCAACAAAACCTAAACCTCCTCCATGCAGCATTGCATTTAACCAGTATTTAGGATTATCGTAATTTTCTAAACTGCTTATGTTTTTGCCTTGTGTAACATTTTTAAGTTCGTGAGTTAATGCTCCAAATAGTGTGGTTGTAAATAAAAGTGGCAAGGCATAACCTAATTTGCCTTTAATGGTTTTTCTGTACACAGCTCTTGCCATGTGAGTGAACATAAATGTTAGTGGAAATTGTTTAAATTGTAGAATAGATCTCATTACTTCACCGACAACTGTACCTGGCCTTGTTCTACCACTTATGACTGTAGCACCTCTAGCGTTTGCAACTGGCACTGAATGATCGACCATATCCTGTACCATGTGCTGATATTTGTTAGCAAGATCTTGAGCTTGAGATGAAGATATATCATTGCGTGCAGCTATATCATCAGCCCTTAAATACAAAGCACCCTTCCAGTTTTTATCTTCGACACCTGCATCATACATTTTAGTTTTTCTTATAATATCCCACTCTCTATCTGTGATACCAAACTCAACTAATAAATCTTTATTCTTTTTTGATAATCTTTTGTACGAGGTGTTAGAAATTCTTGCAAAATAAGCAAGTATTTCCATACCAGCACCCCATCTACCAGCTTGTGTAAACCAAGATAGCTGTGTCGTTCTTAAAACAATATCAGCCAATCTTCTGGAAAATTCATGTGACTCTATTGTATCAGCTGAATATCTTGACATTGCAGAAGCCAGGGTTGTCCAATGCTCTGCCGCTAATCCAGAAGTTGCTGCAATTTTTAGCCTAGTATTTTTATCAACTCCTTTTAATGGTGATAAGAACGTCTGTAAGTTGCTGTACATAGCTCTTGCAGCAGGTGTTCCAGAAAACCTTGCAGTTCCTCTTGTTAAATTAAAATCATTTAGAGCCATAAAAAAAGCAGAACCTAAATATGATGCAGTTGCTATTTGTCTTAGACTTGACATATTTTTTGCAGTTCGTGCATTTACAGGAATATTTAAATCACCTTTTAAGTAGTAATACATGTTTTCAGTTGCTTCTATAGAAGTACGAGCTGAATTGATTGCTTTTTGTTGTTTGGATGCAGGTTGCAAGTTAGCCCACCTATTTACATCTTTACCTAAAGATCTAAGAAGAGAATCAGGATTTGGCCCCAGCACTTCCATCATAGCAATATCCCTAGACATTTTATCAATGTGCGTAACTGCAACGTTAAATAAATCACCGTCACCAAACCTGTCAGTGTAAACTTTCCATGATTCAAAATCTTTGAAATGAATAAATCTATGATCTAGTTTTGAATTTGCTAACATTCTGCTTTGACCAGTACCACCTAATTTAGTTACATAGCCGTTTGTAATTATATTGTTGTAAGCTTCTGATAAAGCTGTCTGTAATTCTGCATCATTAAAATTTTTACCAGTTTGATAGTTAATCATTTTTTCTCTATCAAGCATTGGTAAAACAAAATCTACCCATTCTTTAGCTGATATTGAGCCTACTTTTGTAGAATTGTGATACTGTGGAATATAATTAAAGTTAGCTTTTGGAATACTGCCTCCTGCCGCATTAAATCTAAGTCTTGCGTATTCAAAAGCTTCTTTTAGTGTAAGTGCAATTTCCTGTGCTGCTGTATTTTTTGTTGATCCAGGGCTATACATTTCTCTGCCAACCATTTCTAAATCGGCTTTATTTCTAGTTGAACCTATCAATGTATGTCTGTGATTTTTGATAAATTCAAACATGTGTTTTTGTATTGCACCTCTTACAACTCTCATTCTAATTTCAACGTTTTGATATTTTGAAGTACCCTCTGGTACTTCTAAAAATCCAACAATTCTTTTTAATGCTTCTGGTGGATCTATCTCACCTTTAAGATTTTTGTAATCTTCTAGTATATATTTTTTTGCTTTGTTATAGGCAATGCTTTGTTTAATCGTGTGTCTTTTTTTATTGATGTTTTTATATTGCATGCTTTCAAAGGTATCTTTACCTGCAAGCCTTGCAGCTTCAGTTTCTGTTTTACCTGCATCAATATGTTTTTTAATATTTGATAAATATAGTTCTTCTATACTTACTTGCTTTTTTTTATCAATTAAACCTTCTGCTGATAATTCCTGAATACATTTAATAAAACTCATACGCAACTCCTTGTGACAAGCTCTCCTACAATAGCTTTGTCATTTTCAATATCGTCAACAAATTGTTTGTATGTCGTAGTTATGTTTTCCATTTCATCACCTACAACTCTTTCACCTACTACAATTTCTAAATCATCTACATTATCCATAATACCTTCTCTTTCCTTGATAGCAGCATAAGTTGCATCAAAATCTTTTTTATCTTCTACCTCAAGTTTTGCTCTATCAAGTTCTTCCTCTTTTGTTAAAAAAAGTTTTTCTTTGTATTTTCTATAGGCACGACCATTTTCAAAAGCCTTTAGCATATCTTTGTGGTGTATTTGTACTTCCATTGTAAATCCATCTTTTGCTACCATTTGTAAATGAATAGCCTTGTAACCACTTGATCTATCTTTCAATGCAAAATAATTTTCTACATCCACTAATTTTACGTCCATTTCTTGTATTCTTTTGAAAACTTTCGTAACATCCTCCATACTTTCTACGGTAATTCTGCCACCTAAATAATCTGGAATTGTTGTTGCATCTCCTTGATCAGTACGTTCTTTTTTAGCAATTTTGTTCTTAACTTTGGCTAATTCTTTAGTCCTAACTTCTACCTTTACATTGTCTATATCTATCACTATATTATTAAGTGTAGCTTCTAAGTCAGGTTTATACTGATTTGCAAGTTGCATTAATTCATTAACATCTTTTGTAGGTTGTACTATGACACGTTCAAAAACAGAGTTAAAATCACCGATTGAGATAGTATCGTCAATTCGTGATAATGGCGTTGTATTGGCACTAGCAAAAACAGTTGATGATGGTTCAGCTCCAGTAGCCTGGAGTCCTATTAAGTCTTCCTGGATAAACGTTTCTGGTGATTTTACAGTAGGTGAAGTATTAATTGCACCACCATTAACTAATTCTGGGTTATTAGATAAAATTTCTAATTCATCAGAAAAAGCAGCTAATTCTTGATCAGCGTTTCTCTGATTTACATTTAAATTATTAGGATCATCAAAATTTTCTAAGCTTTGTCTTTCGACAGTTGGGCTAGGTTCTTCAGATATTTTAGATGACGAGCCTTCAACAACTGCACTCCGTCTATCTCCGCTTGCACTAATCCCCTTAGTATCACCTCGTTCAATTGCTCCTCTGATAGCTTCGATAAAAGTTTCCGTTGCTTCTCGTTTGTTACCATCTGCCCAAAGTTTTGCTGACCTTGTAAGAGCATCTGAGATGTCTCCTTTTCTGTTTGCAAGCGTTTCGATTTGGTAGATTGCGACTGCATTTTGTTCCTCCTGGGTTCTGTTATAACTTGTATCAAGTTTATTTTTTCCGTCTTCTATTATTCTTGCCTCATTTTGTATGAGGGTTGACATAACAGTTTTGTCTTTTTTTAACTTGTCAAGTGACGCTTTCATCACTTTGCCACGTTCTACAATTAAGCTTTCTTTTATAGTTGTCGTGCCAAACATGTCAATAGTTGTCACATCCCTACTGCCTGCTTGTAGAATACTGTCTATTTGTGTTCTCATCTCAATATCAGATGCAGGACGTGTTTTTTCTAATATTTTGATTACACTTAGATGCAAGGCTGGATCATCAACTAAATTACCTACAGCAGCTGCCAATCTTGCGTTCATGCCACTATTTAAATAATAACCCCATGCATCATCACTTAATTTATACAAAGCCGTTGAATACCTATACAATGATGAATTTGGTGCTACTTTGTTTGCCATCCTCGTTATGTAATTAGGATCAACTCGCAAAGCTCTTGCGACATCAACTGCATCAGCTGTGCCTTGTTGCACGTTTCTAATCATGGCTTCACCCATAACTTCTTCTGCTGTAAATCCGTCTACTTCTCGTCTTACAGTAGCATTTATTGTTATGTTAGCGTCTGGATCAGCTGCTTGCAGCCTTTTTGCAAGTCCTAATCTTTGGTGTCCGTCAGCTATAACGTATGTTCCGTCTTCTCTTTGAAACACCATTAATGAACCTGCTGCATCTCTATCCCATTGTTTTACCTTTGCTAGCGTATCTTTTACGCCTCTAGCATCTCCTCCAGTCTTAAATTGAAATGTTTCTGCGTCAAATATAATATCTTTTGGATTAAGATAGACATCATACGCTACAGGTCTATTTTCTTTTACAACTACAGGAACAGATGATTGTTCAAGCATCCTTGGTTGTTCATTGTTTATTAACGCATCAGATGCAGCTTCCATTCTCCTAATATGCTCTAATGTGCCGTCAGCACCAGCCTCAAAAGGTTTTTCTAAATTATCGTCAATAGAATTTTTTATATCTTCTATTGCCATTTTAACTTTTGATTTATTCAAAGCAGTAGGATTTATTTGTTCAATAAACATAACCAACTCAGTGGGTTCTAGTTGGTTCATTTGTTTTCCAATAAATTCTAAAAGAGCCTCATCACTTAAATTTTCATCAACAAAAAATTTTGCTTTTAAATCTGGTGATAAAGATGAAATAGCTTTTTTGGCTTGCGTTGCTGCTGCTGAGTAACCAGCTTTTAATGCAACTCCAGTACCAGCAAAGACTGACGGTATAGATGCACCTAATAACGTAGATAGCAAAACAACTTTTGCAGCGTCCTCTACTGTATATTCTATACCAACGCTTTCTTTAAATGGCAGAACAGATGCTTCAATAGCTGTAGTAGCTCCAAATGCTATAACTGCCTCTGCAGCTGTTACTCTTAATAAATTTGTTGTAAAAGAAAAACCAGACCCATAAGCAAAACCAAATGGTATAGTTGATAATATTAAAGGATCAGTAAATCCTGCACCCATGCCACCAACTAAAGTACCAGCAATTCTATCAAAACCATTTTCTGCATACTGATTTACTAAGGATAAATTTGCTGCACTTTGTCTGGCTTTTTCAGCTTCTTTTTCAAAAAAGAAATTAAATCCATTATATTTTTCTCTTTCTTGTGGCGGTATCTTTGATAAATATTTTTGTATTTTATTTTGTACAAATTTCTTTTTTTCAAAATGAGTTATGTCTGCGTTCAAAATAGCTTCTTCTGGGCTTGAGCTATAACTCATAGATTTTATTTCCATTTCTCTACGTTCAAACTCAGTAAGTGGTAAATCTGGTCTGTAAACATCTACCTGGGGTATGTCAGCGTCTGGAAATTTTTCATTAAAATCATTTATCATTGCAGAAGTTGCTGCTATGTCAGTTTCCATAGCAGACATAGAGTTGTGATATTGTGCAAAATCATAAAAGGCTACTGACATATTGTCTTGAAACCCTTGTGGATCTATTTGCATGGCTTGTGTATTGCTTTTAAGTTTTTCTTTTTTAAACATTTAATTTGCTATGCTGCTGTAGATTTTTTTTATATCAAATATGACAGTGTTTCCTTCTATATCTTTTACGACAATATCTGAAGTTTGTGGATTATCACCAAACACAAAAATGTATTCTCCGTTTCCATAAGGTAATAAATGAACCCTGCTTTGATCAAATAGGTCTTCTGCTTTTGCTTCTCTTGCTCCTCCAGTAGTAAGTTCATTTGGAAAATATGGCATTGAGCTTACTGCTGCTTTTAACAAAGAATCAGTCATATTATTATCTAGCATTTCTTCTAATGTATCTTTACCATCACCAAATTCTGCATTTTGATGATACGTTCTATTATAAATAACGCCTGGAACAATGATTCCGTGTCCATTGTACATTTCTATACCACCATAGCCATTAGACATGCCAGCCGCTATATTTACTGCTTCAATCATTTTATCAGAAAAATCTGGATCTACATATTCGTAACCTATTGCTGCATCTGGATCGTTTAAAATAAGACCTTTAAAAATTAAATCAGCTGCATTGCTTATAGCTCGAAAATTTTTTTTGTTATCTAATACAGGACTCATTTGAAAAGTTTTGAGCATGTCTTGTTTTATATGAATATATTCTGGTCTTGATACTTTTGCTTGGTTCAAAAGATTTTTAGTTTGCTCATCATCTTTCAAAGTATATGCTTTGATTGCAGCTTGTAATTCTTTTGTCTCGCCAGTTAAATTTAATAAAGTGCCTATGTGAGCTATACCTTCTGCATTTTTAATACTTCCAATTTCACTAAATGCATTTGCACCTAGCTCTTGGGACATAAGGCTTACAGTCGATATTAGTTTTGTAACAGCTTCTTCAGATCCACTATTTAATATTCTTTCTACTTGCTGTAATTCAACAGGCATAAAAAATTGTGGTTCTACATTATACAAAAGACCAGCAGATAAGGCGTTGTTATATCTCTGACCTATCATGTTCATTGATTCTTGACTTTGTAGATCTATTTGTTCGAAATCTATAACCTGTACATTGTGACCTGCACTATTATAAACACCTAATATATTTGTTTTTTCATTCTTTTTTCTAAAATCAATATACTCTTCTAATTTTTTCTTTTTTGAAAGATTAATGGAATCAAAATTTTCTGTTCCTGAAGTGTTAGCTAACACAGTATTAATATTATTTAGTTCTGCCATTACCGCTTGCATAGTCATGTTTTTTATAGGCATGATAAATTCATAAACATCCATAGCATGATTTAAATCTTGTAATTCTTCAGTTATAGGATCTTTGCCAACGCTTACAAGTTGTTGGTTTAAATTTATTGCTCTAGCAACTGCATCCTGAATTTTTATCACGTCTGGTGCGTAATCTTGTTCTATGACATTCGTGATATGTTTTATTTCTTCTTTCAGTGAACTTTTTGATTCTTCTAATTGTGCAATAGCAATGTTTTGCAATTTTGCATTTTCAGCATCCGCATTTTTTTTCAAACCATTTTTTGTTTCTGGCTCTAAACCATCATAAGCTCCTCCGTCATGCAATTCGTAAAATTTTTGTAGATCAGTTCTTATCAATTGGTTTGCGTGTAAAACAGACAACTCGTCTTCTAGGTTTTTATTAAATTGTGCTTTACTTAAATTAGGCTTCATGTTTGCTCTTTCTAATCTGTCATACATACCTATTACTGTGTCACTACCAAAAATATTCTCCTCCTGCATTTGTTGTACTATTCTGTTATTTTCTGCATTTGCTGAAAGCCAGGTGTTAAAAAATAAATTTTTTGAATCATTTATATCTTCAACCACAGCTTCTCTATTGTTTGTAAATATAGAATTTTCAATAGATGGATAATTACCTCTAATTAAGCTGTTTGATTTATTAAAAAACCACTCTGCTGCTGACGGATTATCTACCTTTGTTCTTTCATATATAACGTTTGCAGCTGCTTGAGCTTCTTCAAAATAGTTTGTTGCACCGTTTTCAACGTCTTTACTTGTTTTATATTTATTGAAAATGTCATTGTGTGTTATGGTAAACTCATTCAAATTTTCAGTGTTTAACCTGTCATCTTTTATACGCTTATTTTTTTCATAAACGGTCATAGCAACGTCTGCTACTTTATCTGCAAATCTGGAAACTGCGTTTCCAACTTCTTCAGCCCCAGTAGATATACCTGGTCTATTTTGTGTAGATGGTAATTTAGGCTGTGTTTGTGATTGATATGTTGGTATTTTAACCATGTTCTAACCTCTATCCTATTTCACTAATTGTAGCACCACCAGACAGGAGTGTCTCTCCTGCACCTAAATATGCTGCTTTTTTTCTATTTTTGCCTCTTGCCAATGCCGCTGCACCTTGCATACGTTGAATGACACCAGTTTCTATTCTATCTGCTGAGTCGACTTTTGCATTGTACATAATTACTTCTTTTTCTATTTCAGCTTCAGCATACATTTCTTGCAATACCTCTAATGGCGTTCCTTCAAGACGAACACCAGATTTAAATATAGACATCTGACTTTCTGAAACTAATTTATCAAAATCTTTTTGAAATATAGCAACGTTTCTCTTGCCAAGATCTAAAGCTTGTTGTGCATCTAAATCTGCTTTTTGTGCGTTACGTTCAGCAATAGCTTGATTAGCTTTGCCCTCTGATTCTGCCGCTTTACCTGCTGCTATTTGTCCACCAGCACTGACAGCGGTTGCTCCTGCTACTAGAGCTATTGTTACTGGATCACCCATTAAAAAACCCTCGCATATAAATTATAATCCTCTTTGTCCATATATTGTTTCATTACACCTTCTGATTTTAATCCAAGCCATTGTGCAAACTTATGTCCTATTTCAAAATCAGATCTAACTGTCGTTTGTAATCTTTCAACTTTGTTATCTATCATAACTCTGTCAAAAATTTTTTTTATTATTCTAGCCGTCTGAATAGGATAGTCATGTATATCAATTGTTGCCATAACCCATCCTTCGTAAACATTACCCCACATATTAACCATACCTCCTGCTGCAATAATTTTATTTTCAATTAATCCAGTCCAGCTCATACCAGGTTTTTCTAATTGATCTAGCATGTCTGTATATTCAGGTTTGACTTTCAATAGGTCGTTATTGAGTCTTCTTGTTGCTATAAATTTACCGTGTTCTGCTGTAAAAGGTATAATTTTCATTAACCCTCGTACACAGTGACTTCAGGATAAATCGATAAAACCGTCAACGGCAATGGTTGTGTTTGTCTTACGAATACATGTCCGTCTGTTCCATAGTCATCTCTAAGCTCAATTTTTTTATCGCCAGAAAATAAAGCAACTGGTGAACCCATAAGTGCAGCTGATGACCTGAATGGTATATTTTCCATGTTATCTAGATCTCCACCTACTTCTACACCTAATGTTCTGTGCAGCCTTACTGTAATTTCATTTATACGTTTTATTTTTCCTTGAGCTACTCCTTGGGCTGCTCCTGCTTCTATTCTTAGAGTTTGCAAGATTGAATCATAGTTCAGGCCTACATGTACTTTTTGTGCAGATCTATCAAGTGTTATACCTCCACCTGTTACAGTTTTATTTGCGTGTGATGATCCGTCAGCAAGAATTTGTACTGTCTCTCCTTCTAAGTGATCTAATCCAGTAATAGTTGTTGTTAGATCTCCATCATAAGTTAAACCACTATCTACAAAAAATGCATTGTCTTGTGTTTCACCAAACTCAAAACCTTTTAAAAATTCAACGTATCTGCGAGTTGAACCGTTTATATATCTGTTAGTAATCATATAGAGTTGATACTCATCCTGGTCTGATGGTATAACACCTATAGATTCTACTTTAGCATCTAATAATATTTTATCAGTTTGAACGCCACTTGATGAAGTATCATATTGCAAATTTACAAAAGTTTTTACTTGTCTGTCAGATGCAATTTTAAATTGGTTTGCATCTATTCTTTTAACAAAATATTTTGCTCGATCAGTAATATTTGATAGTGCTGACCCTGTTATATCATAATAAAAATGATCACCAGTTGATAAACCGTGATTTGCAGAGTAGACAACATCAGTTGCAAGATTTACGCCCTCAAATATAAACTGCGTTGTGTCTGTACCAGGTGCTGTCGTTAAACTTACCTCAGTTCCTGCGGTTGCGTTTGCAGGCGTTGTAGCAAGTTTAATAGTATTGCTATTAACTGATATGATAAAATAAAGTAGATCTGTCGTAATACCGCCTATAGCATTACTTTCGGTAAAATAATAAACAGGATCTCCTGTACTAAATCCATGAGATGAAATTGTAATCTGGTTATTAGTTGTGTTCACATTAGTGCTATTAGCAGTAAAACTTTTAAAACTGTGAGATATTGTTTTGCCGCTGTCGCTGTAGCCTCCAAGAATGTGTCTATGCCAGCCAATAACTTTTTCATTTCTTTGATAAGTCAATCCTAATAATGTGCCGTCATCTCTTGTAGCCCATAGAATACTGTCTGGCTCTTGCTGGTAAGCAAATGATGTTATTCCACCCTCAGTTATATGCTCAGCTAAGATTGTCATGTCTGGAGCAATATATCCATCAACCTCATAGTTATATACTATTTCTCTAACTTTTCTTTTTGCACGCTGTAAAAACATTGTTACGTTTGCAATTTGTATTGCGTCAACGTTTGCAGCACCATAGTTGGTTTGTCTCGTTATCTGAATGTTAGTTGGTGTTATAGGCTCACTATTGCTTCCTGAAGTTGCTATAAACTCACCTCCAGTTGTTCCTATTAAAAGTTGTGTTTGAGCAGATAAAAACCTAATTGCATTTACTTGGTTTGATGCAATTGTATAAATCATTGCGTCTGTAGCGTTTGTTCCAGTAGCAAAGTTTTCATAAGATCCAGCCACACTAAAAAATATAGATTGAGGATTATTATTTGTTCCTGCAAACACAAGCCGCTGTTCATAAAAAGTTACTGAGCTTGGAAAATTATCTGTCGTAGACAGACCTGGACTGGGGTTGCCAGTGATATTACAAGCACTAATACTCCATGAGGTATGACCTGTTCTCGTAAGTTTTTGTATTGCTACACTTGGATGCACTAAATACATAACGTCAGCTGATTGTGCGTATTTAATTTCAAATAATTGTGCTGTCGTATAAGGTGATGCAATTTGATAAATACGAAAAGCTGTTCCACCTGATGTATAAGTTGTAAGTGAAGATGTATTAAAATTATTGCCGTCCATGTCTTGCAAAGCAAAAGTATTTGTTGTTACGCTGCTAACTTTAAATTGCCTGCCATTCAATTCTGTCATGCCAACAATTCCGCTTAATATTACATAATCACCGTTAGAATATCCGTGACTGCTGGCTGTTACAACTCCAGGATTAGCTTTTGTTATTGCAGAAATGCTTTTACCTGTCTCTGTAATAATACCATTATCTTTGTGAAACCTTATATATTGGTTGCCGAACTCCATCATGTAAGTTTGCGTAGTAGAAAACTCAAATGGTATTAGTCTTGTTTTGTTTGCACTAGATTTAACTTCACTAACAAAATTTGTTCCAGGTCTTCTTGATGCACCACCGTGTGGATGAATAACCATGTTTTCTAATGTTTTGCATCCGTTAAAATATTTTTCTAAATCTGTTCTACCATCTAATCTAGGTGATAACTCACCTGCTGTAAAATTAGTAAAACCAAATGTAGTTTTTGCCATTAGAACCTCGCATTAATAAATGTGCTTGCGTCAATGTCATAAGGTGTGCCTTCAGATGCATCTACAAACCTTGCCTCTTTCAGCTTATCTAAATATACAGCATTTAGCTGAGCGGCTAAAGTGTTCGACTGTGTAATGGCATAGCATAATTCAGCAGCAAGTCTTGCAGCTATCGTTTCGACTAGCAAAGTGTCATACACAGAAGGATCTGTAATTTTTGCTAAATATGTTAAAAATATTTCTTCTTCGTTTGTTACAATTTTTCTACCCTCTACCTTATAAACCTGTCCACTATCTAACATTGATGACGAGCCGTTATGAAATCCACCTACCTGTATTATTCTTATGCAGTCTGTCGGCAGTGTATATTGTTTATCAAATTCATAAGCTGGTGCTGTCGCATCAGCAGCAAGCTCAACTCTTTTTATCAAACAATTCCAATAGTGAGTTCTAAATATTGCATCTCGTAATGGAACGTATCTTTGATTACATAATCTTGCATTTCTTGAGTCTTCTGTAAGAGCAGTAATGTTTGCAGCACCCAGCATGTTCAATGCTGAATTGCAAATTTCTACAACTGATGTCATTTTAACCTACTAACGTTTTTGATTTTTTATTATTTGCAGCAAATTTAGCTGCTGCTTCTTTGCTCGCAAAACCCCATTTTTTAAGTGCAAGCTTTAGCCTTGTCGGTTTTCCGTCCTTTTCCAAAGCTCCCTTCATTCCAGAAAATCTGGCAGCAAAGCTTACCCTTCGAGGGTTTGTGCCTGAACTAACAGGTGCTTTTACACCGTAAAATTTTCTGCCAGCTTCATTTAATCCACCTGATGGATTTTGATGTTCTTTTTTGGCCATTATCCTACTAGGGTTTTACTTTTTTTCTTTTCTTTGTTTTTTGTAACGGCAGCAATAATATCACCTCTTGTTACTTTGTTTTTGTCACCGTACATAGAAGCAAGTTTTTTATTTTTTGCTGACATGTGTGTCTTTGTATGTGGCATAGTTATCTCCTAACCTATTAAAGTTTTTCTTTTTTTTGCTGTCTTTGCAGAATCAATAAAGTCCTGTTTTGAAGGTGAACCTGGTGATCCTGGTTTTCTCATTTTTTCACCTGATCCTTTTTTGATTCTCTCTCGTTTCGCATGAATGTTTGCGTATAATCCTGGTCTTGCCATAAGTTTCTCCAATTAGAGGGCAGCCCTAGGGCTGCCCTTAGTTAATTAATCAACAACGTAAAACATTGTTAATGCTATTGATCCAGTACCAGCAGCACCGCCCATAGTTACAGTTACATTGTAACCGTCACCATCAGCGTCAACTTCGATTCCTGATCCAAGAGCAAGCGTGTTTGCTACATCAACTTTTTGAGCTGAAGTAGAAGCAGCTGCTGCATAGAACTCATCTACGTCTTTTGCTACATCACTACCGTCTGAGCTTTTGTATGCTCCATGACCGACACTTAGTGTCGTGGAGCTGCCCATAGCGTCATGTGCTAGGTAGCCGTGCAATATTCTTGCACCGTCTGGTAAGATAAACATTTCAATGTCATCACCAGATGCTAGAGAAGATGCCTCGTATTCTGCGAAAGCAACTCTCATTCTACCACCAAGCTCATTAGCTTTGACTTTTTCAGAAGGTACGTTCTGGTCGTATTTAGTCTTTTGAGCTGAATAAACTGTTCCCATAATGTCCTCCTACTATTCGTTGCACGGAATTTGGAATACTTTGACTTCTTCCATTCTAGTCGCACCAACTGACATACAATAGTAAACTTGAGTTGAGTAGTTTTTGTCGTTTCTCTCGTCAATTTTAGCCATAATGTCCTTGCCAATAGCAAGTTTTACTGCGTCTTGAGTGAAGGCAAAGCATAGCCTGTCATCCGTGTTAGTTGCATCAAGGTTTAGTCTGTTAGAAGTGATAAATTTAAATCCTAAGAAAGAATCTATATCACCCTGAGCTAAAGCCTTAACGGTGTTAAAATCACTAGATTTTACTTCTGTAGTTGCCAACAAATCAGAAATTTGGTTTGGCCCACAGACAATATATCTAGGGATTGATGGATCAACGCTTTGTAAGTCAAAACGCTTTTTAGCAGCTAGTAACTTAGCAATAGTTAGTCCATCTGATTGGTTTGATGTCGAAAATTTACTTGCAGCAGGTAGAGCAACGCTTGTGCCACCAGATACGCCAGTAAAAGCTGAACCGCCCAAAGCACTAATGATAACGTCATCAATAGCTCTATTCATTGCAGCTGCTGCTGCTTTGGCATAAGAGCTTGTTGGGTCAATTAACATTCTTACTTTGTCAACATCATCTATAAGATCAGCCCACACATAGTCCTCAGTGCTTACTCGTCTTCTAGCATGTGGAGTGTCGAGTTGTGGAGTATCTGAGTGTCTTGACGTTTTCTTTACAGCAGCTACTGAGCCGATTTGTTCAAAAAACGCATTTTTTCCAGTAATACTCTCAACATCCACCGCAGCCCTGAGTTGCGAACCCATCTGTTGTGACAGCATTTGTACGTTAGCAGAATACTGCTCGACAAATGCAGTTGTAATTTGTGAACTCATGGAGTCCTCCTTTTTTACAATGTTAAGTTAAAAAAAATCAGAAAATTGTCCTAACAGGGTTTTCTTACATTTTACGTTTGCTCAACGGCTGAACTGTACTCAGCTGTCAAACGGAGTCTACTAAGTAGATTATTCCGTTGAATCTGGATAAGCCATTTTATAAAGATTAGCAACATCTTCTACAGCTTGCTGGTGATTAGGATTTAGTTTATCCCAATACGCAGTGCCAGGCATTTGTAGTTTTGCAATCTCTGATTTGGCTTCTTGTGGAGTCATAGCACCTGATGAAGTTTGATCAGCTGTAATAGAGTCCTCAGAAAAATTAGATGCTAGATTGTTCAATGCTCTAATGAACTGAGGATTGTTACCCAGTAATGATCCATCTTCAAGAGGTATTTCCGCCATATCACTCCCAAAAAATTTTTTAAATACACCGTTAGCTTGAGCAAGCTTTTCATCATAAGCTAAACCCCAGTCTTGTCTCAGGTCTTGTTCTGATGACGTTCTGTGTATTTCTGTTTGTGCCGAGGCTGTTTCTAATGCAGCACTTTCAAGTCCATTGTACCAAGATAAAAGCTGCTGAGCTTGATCAGTATTTAGACCTGCCTGATATGCTGCTTCCTGAAAGCCTGGCAAGTTTGTTGCTTCGTAGCCCTCTGATGGTGGTGTGTATTGTAATTCATAACCATCAGGTGAGTCTGGTCTGCCTAATCTTGAGTAAAACTGTGACCAGTCATCCTCTGTGGCATGTTTATTAGGTAGTGGTATCTTATCAGCCCCTACCATTCTTTGTGCGTGGACATAACTTTTTGCTAGTTGATCCACGTTTTGTATATTTTGTAATGAAGGTTCATTTCGAATATCTTCTGATATGCTATCAATAAACCTTGACGTTTCAGTTGCTGTTTCAGATTGCGTGGGAGTTTGCTGCTCCTCCGCTACAGTTGTCTGTACTTCTTCTGACATTTAGTCTTCCTTTCGTGACAGGACATTAATAATAAATAGAACCGCACTTCTCTGTCCTTCAAGAAATGCACTTTCGTGTGAGTCACCTTTGACGTTTGTTGTTGTCGCAAAATGACATCTTCGTTTTAGATCAGATAAAACTCTTTCTCCTGCTTCTGATCCAAAGACAAATTTATAATCAGCTGTAAGCTGTTTAATTATTTTTTCTTTTTCTTTTTCTTGTACATCCATTTACCCTCCTGTTAATTTATCAACCATTGGTGCAGCTTGACCAGCCGCTTGTGCTGTCTGCATCAATTGTTGTTGTTCTTGTGCAGCTGCCTCTTGTTCTGCTCTTTGCTGCCTAATTGCATCTATTTCTTGGTCAGATCGCAATACTTTTCTTGGAACTCCTAAAACATCAGTAACATGTTTTACAAGCATGTCTGGATCAATATGATCCATCACTGGTA
>CETE01025551.1_pt1 | contig 35720 bp, 22 predicted proteins | sample 531241 | NCBI WGS metagenome assembly CETE01 (sample SAMEA2622336, study PRJEB7988) | marine metagenome | biome: marine biome (ENVO:00000447); feature: deep chlorophyll maximum layer (ENVO:xxxxxxxx); material: "saline water (ENVO:00002010), including plankton (ENVO:xxxxxxxx)" | depth 30 m
CGCCTCCTCCCGGGATCTCGATTACCCATTTATGCGGCTGCCGGCGTTCTAAATTACCCTTTCTTCCGCTTCATTCTCTTTATGGCCATTGCCGGCATGTTGTCAGCGTTTATCCTCGTGATTCTATCCTTTAAGATGGGAGAGGTCGTTTCCGACTGGCTGCGAGTCTACGAGGCTTATGCGATTCCTGTTTTAATCGGAGTCATCGCGATCGTCTGGCTCATCGTTAAGCTGTTCGAAATTCTTGCGACCAAAAGAAGTCGGCTCGTAGCTCTAGCCCGACTCCGTCGCGCTTACCAAAAATTTCTCTCACTAATTTCCTGATCGTAAATCCGATGCCATCAACTATCCTCTGGTTCCGCGCATACTGTGGCTTACTTTCCCTTCTCTACCTCGGCCTCGCCGGGACAGGAATCGCCCTTCTTGTTACCTCCCCCGAGCAACTGGAAATGGAGGCCCTCGAAGCAAGAATCTTTGGCATCATGGTGCTCGTTCTGGGAATTCTCTTCTTTATCCCAACCCTACTTGGATACTTTCTACCCCCTCGCCCAGGCGGCTGGTTGATCGGATTCGCTCTCATCCTGATGGGCGTTACTACTGTAGTCCTCGTTCCAATCAGTTTACCTCTGCTTCATTTCTGGAAAAAACCTAAAGTTCAGACGTGGTTCGGGCGAATTGTCTCTTGAGGCGGCCTTGTTCCAACCGTAACGATAGCCCCACCGTATTCTCCAACCTGTGAACTGGATTTCCCTGGCACTTCGAAACCTGCTACGTAACGCTCGTCGTTCGATCACGACGATTGCGGCCGTAGCGCTCGGATACGCTGCTACCAATATTTTTGCAGGATTCGCTGGCTACATGTTTGCCAGTATTCAGGAAGCCCACATTTACGAGCAAATCAACGGCCACATTCAGATCTGGAAAAGGGGGGCTCGTGACTACGGGGGCTCGGATCCTGCTGCCTATCTCATTTCTGCCAAAGAGTTTGAGTCCATCAAAGAGATCGCCTCAAAAGACGAACGAATCGACTTAGCAGCCGGCATGCTCGAGGTGACCGGTAACCTCGATTACGAGGGCAATCCCGGATATTTTTTCGGGCAAGCGATGGTGCCATCAGAGCGCGAAGCAATTTTCTCACGCTCCACTGCTCTTAAGAGCGCCGAAGGCCCCAACCAAACCGGTAGTGCCATCACCGACGATAATCCCTTTGGTATCTCTATCGCGCCAGGTATGGCGGAAAACCTGAAGCTCAAGTTAGGGGCTGGCGTCATCCTGATGGCTCCTACCATTCACGGTCAGATGAATGCCATGGATGCGGAAGTATTACAAATCAAGGATGTTGCCGCCGAAGCGCTAAACAATCACTACACCTTTATGCCACTCGAACTCGGGCAGATTCTCTACGATACCCAAGGGGTTAGTTCGGTCCGCATTCTTTTGAAAAATGATGAAGACACCGACGCCGTAGTAGCCTCAATCCAAGAGTCGCTCGCTGACGGTGACTGGGAAGTCGTCCCGTGGTATAAAGTTTCCCGGCTTTACCTGAAGACGAAGCGCATGTTTGACATCATCTTTGGACTCGTCTTCGTCATCATCGCGGTGATCGTCATCATGTCTGTTCTCAATACGATCGGCATGGCTGTGGTCGAACGGACCCGTGAGATCGGCACTCTGCGCGCCATCGGTTTAAAGCGCCCGGGCGTAGTCCGACTCTTCGGCATTGAGAGTGCTTTTCTCGGGGTGATCGGGGCAATCACAGGCCTTCTTGTAACGGTTGGTTTTTCTATGCTTATCGGTATCATCAAACCAACCTGGGCACCGCCGGTGACGGCACGAGAGATTGTTTGGGAAATTCACATTCGGCCTGAATATCTTCTTTTAACTTTCGTCCTACTCGTGATCTTTACGTCATTAGCTGCGATTGCTCCGGCCACTCGCTCCGCCAAGCAAAGCATCGTGAATTCGCTGGGCCACGTCTAAAATTCGTAACAAGATGAAATCATTCGCTCTCATCTCCTGCCTTCTATTTTCCCTAGGCTTTCTCCCTACCTACGCTCAAGATACCGCCCTTCTAGAGGCAGAGCAGGCACGCGGACTTCTCACCGGCGAAAACGGGGTGCAATGGACTGTTAGCGTTACCGGGGCCAATAATGCCCGCTTCATCGCCACTTCTCAGGATGGAAAAATCTATGCAGAAGTCCTCGAACCCGAAGAAGCGAAGGGACGAAAGTATCTTGCGGAAGCGAAAGGAAACATGTGGTTCTGGAAGCCAGGTCTGAGCCGCCCTGTTTCTGTCTCCAAGCGCCAGCGACTTTCAGGAGACGCCGCCATCGGCGATATCGCTTCGACTAGTTTCGTCAAGGGCTACAAGGTAGTCAGCCAAGAAGCCTCAGAGTTTGAGGGTGAAGCAGCCACCGTCTATACCATGAAATCAAATTCTCTGACCGACACCTATGCCCAAATTAAATATTGGGTCACCAAGAAGGGTAACCTTGGAAAATACACCGAATTTTATGCCAAGTCCGGCACCCTGCTTCGCAGCTCCACCATGGAGTATCAGAACACCGCCAACGGGCGTCCCTTCCTTTCAATGATGGTCATCAAGGACAACACCAAGAGTATCACTCTCAGCTTCAGTGATGTTAAAATCGCTGCCTTCCCTGAACGAATGTTCGAGCGAGACTATCTCGGTGGACCCAAACCGAAAAGGCCCGGAAAGTAATGCAAGGTCCTTCCGCAGGTTCCGCTTCTGAACAGGCTGCCCCGGAATTTCCCGCGGACGAGCTGGGCTCGGCCACTCAACTGCTTCAGGAACTCCTGAGGATCAACACGTCGAATCCTCCCGGAAATGAGCGGGAAGCCACCGAACTGGTTGCCCGGCACTGTCGCTCGATTGGATTGAAACCTGAAGTCGTCGGATCTCACGCTGCCCGGCCCAACCTTGTCGCTCGCTGGGGAGCTGATCCCACAAACCAGACTGAGCGGCCTCTTGTTCTCAGTTGCCATCTGGATGTAGTACCGGCCAATCCAGATCGATGGACCCACCCTCCTTTCTCCGGCCATCACGACGGGGAGTGCATCTGGGGGCGAGGCGCCATCGACATGAAAGGCTTTGCCGCTATGGGCCTGGCCACACTCACTCGCCTTGTTAAGGAGAACCCGCCGATCAATCGTGATGTCATTTTTGTGGCGGTCTGCGACGAAGAAGCGGGTACCCGTCATGGTTCTGAATGGCTTGTCAATGAACGCCCTGATCTTCTGGGAGACAATCCAGAGTATGTCATCAACGAAGTCGGTGGGTTTACTATTCATCAGAATGGACGTCGCTATTACTCGGTCCAAGTTGCTGAAAAAGGGGTTGCCTGGCTGCGCCTCACCGTGAAAGGACAACCCGGCCACAGTTCGCTGCCACTCGAAAACAACGCGGTAGTTTTACTGGCCAAGGCCATTGATGCGATTGGATCAACTAAACTACCGTGGCACCCCAGTCGGGAGGCTGCGGATTATATCCAAGGTTTTACTGAGCCCAAAGGAGGAATTGCACACAAGCTCTCACCCATTCTGCTGCATCCATTTTGGGGACCCCGGCTCCTCCGCTACGCGGTCGCCAGTCCCACCAAGCGCGCCACCGTAGAAGGAGTGCTCAGGAATACGGCCAATCCGACTGGAATAACGGGGAGTCCTGCAATTAATGTGATTCCTGGATCTGCTTCGGTTGAAATTGACGGGCGACTTGCTCCGGGTCAAACCGCCGCGTCACTGATTGAGGAACTCACCTCTATCATCCGACCAGTTCTCGGTGATAACTTCGAGTTTACCATTCTCCAAGACTCCCCTCCCGTGACGTTTTCGGCGGATACCCCACTCTATCAGGAAATGGTGAAAACCCTCCAGAGCGCAGACCCAGAGGGCCATGTCATGCCCTCTATCATTCCCGGTTTTACCGACAGTCGAAACTACGCCAAGCTCGGAGCGACCTGCTACGGCTTCTACCCACTGCAACTACCTGAGGACATTGACTTTGCCACCCTATTCCACGGCGACAACGAACGCATCCCAGAAGCAGGATTCCACTGGGGAATCCGCACCCTGACCGATATGCTACGCCGTTTCCTCGTCACAGACTAACGCTGCGGTGGACTAACTTCGCGGACAAGCGACCCGTGTTCATCGCTCATCACGAGAAGACTAAGCTCATTTACCTGATCCAACTCGTTGGTATTGAGACTGACGTAATCAAACTCACCTCGAAAATCCGTGTAGCCGTCTTTAAAGAACCGCACAGCACCATCTTTCATTCGCGCGTAAACTTTAACGTAGGTTTTTGAAACCGGTTTTCCGTTCCCTTCTTGAGTCACCACGAGACGTCCGTAGCGTTCCGAAAACTGCACTTTTAAGGCGTTCGCATAGATGGCGACAGATCGGGTTTTTCCGTCTCCGAGGACCTCAACCAGAACGTTCTTTTTGGCGAATGCCTCGGGCATCTCGACCTTCACGCTACCGCTTTCTCCCGGGAGCTCCATCGCAAGCGAAGCATTCGGCTTGATATAGCTAAACTGCCCGTCTCCTCCCGAAACAAACGGCTGGCTGGAAAACAGGAACTCGAGATCCATCTCGTAGAAGTTCACGGTCACTTCGGGAAGATTCGCGAATTCAATCTTCGCTTCACGCCCTTCAGAGGTCAGTTCAAAAAATGAATCAGAAGATGAAAGTCGGTCCATTTTCTGATCGCGAGACTCTTCGCCCTCTTCGGGTGCGTCCTCAGCAGCGTTCAATCTATTGGCTATTTCTTGGAAGCGGATTCGCCAATGCTCTAGCGGATAGTCCACGTATTGGTTAGAAATACGACGGGCCACTCCTGGTTTTTCCTCGAAAAAGGAGGCATAAGCGACAAGGTAATCATACTGGAGCCTTTCTTTGATTTCATCGGGCTCGACAGAATCTAGCCATATCAAACCTTCCTCGATTCGATCCTGCAGGAATAGATAACCCGAGATCGTGAGCCGGTCTTCCGAAGGTAACTCGGGTAGATAAGTCATGTTCTTCAAGAAAGCGTGATACTGCCCCCGGAAACGATCATTGAGAATGCGTCGCTCACGACCCAACTGGTGCGCCCGAGCATTTACCATCGGAGAATACTCCAAATGTTGATACCAGTGCCTTTCCACTGGGTTCAGACTAACCAACTCTGTTTCAATCCAACCGCCACACTGGCGTAAGAATCCGTCACGATGTTTCAGATACTCACGCGCCTCTGCCAATAAGTTGTGGTAAATACCGTAACTCCAGAGAACTTCGTTATAGGCGTGGCGCTCCGAGATGATTTGCGTCGCCTGCTTGAAAAAGTCAACATTTTCGCGAGCCCTCCAAGCAATGCGGCCAAGATCAAGACGGTAAAGATTCTCGCTGGCCAAGTAATCCATTACCTCTTTCTCTGTTCCGAATTGAGAAAGATAATCCCAGGAAGCCTCATCAAACTGCGTCAGCTGATTAACCACCTTAAATTGAGCCGGCTCGCCCGACGCGATGATCTCTTCGTTCTTCGCCACCTGAACCGGATAGACGTCAAAGGACTCTTCTCCTGAATTCTTCGGAAAATAGAAAAACACTTCATGTCGCTCCGTTGAAAATGGCCCGAGGCTGAGTGGGTAGGACCGAGTGTAGTCACTGCCCCCAACTGGGATCGCCCCTTTCGGAACTTGAACCAAGAGATCAAGTAAATGAACTGAAGAGGTCGGGTTTGTTACCACGACTTGACCGCCATAGACCACGCCAGTAAGAAACTCCCTTGTCACGAACTTGTCGAGTTGCTGACCATCCACATAGCGGAAGCGGTCATCGGAACGAAAGAAGTTCTGACTCACCAGGATTGGAGTGTCTTCTTCCGAGACCTTGGTTTCCTGAATCTCCTCGTGAAAGATCACCACAGGTGACGCGGAAGTGAGCTTCAGGACCGAATCCTCAACCGTTATATCGTGTTTTTCGGATTCGAAAGGCAGGTCAAGCACACTGAGGACGAACATCATCTCCGTGTAATTACTTGTCGCGACGGGAAACTCGCGGGAATAAAATCCTCCTTTTCCGTCCCAGGCAGCAAAGTCTTTCCAAAACGCGTTCACCTGAACGAGGTCAGCATTCTGCTGTTCGATCGGAAGCATCCAGTAGTTGTTCTCCGCCAACTCTTTTGTCGTTTCCAGTTTTTCAAACAAAGCCTGCCGGCGCCCCTGCTCACGCAGATCAGGCATTTCAGAGAGGAAATTAAAACTCATCGCGTCTCCATTCGATTCCGCATTCTCCTGATCATTTAGGGCCGCTTTGACCTTGCCAGCTACTCGCCCTTCTTGAATTGCTGAATTCGCTCCACTAGGAACTGGTTTCCCTCTCATACTTATGCCGGTCGAGGCTATTGCAGGTGCTGACAGTGCGCCAAAAGGACTTACTTCATCTGACGAATGCGCCAATTCATCAAACGTACCGCCGAGATTCACGGACATGTAATTGGAACGATTCGCACTTAAGCCCCTCAGTGCCTGACGGAACACTTGAGCCCGGCCTAAGGGGTCAGGGGGCATCAGTTCATAAAGACTAGTCACGTGTTCCGAATTCCGCTGGCGGGCGTCATCTCCGAGGCGCCGCGACATCAGGATCCTTTCAACAATGTTAAGACGACTGAATTCCCATGGTGCGAGAAAGCGAGAGAGGTCATCTCCAAGGAGGTAGTGATCCATGAAGGTTTTATCCTTCTTGTTAGCCAGATAGGGTTTCACCACCCTCTCAAAATATTCCGGATCCTTTTGCGCTAGAAAGAAGTGAAGTTCGTGGCTCCCCAAATCGGAGAGATGTCGCCCCTTAATCTCTTCGTCCAGTGAAGGCCATTGCATCAGCAATCTTGCGTCGCGGAGAGCCTGATCTGGGTTAATCGCCACCAATGCATCATATACCTGACCAATGGTGTCATAAGTCTGCATTTCCGCCGATCTCAAGTCTCCGATAGTCAGGGTTTCCCCTTCCTCCAGCAAGGTCACATTCCGCCGCTGGGTGAATGACTTGTCGAGGTCAAGCGGGTTGAGGAGGCGGAGGTCACGGAACTCGGTTCCGCCTTCAACTTCCGGAAGGAATACTTGAGCATACGCCGAATGAAAGGCATCCACTGCCACGACATGAATGTGCTGGCGATCGCCAAGTTCTTCTTTATTGATCAGGACAAGTCCATCTTCTCCGACCTGAAGGTTACTAATCACCACCGCTTGGCGGCGCAGAAAATCAAGACTGCGTGACGATTTGGGAGACATCACTTGAGAGGAATCAGCAAAGGCATCAGGCGCACCGCCCCGACGCTTTGCTTCGGCCATTTCCTTACTCCGATCGTAGACCTCACCCGCTTCGGCATCTTTGATTTCCGTGTCCGTATCGTTGAGCTCAAATGGATTGAGTAAGAGACCAGGACGGGTCATCAAATTTCCCGGAAACTTCTTCGCGCCTCGTCGTTCGAGGATGTAGCGATATTCTTCGCCTATATCACGACCCGAAACATATCGGGACTCATTGCTTCCCCGAGATATAATGACCGGGTCGATTCGATGCCCCTGACCGATCTCGTCCAAGAGGCTCGCTTCAGGAAGAAAACGCGTTGCGATGACATGGACTCGTGTCATCGCGCTAACGCCCTCGATTTCAATCTCGACGTTCTCGCCGTTCACCCCCGCAGAAGCAACAAAAAGAGGAGCCTCATGATTAAGTTTCAAGTGCCTCGACTGGGAAAGAGCATACCCACTTTTTCTGGCGTCGGCGGCTGTAACACGTATCTGAAAAGCCTCCCCACCCGATCGAAGCAAAGCTCGATAGTCGCCTGGTTCAAGGTCTGCTATCCTCAAAGCACGCTTCTCATACTTCACGTGATTGAAGACATCCCGGACAATCACACCTTTTCGCACCTCAAAAATGGCAAGGTCACTCCTCTGAAGTTCAGCCCCGACCTGGGGTGCCGGGATTGTGATAGCTTCACCAGCAACCGCATGAACTACAGGGCTAATCCGTTGACTGTCTTTCCTCAACGGCCAACTGCGGGTCATCAGGCCTCCTCCATCGACAGTGACGCGGATAATCTCATCCAGCCTTCCGAGGCTAATCCTCCCTGCCTGACCTGTCTTCAATGACACAAGAATTGGCTGCTCAAAGTCACGATGATTGAACTGAAGGTTGACTGCCTTGTCCGGTAGTCCTTCGCCACTTTTACCTAACACTTCCAACACATAGGTTTCTCCGAACCGACTCAGATAGGCATCGGCCACCGACGGACTCTGATCGACACCATTAACATCAATCGTTTTGAATGAAGAAACCTCAATCGGCGCACCGGAATGACTTACCGGGGGAATTTCTCCCCTCAACTCCACGCTGACACTGGCTAGACGATTAGGGATCCGGAAACGATGGATAGACTCGCGATCATCAAACAACTCAAAGGCTGAAACCTCACTCTTCGAATCAACTCCATCATGATCCAACGTCGTCACGGTTAACCGCACATTCTCAAGCAAACTAGCAGGCATGGGAGCACCATTGAGACTCAATACCGGTCGCAGAGAAAGCTCCGCCTCACTACCGGGAAGCAATGACTCCCTTTCGAGAAGCCCGCCCATCGTGAATTGGTATTCCTCCCGCAGCAATTCGATCTCAGTTAAACTCGACATCATTCCATCGCTAAGAACGACGCTTGCCCGCCCTGCCGTTGAGAATGGCAGGAGAACTTTCCCCGCATCATTCGCCTCATATTTTTTTCCACCGAACCAGATCGAGCCATCTGCGATCGACTCATTCTTTTCGTTGAGAATTGTGATAAGTTTTCCTCCAGGGGTGGGCTCAGATGCATACTGGAGTTTCCCCTTCCTTACGAGCGCGCGAGAACTTATACCGTTCCCGATAAACTCGAGCACCCAGACTCCACGACGGTCCTTTAGGGAATCAAATGTGAACGTCTCTCGATGCCTCAGAATGGGCGCCTCTTCATACTGATAAATTTTCTCCTCGTTGGCGATGAGCCCATCGAGCTTGAGATCAGTATTAATCTCGCGCTTCTGGTCCAAGTAGAAATTGAGCGAATTGATCTCGTAAACTTTGACGATCAATTCATCTACATGCTTCAAATCCAGTGCCAGACTGACATCATCCTCAACCGCGAAATCCATTGCATTCACCCTCGCGAATGAAATCTCGATCCTGTCTTGGAGACTCTGGACCTCGCCTGGGCTCAACATGGAAAACCATTTTTCCGCCTCCCCGACTCCATGGAGAAGCTTTGCCTCAGCAAATACCCGCTTCAAATAAGGCTCCTTAATGAAGGCCGAAAAACGATTGTAGTTCTCATCTTCCTTTAGAAATTGCTCTAGGTATTCGCGGACAAGTTCTTCGTCACTTCGAATCGGACCGGAACCAATCTGCTCAGAATAGTTTTCGTTGAGGTCGACCGGAAACGCTTTTACCTCCTGCCGCTGCAGATATTTCGGCTCCACATAGTTAAGAATCCGTGGCAGGGCAAGGTAGTCCATGAAGAGCTCCCGTGGATATTCACCCTGGTGCCTAGCCAGATCCAGCTTCTGATAGAGAACGTTAGCCTTCAGAGAATTGAAGGCTGGATCGAGTGACTCAACATAGCTCCATAGCCGATCAATGTAAGCTATTCGTGTCGCGAGGCTCAGCTCAACCGACTCGTCCTCTCCCGGCCTGAGCTTAGCGAGCCAGATATCAACGAAGCTCGGATCGTTTGCTAACTGAGGACGTAGCCCTAAGAGCTCCTTTAACTGGTCGATGGTGAGATTTGCATGAATTGGGATCGATCCGAATGCTAATGGTGACTGGCTTCGCAGGTCGGCTGCAATCAAACCCACTAGTCGTTCGTAGTCGGGGTATTTAAGGCGGCGCAACAAGCTTTTACGCTCAGTATCGCTAAGATCCTGTTCCGTCCGGATCATGCGATCGAGACCTTCATCCAAGACTCCTTTAAGGTTCTTATGGCGACGCCTGACTTGTTCCAAATAGGCATCCCAGCTAATTAGATCCGGATTTAATTCCGTTGGAAAATCCGGTTTTTGATCGAGACGCTGCTGTTGGTGATTAAATTTTAGCCCTAATCGACGTTTCAGGTAGTCAAGAGTGATATCAGGAGCATCTGCATATCCTAAAAGTGCCTGCCTGTTTTCAATTTCACGATATCGAGGCGTTTCACCATGTCGCTTCATCCATGGCTCGAGCAGGTCCCTGACATCGTCAAGTCGCTGTTCTTGTTGGGCCAGCAAGGCTGAGTAGTAGTAGTAATCCTCAGTGCCCGGGATCAGCTCTTTGAGCGCTTCGCTTCGATCTTCAGCAAGCGCGAAAGTTTCTAGGAATGCCGTAGCATCGTTAGAGCGGGCAAAGTTTGTCCCGAATCCAAAAATCGAAGTCAGGAAAACAGCACCTTTTAAGAGAGACCAAGAAAACGCGTAATTCTTCATAGCAAAGAGGGGTTAGAAACCCCATAGGCTACAACTTAACCACGAAGGTGAAGATAAAATAAGCTCGAAGTTGTAAAGAAAATGCAAGAAGACACACCCCCCAGCACGAAAGCGGGGGAGGAAACGGCTCTCGCACCGAAGACGCTCGTTTGAGCATCACATCAGAACTCGGTCAGTGGTTGAACATGAACTCTTTCGAATTCAAAACTGCCCAAAATACATCATTGAGAACCAACTCTCGCTGCGCTGCGTCCTCGCCTGCAGAATTGACTTCTTCGAGTAGTTGGGTCATTTCTTCAGCGGTCGGTTTCCGGGTCAACGCCCGGATGTAGATTTGCTCGATAATCTGCTCCGAATTTTTACCTTCAGCTGTAAGCGCCTTAACCATGCCCCCTTCTTCAATTTTTTCGGTGACCGTATCTCCATTCATCAAGTGGAGCGCCTGGGACAGGCTCGGGTCCATCGTGACCTCACAAGAGCAAACTGTCTCGCGAGTCGCACGACCGAACGTCGTGAGGAAGTAGTTGGTTGTCCTGCCGTCACCAATCTGGACGGCTCGGGCGCCTGACGGGAGACCTCGAAACTTATTCTTAGTATCAGTCACCTGCGTGATCGTATCGAGCATCACTTCGGCGCGCTGACGTCGCACCCGAGCTTTCGCAAAATTATTCAAATCGTCTTCATTAGATGGATTCGCCTGAGTGGTCCGCTGATAAGTAGCCGAGTTACAGATATCCCGAACCAACTGGCGAAAGTCGTAGTTGTATTCGACTTCAAAACGATGCGCGAGTTCAGTCAAAAGCTCCGGATTTGATGCTGGGTTACTCACGCGCACATCGTCAACCGGATCAATTATCCCCACGCCGAAGAAGTGAGACCACACCATGTTAACGACATTCCTCGAAAAATAGGTATTATCCGGTGAGGCTAGCCACTTTGCCAGGACCTCACGGCGATCTTTCCCCTGAACATCAGGGGTTTCACCTCCAAGGAATTTTGGTGCCATTGTCTGTCCACCGACAATGTGTTTAGTCTCACCGCTTCCTCGGTTGTAGATTAGTTGTTCGCGCTGGTCGACTCCTCTCTTGCGACCAATCTGGGCAAAAAATGCCGCCCACCCATAGTAATCATCCATCGTCCATCGGTCGAAAGGATGGTTGTGACACTGAGCACATTGGAGGCGCATTCCCATGAACACCTGAGCCACGTTTTCGGAAAGCTTTAAAGCATCGCGCTCCACTTGGTAGAAATTGGTCGCAGGATTTGAAAAAGTTCCACCCTTTGAGGCAATTAGATCGACCACAATCTCATTAAGCGGATCATTAGCGGCAATACGATCCCTCAACCATCCGTTGTAAAGCAGCGCAGACTTGTAAGAAATGCCTAGATTGATGTTATTATCCGAACGTATCTGAAGAAGCTCGGACCACTTCATCACCCACATTTCGGTGAATTCTTTGCGCTCGAGCAGCTCGTCAATCTTTCTGGCACGCTTATCATCACCCTGATCTGCGATAAACGCATGATACTCTTCCGAGGTAGGAAGTTGCCCCAGGATATCAAGATACGTCCGGCGGAGAAACGCTTCATCGCTGCAATTACCGGATGGGGTGATTCGCAGCTTGTGAAGTTTGTCATGCACTAAACTGTCGATGTAATTGTTTTCCGTCATCTCAGGACGGGTGTATTCAAGGCCTTCGGGAATCACGATCGTTTGAATGCCGACAGTCTTTGTTTCGTAGCGGGCCATGATAAATGCCTCGCCACGCTTACCAGCGGTGACCTTACCAGATTCATCGATATTGGCAGTCGGCTCATTGTTGGTAATGAACACGGCTAGGTGGGTAACGTCCCGGTCATGGCCATCTGAATACTTGGCTCGAACGGTCATCTGTTGCTCTGATCCAGCACCTTCAAGAACCAACTTTGGCGGGTAGAGAGTCAACTCCGTGACGTATGGAACCTCTTCTTTCTTTTCATTCTCAGCACCAGTCGCGATCCATTCAACGAGAGTGTTGTAGGCGTGTCCCCCTTTTTCCATCAATTTACCTCCCGTGTGGGGAACTGCCTCGATCGCTTTCTCAACGAGAAGCGATTCTTCTGGGATCGCAAGGTTGACACGATAACCCGCCATCTCACGAGTGAGTCGAAAGTGGTCTCCATCGGGATCGTATCCAAAAAGAGATAGCATAAAACCGTCCTGACCGCGGGCGGAGCCGTGACACGCACCAGTATTACAACCGTTGCGCATAAAAACTGGCATGACATCGAGGTTAAAGCTGACCGGATGAGTAACGGTAGTCTCTTTCACGGTGACCGGAACTTCGACGGTATGCTTGGCCACCTCAACGGACAGCCGCGTCTCTCCATCTTTGAGCGGAATGAAGTGATTGCGCGTCTTCAGACCGACGAGTGACGGATCTGCAAAGGTGAAAGTAGCGTTTGAGGTCACATCCTGGGTGGTGTCGTCTTCGTAAGTCGCCATCACCACCACCGACTGACTATCACGTTTCGACTCCAAAACAATATCCTCAGGGAAAACATCCACCCTCGCGATGGCCTTACCATTGTCTTCAAGAGGCGTTGCGCTCGTGAAATCGGTCTCCTTCTTCGCAACAAGTTTCAAATCCTCAGGCCACTCAGCTCCCTCTTTGATCCATTGGCGAAGTTTTGCTAGTTCCAGTTCATTGAGAACCCTTCCCTTCGGCGGCATCACATCGGGATCATCGCCGGGCAAGGAGACGAGTTCCATCATCAAAGACTCGTCCGGTTTACCCTTGATGAGGGCAGGACCACCGTCACCGCCTTCGAAGAAAAGTTTGGCCTCATCGAAGCGCAAACCTCCCTTAGTTTCGTTTGCGTCGTGACAGGCCACGCAATGAAATTCGAGGATTGGCTGGATATCTTTGCCAAAATTGATCTTAGCATCCTCACCCGAAAGCGGGAAGGAAACCGCTCCAAGCATTGAAAATACTGCAGTGATCGTTTTCTTCATGTGGGGTAAACAAAAACTTCCGTCAGATTTCTTCCCAAATTACTCCCCTGCCTGTTGCTTAGCTTCCATTCGCAGTTGCTCAAGTCGAGATAGGGGTTTCTCGGAAACAGGCTTGTTACTTACAACCACTTTGGTCTCAACCGCTTCCGTCTTAGGGGCTTCTTTAGGCTTTGGATCCACCCGCAGAATGCCGCCCATTCCGACACGATGAACTATGGGTTCGCCGTCTCTGGAAATGGTTACGGTGCAAAATAGGTTTTTGTGCTGACCAACTGGAGTTTTCTCAGAAGTTTGCACTGGCAAACTCAACTCCGTAGTTCCCTGATCGATCTTCATTACCGGCACAGTGGCGTGAGCAGGTATCGCAACCAGCTGGACATCGGCCTGACCGCTGAAGTCTCTGAGTTTCGTGACATTGGCGAGCATGTTAGCCTGTTCACCTTGCTTTGCAGTGGTGAGATTTAACTTCATCTCAACAAACGGCTCCTCGACAGACAATTTTACGAAAGGAGCAGCCGTCACCATGACTCCCTTTCCTGCATCTGCCTCAGCGATAACTGTCACGTTCCAGCTATTAATTTCAGCTGATCCACTCGCATTCAACTCGTATTCAATCGTGTTCTCTTTCTCGCCAAAGACAACGGTTGAAGGGCTAGTAATGCCGGGAGGCTTCCAGATCAATCTGGTTGTGATTTTCTGGTCGAAGCCTTCCGAGCGATTCGCATGAATCTTAAGTTTCATTGATCCATTGCGCACAATTGGAACCTTGGGCTGCTCGATCGTGATACTGAACGGCATTTCTTCAACGACAGAGACAGGAAGTTTGTCGTGACGACGGGTGTAATATTCGACACCGTTCTGGGGTCCGCGCACAAGGTCTAAAGCTTGTTTAAATTTTCCCTCCACTGGCTGATCTTTATCCGTATTTTTCACAAGCAGATCATACATTCCGCCGGCAATAGGAGCCTCCGAGGCAGCTTTGAGGAGAATGGGAAATTGGCTCACGCTACTAGGAATCGTGCCCGACTCCCAAGTCACGCCCTGCGGAAGCGAAGGCAGATCAAATACCAAATCTCCAGAGAAATTCCGACGAGAGGTGTTGACGACCATCGCGTAATAGCCCCCACGAGGAACATTGAATTGCTTCCGATACTGAAGTTCACGACGCAACATTTCGGGCATTGTGACGTCGATGCTGGGAGAACGAGGCTCAGTTTCGATACGATAGATAAAATTCGGCCCACCATTTTTGAGCATATCACGCACTCTCACAAAGTAATCACCATCCTCTGACGCTTTAAAGTCAACGCGGCTGTCCTTCGTGCCATCAGCATCATCGTTACTGCCAACTGATTTCATGCTGGAGTCATAGATATACAAAACTGGGTCGACTGGGGAACCGATTGAGTTGGCATAGACGCGGAAGCGAAAACTCTCACCCTTCTTGGCCTTGAACTTGAAATAATCGGTATCGCCGGGCTCATCAAGGATCCCATTAAAGGCCACGGGCAGCGATCCTTCATAAGGATTGGCTTCCTTACTGGAATTATTGGGCTCGGACTCAAGGAAATTATCAAACTCGCTGACCCGAACCAAATTCGGCGATGGCGACTTCAATCCACCTTGGGCCCCAAACACGCCGAAAGTTCCTTCCGCTGTTGTGAGGGGGAGTTTCGCCTTGGTAGAAAAATTTCCTTTCACATCTCCAATCAGCTTAAACTCCATCTCACTACCTGCCTTGGCGCCAGCGGGAAACACCGCGAGCGGACGAGGAAAAGTTCCTATGTGCGCACGGTAGCGGCCGCGCCCCTGGTAGGCGCTGTCACGAACCTCAACGATATATTCGCCATCTTCAGGAATAATGACGGAAAGAATCGACTCTTGTTTCAATAGGGACGAACCATCGGCAGATGCGATTTCAAACCTATCCTTGTTCAGGATCGAAACGAAAGGATCGATCGCAATATTGTTCCGAATGTTATTGATCCGCAGTCCTTCGATTTCGACAGAAAGGCGCTCGCCTTTTTTCGCGGTTATCTGGTAATAATCTGTTTCTTCTGACTTGGCCTCAGCTTCAACAGTGACGTTTAGGCTGATTTTCTGAGGATTCTCGAAGTCATCGTTCGGCTCGACCTCTGCCACATTGGGAAATTGGGAAATCCAAAAATTTCGAGCATAGCTGATGCCAGAGCGGCATCGAATCCGCAAGTGATGCTCTCCAAGGCGGCAATCCGGAGCGACCAGCATTGTCACTTCGACTTTTTTTGAGTCGAGAACCTTTAGCTCCTTTACCGATATCCCCGGATGATGAAATAATATTTCCTCGGCGTCGCTGAGCCGATCTCCATAGAAAATGACTTTCTGCTCGGTCCCGGACTGCGCTCCGCGCGGGATGGTAGTGGAAAACGAGGGGTTGGCAGCCTTTGCGTTATGACCTATTAACAGAACCGTCAGCGCAAGTGCTGTAAACAGTCCATTGGCAAACGCCTTGATTGCCGCACCCTGAAGAGTCAGCATACGATTCATATCGATGAGATGTTAAGTGGAAAAGAGTTTATACGGCGGAGCGCTTCTCGATAATTTCTTCGATTACCTCACCGCCATCGACGATTTCCATCGGGCGCGGACCCGGTGCTATGAGTTCTTTGTCGGCATTGATTCCGAGCTGCGCGTATACCGTCTTGGCGAAGGACTGAACATCGACTGGATTGTTATCTGGCTCTGACGCTAAGGAATCGGAGGACCCATAAACAAACCCCCGCTTGATACCACCACCGGCGAGCATTGTAGAGAAGACCCGGGGCCAGTGATCACGGCCATCAGTTTTATTGATCTTCGGAGTTCTTCCGAATTCCGAGGAGACCATCACTAAGGTCGAGTCGAGGAGACCACGATCATCAAGGTCGGTCAAAAGGGTAGCTAGGGCCTGATCAAAGGGCGGCACATTGCGAGCAATATTATCCTTAATCCGATCATGGTGATCCCAACTACCATAAGTCATCGATACAAGTCGCACGCCAGACTCGACGAGACGGCGGGAAAGCAGCATTCTCATACCAGCTGAATTCTTGCCGTAACGCTCCTTGGTCTTCTCATCCTCCTTTGAGAGATCGAAGGCATCCCGCGCTTCAGGAGATCCAATTAAACTGTAGGCGCGCTGGTAGAATGAATCCATCGCATCGATCTGGTCAGCCTGCTCCATGCCTCGGAAATGACTATCAACCGCCTCAAGCAGAGTGCGTCGACGCTCAAATCGACTTTCGTCGACTCCATTCGGGAGCGTGAGATCGCGCACTTTAAAACTGTCGCTCGCTGGATCACTGCCAACAGAAAAAGGACCATACATCGAGCTGAGGTATCCCGTTCCAGCATACTCATTTGGCTGATTCGGCACACACACGTATGGAGGTAGGTTTTTGCGAGGACCAAACTCATGGGAAATCACTGAACCAAAACTAGGGAATTGAATGGCCGGGCTTGGCCGATACCCTGTGAACATGTTATGCGTGCCACGTTCGTGAGCCGCCTCTCCATGAGTCATCGAACGGATGACGGTCATTTTGTCCGCAACCTTCGCCAAATTCTTGAAGTTCTGACTGAACTGGAGACCCGCGACATTGGTATCAATTGCCTTGTAAGGCCCACGATATTCGGAAGGTGCGTAAGGCTTGGGATCCCATGTCTCTTGATGCGCCATTCCACCCGGGAGGTAAATGTGGATCAAAGACTTGGCCACTCCCTCTCTCGATTCGTAGAATTTCGCCTGCGCTCGGCTCTCGACTTTCAGGAGTTCGGGCAGAGAAAGCCCCAGCCCTGCCGCAAAGCCGACTTGAAGCATTTCCCGACGGTTTGCAATACCAGCTTGATTAAATCCTGAACAGCCTTTCATAACTTTTTGTTGATCGATCCCTATCTAAAACAGATTTTGACGAAACTTAACTTTATCTATAACCGAAATAGTCCCCAATGCACTTCACTGTAGAGGCGCGTTGGCGACCGATCATATGCCCCTTTTGAGCTATATAGACAGTGCCTCTCCGCGATAAAAATTCAGAAGGAAGGGTTCACTATTTGAGCGTAATATATCAACAAATCTCGTTATTTCCATAAAAGATGCCCTCCTGAGTCTTGGGTTTCGTAAAAATATCAGTCGAGGCATCACCCTTCTTCCCCATGAAAGTGAGATATTTTCTGATTCTTGTCATTTTCCAATTGCTTCCAGCTTTTGTCCACTCGGCCGAAACAGCCGGATCCGCGCCAAAAATTACGTTTGTGGACGATGTCTTGCCGATCCTCGAAAACCGTTGCACGAATTGTCACAACCCCGATGAATCAAAGGGCGGCCTTGATCTTTCTACCTACGCGGCCACCCTCACGGGCGGTTCGGGCGGCGAAGTCGTGATCCCTGAGGACGACACCGGATCCCGGCTCTTTTCGCTCACTGCGCACCTTGAAGAGCCGGTGATGCCACCCCGAGGGACAAAAGCTACGGAGAAAGAACTGAAAATTCTCTCAGAATGGATCAAAGGAGGGATTCTCGAAACGTCCAGCAGTACTGCACGAAAATCCGACAAGCCAAAAGTGGACTTTGACGCAATCACTTCCGGCGGCAAACCAGACGGGCCGCCAGCCATGCCAGAACATCTCTTACTTGAGCCGGCAATGCTCACAGAGCGTCCTAACTCAATCCCTGCTCTGGCACATAGTCCATGGGCCCCCGTTCTGGCAGTGGCTGGCCAAAAGCAAGTTCTCCTCTACCATTCAGAGGATTTCGACCTGCTTGGAGTTCTGCCTTACCCCGAAGGATTTCCGCAAGATCTCTCTTTTAGCCCAAACGGCGCCTACCTTTCATGCGGTGGTGGCCGAGCCGGCAAATCTGGTAATGTCGTCGCCTGGGACGTCAAAACAGGCGAGCGCATCATCGAGGTGGGAAAAGAATATGACTGTGTGCTCGGAGCTGACGTTTCGCCGGACCTTAAACGCGCAGTGATGGGCGGGCCGGGACGCAATATCAAAATTTGGGATACCGTTGCCGGGGAGCAGATCGCCAGCATTAAGAAACACACGGATTGGATGCTCTCTGCCGCCTACAGCCCCGACGGTGTGATCTTTGCCACCGGAGGCCGCGGCGGCGATCTTTACACTTGGGAGGCCGCAACTGGTTATGAGTTTTTCACTCTTAAGGGCCACACCAAAGGGGTCACAGGACTTTCATGGCGACCAGATGGTAACGTTTTGGCTTCCTGCAGCGAGGACGGCCAAATCATTCTCTGGGAAATGAACGAGGGAAGTCAGGTCAAAAAATGGAACGCCCACCCCGGCGGGGCGCTTTCAGTCGCTTTCGCTCCAAATGGTAATCTCGTTTCGGTCGGTCGCGATAAGACACTGAAAGTCTGGCAAGGCGACGGCAAACAGGTGAAATCAATCGAAGCTTCCAGCGATGTGGTGCTCAGCGTTGCTATCAGCCACGATAGCTCGCGCGCTTTCAGTGGCGACATCTTTGGAAACGTCGAGGTGTGGGATGTCGACTCCGGGCAAAAACTCGCCAGCATCGTTCCGAACCCACCGACGATCGAAGGTCAGCTTGCCTACGCTGAGCAGCAGGTTAGCGGACTAAAAGATCAACTGCCAGAGCTCAAAGCAGACGTTGAAACCGCCTCGAAGGAACTCGCAACCGCTCGGACTGAACTTGAGCACATCGACAAGAAAACCGGCCAAGCAAAAGAAGTCCTAAAAAGCAACCAAGAGACCTTTGCCGAGCTTCAACAGACTATTAAAGCGCTTACCGCTCAGTTAACAGAGAAACAAGCAACTGCTAACGCTAAGGACGCGATTGTAGAGAAAACAATGGCAGCCCTCGCTCAAGCCAATGGCAAACTCAAACCGAGTCAAGAAAAGGCAGAAACTCTCAAGGCCGCCATGATCGCTAGCACCACAGCCCTGAAGGCTGCTGCCGATGCGCAGCATGCCGCGAAAGTCGCAGCAGCCAAATCGACCCTCCCCGCTGATCAGAAACAAAAACATGACCAACTCGCAGCCCTGTTTTTCCAAGCCAATGAATTAAAAGAAGCCGCCAAGACAGACTTCGATGCAAAAACCCGTGTCTCCTTGAAGTTGGCAGCCAACTTGTCCGAGGCAAAGAAAGTTGCGGCTGTGTCGGCCGAGCAACTAGAGAAGCGTCAGACCTCTCTCGCCAGCGCCGAAATCCAGTTAACAGACGCCATGAATTCTCGCCAAGAGGCGGCGAATGCTGTTAAGAGTGGTTCCAAGGACGGAAAGCCTGCGCCCGATGATCTCATCAGAGCCCAAACGATAGCGATCGAACTAGAACAACAGGCTCGAGCTGCTGCGGAAACCTCCCGTAAAGCGGTCGCCACCGCTGATGCCACCCATCAGCAAAACGAAGCTGATCGCAAGCGGATTGAAAGCCAACTCGCGCCAGCTAAAGCAACACAGAAACAGGCTCAAGCTTCCTATGAAGCCGCCCAGACGAAACACAGTATGGCTGACACTGCATTCAAACCGTTTCGAGAGGCATCCGCTCGAGCTCAAGTTGACCAGAAAAATTTAGCTGCTAAGACAGCGGCTCACAAGGCAGCTAGTAATGCCTATCAGGACATCAAAGGGCAATCAGAGGCAGCCGACAAAGCAGCCGCGGACATCGCTTTGACAATTGACCAACACAAAGCCACCCTGATCAAGGTACAAGAAGAAGCCAAGGCCGCGACCGAGAGCCTCGGAGCGAAACGTGGTGAGTTCGATTTGGCAAATAAGCAGCTCGCAACTCAGCAAGAAACGATCAAAGAAGCTGAGGTAATCGTCGCTAATGCCACAAAAGCAAAAGAGACACTTCAAGCTAGGGTTGCTGACCTCACAAAAAAAGAGGCAGACTCAAAGAAATCGATAGAATTGGCTCAGGCCAAACTCGAAAGCTTCCTATTTCTTGCAAAGAAATGGGAAGCAGCTGCCATCAATCTTACCGCTCATGAGCAATCGGAAGAGTTGGAGGACATGACAACCGAATTGGTTGAACTCAAAGAAGAAGAAACCGAAGCTCAAGCTGAAGTTGCCCAAGCAACCCAGTCTAGAGAGGCTGCTGAGCAAACTCTTGCAGAGGCTAAAAAAACCATCGTTGACGGAAACCAGCAACTCCAAGAAAAATCTACAACGGTTCTTGAGCACGCGCTTGAGCTTGTTTCAAGCCGAGCGATGACCGAGCTGAAAGAAGTGGTAGCTGCTGAAACAGCTTCAATGACTGCCAGTGTGAGCGAGTCCACTGACATCGGCGTAGGTGAAGACTCCCTCGACGCCGCAGCGGAGAGAATCGAAGCAGTAGCCGCTGAAACACTGGCCTACAAAACTCTCCATGAACTGGATACCGAAGTTGAAACGCTTAGAGACCGGCTCAGTGAATTGAAAAGTTTTCTCCACACATCCTACACCAAGGCGGATGAGACGAAGTCCGCGGTCAATGCGGCTGCCAAAGTGGCGAGCGAAACTCCGCAGGTGATTGCCGAACGAAAAAAGTCAGAAAAAGAAGCGGCTCAGGAACTCGCTAAAGCCGAAGCAGATAGAGCACATCAGGAACGACAACTAAGCGAGCAGCAAAAACTGATTGGAGACTTGCGTGCCAAATACCTCGCGGCTCTTCCCGAAAGAAACTAGCGACTATCTTGGCGCTTTGTATTTTGGATTAGGAATCGGAAACTTAGCTCCGGTTTCGAGCAGGGGTTTGATAAGTTTGTCTTCAAGCGTTGCCACCTTCTCTACATTTGACTTGGCCACGTTGTTCTCTTCGTAGAGACCAGATCTGAGATTGCATAGTTCAATCGGCCCCTCCCAGAATTTAATCAGTTTCCACTCGCCTTCGCGTGTGATCGAGTAAGGGCCAGGGTCGTGCCGATAGAGCGGGAAGTGCCAGATGAGGTTGTCGCCAGCAGGAAAATTATCAGTATCTGAATCTTCATTTTCTAAATCACCGGATATTCCCAGGGGCTGCGATAATCCCGTGTCAAGAGTCCTGCCGCTTCACCATCGCCGGGAATGGTCTCTTTATCACCATCCCACTCAATGCTGCGACCAACCTTGTAGCTGATCATGCCAAGCAAGCTCAAGTTGGTAGCTTGATGGCCTATCTCTACGTCGGCAACCGGTGTCCTGCTCCGGTCTTCAATACATTCGATAAAGTCACGCCAGAGAGGTGGCACGTTGTGGCCATCCTTTTCATTGTCAAACTTGGGATCTTCATGAATCACCTGCCCTCCCTTCGCTGGATAAAATGTCCAGCCATCGCGCCATCCCATGTGGAAGGTTCCCTTGGAACCATAAAAATAGCAGCCCACTCGGGACTTTTCCGCTTCATTTCCCCCAAAGCGGCGGTGTTCCCAAACTGCTGTGAAATTTTCAAACTCATAGGTTGCCACCTGATGATCCGGGGCATCAGTGGTTTGTTCCAGATCATTCATTACAGCCTCTCCTTTGACTGCCCTTCCTCCAATTGAATAGACAGATTTTGGATACTTTTCATCCGTCCACCAGAGGATCTGGTCCAACCAGTGCACGCCCCAGTCACCAAGCGTACCATTGGCAAAATCAAGGAAATTACGAAACCCGCCCGGATGAATCCGCTTATTGAAAGGGCGCATCGGTGCCGGCCCACAGTAAAGATCCCAGTCCAGGTTCTTGGGCACCTCCGAATTGGGGGTCGGTGTCTCAGCACCTCCTCCTCCATGGGCAAAAGCTCGAATCATTCCAATATCACCAGCGCCACCCTCTTTGAGAAACTTCATTCCGCTAACATGATGTGGCCCTATTCGCCGATGCATCCCAACCTGCACCACCCGGTCTGCCGCCCTGGCCGCTTTCACCATTGCCCGACTCTCTCCAATCGTATGTCCAGTCGGCTTTTCAACAAATACGTGAGCCCCCGCTTCAACGCAGGCAATACTCTGTAGAGCATGCCAGTGATCGGGCGTTGAAATGATAGCAATCTCGATATTCTCTTTGTCCAGCATCTCTCGATAATCACCATACATGTTCGGAAATTTCCCCGTTAGCGCGTCAACCTCATCTGCGGAAACTTCCAACTCGTCAGAATCAACATCGCAAAGCGCTACCACATCACAGCTGCCATCTTTAATTGCCACTCGCAGGATGTTCATACCCCACCAACCCGATCCAATCAGGGCTGTGCGATACTTCTTACCAGACTTCGACTGCGCCTGAATCCACGGAGCAGTCCATGGGCTTACGAGCACAGTTGCACCAGCAGCAGATCGCATGAATGAGCGTCGATTATGAGGAGTCATTGGAATATTAAATGCAGTTTAGTGTCAGAATTTTGCATGTCGTTCATAGAAAGGCGACCTGCCCGAACACGAACATGGAGGCAATGCTCTATGATTCCAAGCCTAACGACTACGAGTTTTTAATGATCAAATCACGGAAAAATTCAGAAACCTCATTATTTGCGGGATTCGTTTGCCTACCAACATTGTTTCGTCATCGAGAGACAAAACGGAAATCGTAAGGATCAGCTCTAAAAATCTACTCAAATTTGAGTCAGGCGTTCTAATTTCCAACGGCGCTCGTGTGACTGCCAATTGACAAGTCCCTTGCGAAACGGCAGACATGGGCAGCTATGTCGGACTCAACACGCCTACTTTTCGTTTGCCTCGGAAATATTTGCCGGTCCCCTTCCGGCGAAAACGTGATGCGTCACATTATCGACTCAAGGGGATTAAGCGGTGAGTTTGAGATTGATTCCGCGGGCACTGCCGGCTGGCACACCGGCAAACGGCCAGACTCCAGAATGATTGCCGCCGCAAAGAAACGAGGCATCGAAATGGAAGGGAGAGCTCGACAGGTCAATCCCGATGATTTTGCCCGTTATGACTGGATCTTCGCCATGGATAGAAGCAATTATGATGACTTGCTCGATGTAAGAGATCGTTGTCCCAATCCAACCGCGCGACTGATTTTGTTCTGTGAATTCTGTGATGAACACGAAGAGGATGAAGTCCCCGACCCCTACTACGGTGGTCCTGATGGCTTCGAAAAAGTGCTCGATCTGATAGAGGATGGCTGCACCTCGTTTCTCATGCTTTGGAAAAACAAGGATCTGCCATGATAGCCCAATCTATTGTTGATTGGCTTGAAGCGGAGAAAGGACTCCGACTCCGCTTATCGACAGCCCGATCGGTATCAGGCGGGTGCATCAACGATGCGCACATCGCAGAGACCGAAGAAGGTGGACTGGTTTTTCTCAAGTCCAACCAAAGAAATCAACTGCCACTCTTCGAAGCCGAAACAAAGTCATTGGAGCAGCTAAGTTCAGCTGCGGTCGTTCGAGTTCCTACTCCTCTCTGCCATGGAGTTATTGGGGAAACGACAGTGCTGGCGCTTGAGGGAATTGCCATGACCAATCGCACCAACAACTCGGTTTCTCAGGAGCGCCTCGGTCTCTCCTTGGCAAATCTTCATCAGTCGTTTCCTCAGACAGAGCAGTTTGGAGCCGACTTCGATAATTATATCGGAGCCACGCCACAGCCTAATCCTTGGACAGCCTCCTGGGCAGATTTTTTCACGATACACCGCCTCGAATACCAGTTTCAACTCGCTGAGTCGAGGTGTCACAAGTTTCGAGAGGCTCGCACTCTGCTTGATGCCGTCTATACTCATCTATCTTCGCTGGACATCGTTCCGTCCCTGCTGCACGGAGACCTCTGGAGCGGCAATGTCAGCTTCGATGAAACCGGTGCCCCCGTAGTCTTTGATCCTGCTACCTATTTTGGCGATCGTGAGGCTGATATCGCCTTCACTCATCTCTTCGGAGGTTTCGGCCCCGATTTCTATGAGGCTTACCGCGGCCAAATCCCACCCGTGGAACCAATTCGTGAGACCATTTACAATCTCTACCACCTATTGAACCACTTTAATCTTTTCGGCGGTGGCTATGCTTCGCAGGTAGATTCCTCAATTCAGAAAATCCTTTCGGCCGTCTAGGTAAACGTCCCAAAGCAAAAAAACCGCCGACGTGGATTACGTCGGCGGGTGCAGCCTAAATCTTGATGTCAGAGCGAATCAGGAATCAGCGCCTTTCTTTTTTTTGCCCTCGGGTTTCTTACCACTAGGGCCGCCTTTTCCTCCAGCACGGGGTGCAGCAAGTTCCTTTTTAGTAAGTTCCCCGTCGCTATTCTTATCGCGAGCAGCAAACAGCTTGTCGATCGAATTCTCCCCACCTTTTTCCTTGAGTTTGCCCGCCATAGGGGAAGCAGCAAATTCAGCTTTCGAAATGGATCCGTTCTTGTCCGTATCGAGCTTTTCGAGCATCATTTCGACACGCTTAGCAGGGTCTCCCTTGCCTCTGCCACCTTTGCCTTTTTTGTCGCCATCTTGGGCCTCAAGGCCCAACGTCATTCCGGCAACCAAAGCGGTCGCCACTAAGAGGATTTTTTTCATTATTTCGATAGGTTTAGAGTTTAGTCAGGATCGTCGTCCTTCATGAGAGGAAACGCCGCCTCTGCAGGTCAGTTGCAAAAAAAATCACTTTTTCATCGCTTCTTCCATCAACCGGAAGGTGCGAGAGACAAGGTCAGTCCGATTTTCAAGCAAGCCAGCAGCCAAAAGAGCATTGTCCAGTAACTGCACCGCAACAAGCTTTGCCAAGTCCGGATTATTCTCGCGCGCCTCAGAAAGTTGGTGAATGAGAGCATGACGAGGATTGAGTTCAAGATCGACCTTCAAAGGCGGAAGTGGTTCGTCAGGGTTCATCGCCTGCATCATGGCACGCATCTGAGCAGTCATCCCATCTTGCGGAGTCATTACAGCCGCCGGACTGCTGACGAGGCGTTTACCGGCAGAAACATTTTCGATCTTTTCTCCCAATTCACCGGTCAAAAATTCAGTAAGCAAAGCCATCTCGTCATCAGACAAGGTTTCACCCTCTGCTTCGACTTTATCATCGTCCCCAAGTTCGAGGCCGGAGCTCGCCGCCGAAACCAGCTGTTTCCCGTCAAATTCGCGCAGATGCTGGAGTAAATACTCGTCAATCGCATCAAAAAAGAAGATCACTTCCAGCCCGCGAGACTTCAACGCCTCCAGATATGGCCCACCCTCAATCGCAGCGCGGTCCGCACCAGTGAGGTAATAAATCTTATCCTGCCCATCTTTCGCACGGGTCAGGTAATCTTCGAAGCCGGTCAACTCCCCTGCCTCGGTCATGGAACTTTCAAAACGAAGCAGCTTGGCAAGAGACTCGCGATGATCGAAGTCCACCGCAGCGCCCTCTTTGAGGAAACGACTGAACTTGCCGTAGAACTCTTTGTATTTATCAGCGTCATCCTTCGATTCGCTCGCGAGAAACTTGAGAAAACGCTTCGTCACGACTTTGTTAAGCTTGCGAACGAGCGAACTGTCCTGCATCGACTCGCGACTGATGTTGAGCGGAATATCGGCACTGTCGATCACACCGCGCAGAAAACGCAGCCATTCGGGAAGTAGGCCATCCGGCTTATCATCAATCAATACGTTCTTGCAGTAAAGGGAAACGCCCGGTTCCATTTGCCCCATACCCCATAATTCCGTGTTCTCAGCCGGGATAAAGACAAGCGCATTGATCTCAATCGGCATCTCTGAGCTGAAGTGCATCCGATAACGCGGCTCGTCGAAAGCCTTGGCCGAAAACTTGTAGAACTCGTTATATTCCTCGTCAGTAACCTCAGACTTTTTCTTTCTCCAGATGGCTTCGATCTTATTAATGCGATCTTCCCCAATCATGATTGGGAATGAGACAAAACTGGAATAATTTTCTAGGATCTGCTTGATGCGGTTATCGCTCGCAAAGTCTTCACAATTCTCACGGAGCTTAATCTCGATACGACAACCTCGATCGACATCACCATCCGCTGTCTCGATCTCGTAGCCTGTTTTACCATCACTAATCCAGAGAAGGCTTTCGCCTTCGGGTCTCCACGAACGGGTCGTCACGCGGACCTCATCAGCAACCATGAACGCTGAATAAAAACCGACACCAAACTGACCAATTAGAGCACTCTCTTTCTGCTGAGAATCCTCCATCGCTTTAACGAAAGCCTTAGACCCAGAATGCGCAATCGTTCCCAGATTCTCATTCAATTCGTCCCGAGTCATTCCAAGACCATGGTCAATAATCGTCACTGTCTTATTCTCCTCATCCACCTCAATTTTGATTTCCATCTCAAGATCAGGCTGGTGAACCTCACTCTCTGTCAACTGAGTATGGCGCAGCTTTTCCAGTGCATCAGAAGCATTGGAAACCAGTTCACGGACAAAAATCTCTTTATCGGTGTAAAGAGAGTTAATTACAATATCGAGAACCTGACTGACTTCAGCCTGGAACTCGCGTTTCTCGGGTGTGTTTGTTTTCGACATCGCCTATGGATCGTTAAATGCGGTGGGTGGCGGGAAAATGGCGGCACCAGCGCTGTTGTCAAGCCAGCGTGCCTGTCCATAAGACAATTTCTGCAAAGTCATCCCTAAGATCAGTGCAACTCCCAGCCGGGCGGTGGGAATTGCCTTTCTGCCTAGCAGATCCAAAAGTAGTGCTACGAATCCCGCTGAAACCATCTCAAAGTTTCCAACAAATCAAACCAATGCCACTGCGACGCCAAGAGACTTTTGCGTTAATCTTGGCTTTTCTGAGACTGACTTCCTTTCAATCCCGGGAGTATGACTTGCCGTTCTTGATCCGACTCTGTGCCTGCTCTCTCAATTCGCTTTTTCTGGGGACCAAAGATGCCCTTACCAATTGACCTTAATCCCTCACTGGGGCTCAAGACCGGAGAAGCACTCCGATCGGAACCTTGGTAACTCTCCGTGGCTTGTGGCTTGAAGAGACCGCCTCCAAGTGCCTTTAATCCCTCAAAAGGGACCTGCGTCATCTCGGTAATGACCTGCGAGGGAAGCTTACCGATATTTGAAATATGTTTGGCACTCCAAACTGGTTCCTGAAGTGTTCCCGAACAGGAAAAGGTTAACAACTCACTCACAGGAGTAAGAATTGTTCGAGACAAAGCTCCCTTGGGGTTTACAACCGCCTCTAAATCAACCGATTGATCCACAAACGAGATAGTCCCAGCACTCCCGACAAAAACGTTATCAGCAAGGGCCACAAAGTCATCCGTCTGCAAAACTCCGTTTTCGATCTGAAAGGTAGCCTGTGCCTCCCTCGCAACCCCTCCGTTGGACGGAGATACCTGAAGAAAACCGGCGAGTGCTCCCATTAAGGGTAAAGCAAACAACTCGCCATCCTCAATCGAAGCGGCACCATGGCCATTTAGCTTCGAGACATCTCCTCCGCGACCGGAAAGGTGAAAGACGGCATCGACTCGCCCCGTCGCAACCTCCACCCCGCCGTAAAGCCGGGTCACATCTTCCAGCGGAACGCGACTCACCCTGACTGAAGCGTCGTATGGCTTATCTTCTGATCTAACGTTAAGAGCGTCATATTCCACTTCGATACTGCCATCAAAAATACCAGCGGAAAGATTAGTTAGGTGAACTCGGCTACCCGAAATTTCTAATTCCCCCGATGGTGAGCTCAAGGGAACCACTTTTCCGAGGAACTCATACTCAGCAGAATCGTCACATGAAAACGAAACTGCTAGCTGATTATTCCGTGGCTTTTCTCTAACTTCTTCTTCCCTTCTCGAATCGAGAAGTCCAGCTAACTTCACAGTTGGATGAGAGTTGAACCGGTATCTTTCGAGGTATTTAGACAACTTCGGATTGAACGCTCTTGCCCCCTTGACCAGATCAACGGTGGAAACAACGCCTTTCACCTCCCACTGACTCTGCTCCGGCATGTAATGTACCATCTCGGCAACGATCTCTCCCTCACTACGCCCAAGCACAATATCATTCAGCCAAAGCTGGCCAGATTTAGCCTCAAAGTCAGCCTCCATTTCCCGGAATTCGACCCCTTTGAGTTGGAAGTTTCTGAGGTCTACCACACCCTTATTTATCCAAGTCTTGAGATCCCAGTTTTCGCCTTCACCTACCGCGGCTAAGTAGACTGCGGAATTCTCGGAGAATTCCCATGAGTCGAGGAATTTCCGTCCACCTTCGTCGAAGAATGGTCGGAAGGCCTCAGGATCCAACTTGATTTCAGTATGATATTGAATGCTCTTAACCCCGTTGCCCGGCTCATACTTAAAGTTAGCAAAAGCCACCCCACTTTTGTGATCAAGGCGGAGGTTCCTCAGGTAGGCCCTTTCGCCTTCTGCACTGAAACCAAAATCAAGGCCGGAGAAAACGGTGCCGCGAGTCACGAATCTGTCCGACTTGAACTGTCCGATGACGGATCCTGGAAATGACCAGGTCGCTCTGCCAAGTTCATTAAGATTCAACTTCCCCTTCATCTCAATTTCCGGAGGATTAAAGAAAACGACTTCGCCCAACTTACGATCGTTCCAGAAGAATCCAACGAGACTCGAAATATCAGCATTGGAGACCATTTCAAACTCGATTAGATTTTCGTCCTGATCCCATCTCCCCGTCAGTGAGATCTCGCCTTGTTCATCCCGAATACTGAGCGATTCTATTTCCGCCTCGTGAGATTGACCATCGAACCGAAAGACGGCACTCAGCCCATCGACGTAATATTCGCTCTCTTCCTTTTTACTGAGTTGCCCCGACTCGACCTCTACCCTTGCAGTCATCGTCGAAAGGTCCTCAAGGTCACCTCGAAATTCGACTGCAATCATCGCGGGCTCATCAAGAAACTCGTATCTCTCTAACTCTTCGATAACTCGGCTGATTTGATAACGTCTCGCTGCTAACTGCTCTGAGTTACGTTCGTTTTCCTCCTCCGTCAGGGTCCTCTCGTCCATGGGTAACCTCAGTAGTCTGCCAGCAAGGTTCAACTCCACGTTAGCAACTGATGCCTCCGCGGAAACAATCTCAATCACACTCTCGGTGATCACGACTCGACCAGACAAGTTTTCAACTTTCAGCTTTTTGCCACTGGGATCTGAGGGGTCGACAGGAAGTGAAAGACTGGCATCTGCCACATCGAGAGTGTTAATGGAGATCTCTTTATTGAGAATCTTACTCAGGTCAACGTCGAGATAAACGTCATCGACTGATGCAATTTCAAAGATCTTATCTGCGCTGCGAAAAAAATGAATATCCTCGGCGACCAGCCCACGAAAGGCTCCCAAGGTAATCTTGCCGATCTCAACGTAATAACCACGATTAGCGAACTCATCCTCAATCGCATTACGCCAACTTTCGCTAAATCCATTTTTCCGCGCGTGGAACCCCGCCCAGATGACGAACCCTGTTAAAAACAGGCATAAAAACAAGAACAATCGACGAATCAAACGCATCATAAAAATCTTCTGCTAGGCCTTTCCATAAGCATGCCCAGACAGGGACTTTCCCCGAAAGGTTTCGGCTACTCCAGTAAAAAAGGAGGCGCAGAGGAGGCTTCGAACATAGATTTAACGATTTGAGACCGTGAATCCTTGGGATAATCTTTAGCCTTTCTTTCAACTCATGCGAATCATCGCCGGAACCGCAGGAAGCCTGCAACTTCAGGTGCCTAAAAATCTTACTCGACCGACCACTGATCGGGTTCGAGAGGCTCTGTTCTCTTCTCTCGGGCCAAAAACTGAGGGTGCCAGGGTTCTCGATCTTTTTGCAGGATCCGGTGCTCTTGGAATCGAATCCCTCAGCCGAGGCGCAATAACAGCCAACTTTGTCGAGTCAAGCAACGAGGCGTGCCGAATTGTGACCGAGAATCTCATAAAAGCCGGCCTTAAGGGAGGAACAGTTCAGCATCGCGATGTTTTCGGGTTTCTATCGTCTCAATCTCTCGCAGGCTGTTTTGATATTATTTTTGCCGACCCCCCATATGCCCGTGACGAAGCGACCGCTGCCCAGATCAGCCAATTGCTCAACAGTAAAACACTTCAGCAATCACTCTCGCCCAATGGCCTTTTTATCATTGAAAGCTTTGTCAAAGCTCCGCTCCCCGATTCTTTACTTTGGGAGGTTGCAAAAGAGAAAATTTACGGCAAAACACGAGTAAGCTTTCTTGTCTCCAAAAGCTGATTTCGAAGCCGATGCCATGCCAAGGTTCCTTGTCTATCTCATTTACAATTCACTGCTCCCTGGATTTCTTCTACTGGGGCTGCCTGCGTTTATCGTCAAGGGAGTCAAAAGAGGCGGCCTCACCCGCAATTTTCGCCAGAGGCTCGGCTGGTTCCATGAACAAACCCTGCACCGGTTTGAAAGCGGACATCCCCTCTGGATCCACGCGGTAAGTGTCGGAGAAGTGCTTCTGGCACTAAAAATCATCAAAACCCTCCATGAGACAGAACCCCGGATAAAAATCCTGCTGAGCACGACAACGACTACCGCATTCGATGTCGCAGACGAACACACGCACGAATTTCTAACCGTAATTCATAACCCAGTTGACATTCCGTTCGTCAATTCCCGCGTCATCAAGCTTATCAAGCCGGAACAGCTTATCCTGATCGAAGCCGAGATCTGGCCAAACCTGGTTAGACAATTAAACAATCGCGGCATTCCCATCAAATTGGTTAATGCCAGACTTTCTCCGCGATCCCAACGACGCTACCAAAAAGCCCTTCATTTTATTAGGCCCGTCTTCTCACAGATAGACCAAGTCACCGTTCCGTTTGAAGCTGATGTCGCCCGCTGGGTATCAGTAGGAATCGATCGCGATAGGATACGCGTTCTCGGCAGTGTCAAATTCGACAACGCACTCGCGGTGTCCGACAATGACAAGATCAATGAACTAAAGGAATGGCTTATACAGCATGGCCTTCCCCGTAACAGCCGCATTATGCTGGGGGGCTCAACCCATGACGGAGAAGAACTGCTGCTAGCAGAAACTGCTCAAAAGCTCAAAGCGGATCATCCAGACCTCGAACTGGTCATTATACCCCGCCACGCAGAACGCGGCAGGGAAATCGCTAAGCAACTGGAGACCGCTGGTTTCCTGCCTATCCTCCGAAAAACCGATGAGACCAAAGTCGATTCATCCAGCAGTAAGAAAAAAATTTGGATAGCCAACACCACCGGGGAACTGAGATCCTGGTATTTCCTCGCAGAAATCGTTGTGGTGGGGAAAAGCTTCTGCGGCAGAGGCGGGCAGAATCCCGTAGAGCCAATTCTAACGGGCAAGCCAACAATTGTGGGTCCAAACATGGAAAACTTTGTCGATATTATTTCCAATCTAGTAAAAGACGACGCCATTGTCCAAATCGCGGGCCATGAGTCGCTTTTTCCGACTGTTAACCAGCTGCTTTCAGATCCGACTCGATGCGAAGCCCTCATTCGAAATGGAGCAACAGCGCTAGAGCGTCATCAGGGAGCTACAAAAAGAACTGTAGAGATGATTCTTGAAGGCCTCCGGTCGCATTAGCAGGCGAATCCCATGCTGGACAGAAACTAATCCGGCCTTCACACTTATACTCATAACCTCAATGCCTGACCTGCTCGATATTCTTCAAAACTGGTGGCCTGTCCCACTGGCCTATCTTATCGGAGCAACTCCTTTCGGTTTCCTTGCAGGCAAGATAAAAGGTATCGATATTCGTGATCACGGTAGTGGCAATATCGGAGCGACAAATGTCATGCGCACGCTTGGGAAGCCGGTCGGCGTCACTGTCCTACTGCTTGATATTTTAAAGGGGGTAGCCCCCGTCATGGTCGCTCTCTTTAGCTCCGAAAAAAGCATCATTCCCATCGCAGCCTCTCTTGGAGCTATTCTTGGGCATAACTACACCTTCTGGCTTGGCTTCAAGGGAGGTAAAGGTATCGCAACGACGGCCGGAGCTGTCCTACCGCTCATGCCCTATGCCATTCTATTCGCCGTCCTTGCATGGCTGGTAACGCTGAAGATTTCCAGATATGTCTCGGTTGCCTCTATTACTGCAGCAACGGCTATTCCAACCGAAGTGCTCGTCGAAAGCCTCATAAAAGACCACTTTGATATTCCAACCTTCTGTTTTGCTTTGTTTGTCTGTCTGCTTGCAATCTGGAAACATCGCAGCAATATCGGCAGACTAAAACAAGGTGAAGAGCCCAAGACCGGCTTCGAAAAATCAACCCTTTGAGTATATCCCATGATCCAAAACGCTGCCGTCCTTGGCGCGGGAAGCTGGGGCACTGCCCTCGCTATTGCCCTCGCTGACCGTGAACTTGACGTCGTTCTCTATGGTAACGAGCAAAACGTGTGCGACGAAATTAATCAATCACGCTCCAATGAGCGTTACCTTCCCGGTGTCGAGCTTCCCCCAAATATCAAAGGTTCAGTAGAAATTTCAGAAGCCGCGAGTCGGGAAATTATTCTACTCGTAGTACCTTCACAGGTGGCGAGGCTTGTCCTAAAGGAGCTAGCCGACGCCCGTCCCTCTCCAGAAACCATCATCGTCAGTTGCACAAAAGGTCTCGACCCTAAGACTGGAGAACTGATGCATGAGCTTATCGCAGAGTTTTTCCCGGACAACCCCATCGCCGTTCTATCGGGCCCAAGTCATGCGGAAGAGGTAGCCGCACGCATGGCAACATTGGCAACGATCGGCTCAGAAGACTCAGGGGTGGCCGCCCGAGTCCAAGAGGTATTTACTCTCCCATGGTTCAGAACCTATACGAGTGACGACATTGTGGGGATTGAACTTGGTAGCGTGGTAAAAAATATATTTGCTATCGCAGCGGGTGCCGCAGACGGGCTTGGCCTGGGGGACAACGCCAAAGCGGCCCTCGTTACTCGTGGGCTTGCAGAGATGACTCGACTCGGAGTTGCGATCGGAGGAAAGGAGGAGACCTTTCGGGGCCTTAGTGGTATTGGGGATCTAATCGTGACCTGTTATTCGCTCCATAGCCGCAACAATCGTGTTGGCCGCATGCTCGGATCGGGCATGACTCTCGCAGAAGCCATTGCCGAAATGGATCAAGTCGCCGAGGGCGTTCCCAACGCCATGAATGCTCACGAGCTCTCACGGAAACTTGGGGTTCGCACGCCGATTATCGATCAAACCTACGCCGTTATCCACGAAAACAAACCTCCGGGACAGGCCCTTCGCGAACTGCTTGAGCGAAATCCACGCTCAGAAAAAGAGTAGCTTTCATGCGCTGGCTTATCGTCACAATAGGACTGCTGCTGGCCAGTTCTCAAACCCTTGCCTGGGAGTTTCGCAACGGTTCTCAAATCGGCGGCAAGCTGGAATCCTTTAACTTCGAAACCAAAGAGCTTGTCTTCTCAGACCTACTTAATCCTCCGGACAAACATGTTCCCTTTGAAGATCTCTCGCTCCGCTCGCGGCAACGCCTCCTCTTTTCTCCAGTATACCATCGGAGCTTCCCGGACGATTCCCTCTGGCCTGCGGAGAAGAAGATGCTCCTTTTAGTCTCCGGAACTGCAGTTATCGTTCCTCTTTTCCTCGGCTTCTGGATTTCGGGTATCCTGATTGCTCGAAAATTCAGCCCCATTCATGCCTTGATCGGTTTTGTGGGTAGTTGGATCATCGGCTCCGTCCTTGTTGCCGTTTACCTGATTCTGTCATCACAATTTGATGGAAATGTGGCCCTCCTTGGCGCTGGCTTCATCGTGGCCACTATCTTTCTCTCCATCCTAGTCTCCGCTATTTACAACTGCCCTTCCCTTAAAGGATTCGCGATTCTCGTTTCCCACTTCTTTATTGGAACTTCGCTGGCATTGATATGCCTGTCTGCCACGAACCTGCTTCTCCCAGAAAAATCTCTCGATGAACTCTGGAATCACCTCGTCTTTCGAGCTGTGGGTCTGGCACCACCTGCTGGCTAAATACCCGAGGAAAACAGGGCTTCCAAGCCCTCGCGATAGGGAACTGCCTCAGGATCTGTTTCACGAGGGGCCCATCCTGCGAACTCTTTGTCGCTGCTGTCATGGGGGCCCCGTTTAGTCTCCAGAATAATCGTATTCGGCTCTAGAGCCAGCACTCCATGCCAGACGCACTCTTCAATATCAACCAATCCTCCAACTGGAATTCGGTGCGTTGTTTTCACTCCGCCTGATTGATCAAAGGTGATAAATCCAAGCTCTCCCTCCATTACGAGTATCGTTTCAGTCGCCCAGTTTCGGGGATGCAGATGCGGTTGAATGTAGGTCCCCGGCTGTAAAATATTCACCATTCGCTGAACCAGATCTTCCTGGTGTCGGTGAATGGGAATCAACATCCGACGCCTTGGGCTATCAACTGACGCCTTAATCCCTGACTCACGCAGTTTGGAAGTCCACTCGAAGACAGGACCCTCCGGATTTGGGAAGGCTAGATTCATGTCTGCGCCATGAAATTCTAGTCAGGTCAGCAGAATCTTATAAAGAGACTACTCTTTACCCTTACCACCTCTCTTGGTTTCATCCTTTTCTGGCTCTGGAGTGCCCTCGTCTGCAACCGGAACGTCGTTAGCCGGAATTTCAGCATCTTCAGACACAACCGGTCGAACAACAGCAGGACGAACCGCAAACTTCTTGATGTCTTCTGGCATACCTTCGCTCCCAAAACGCTTGCTGAACAGGTAGGCTACACTCTGCATCTCCGCCATGGCCCCCTTATTTTCTGCTTTTAATTGGGGATCATCTTTCAGAATCACCATCACGGCCCCCATCGCTAACTTGGACATCAATTCATTGTTCCCGTATGCGAGCGTGAAAGCGCGGTAATAATCATCGAGAGCATTATCCTTTTCCCCGTCCGCTTCATTCAACTTGCCTCTCAAGTAGGAGAGTTGAGCAACCTCGGCAGACGGAAGATCGCTAAAGTTTGGAGCCGGCAACAGCTTGGCGTCACTGATCATTGGCTGCTGATAAGGAGCCAGGGCAGAGCGAAGTCCCTCCATGTCTTTCTTACCTAGCAGGGCCCACAGCTTATGATATTCGTGAGATTTCTTGTAGTAGTCACCCAACTTCGTTTCGATCGTTTTTGCAGCCGGTGAATCCAGCACATTCGCCAATTGCGCGTAATTGCCCGCACGAAGCAGGCTTTCACACTGGTAGAAAAGAGCCTCAGTGGCAAAGTTCTGAGGCAGGTTCAGAATAATCGAGTAGTCACGTGCCACTGCTCCGAATGCTTCAGCAGCAGCCGAGTAGTCACCACTGTCAAAGAGTGCTCTCGGATCTGCCAATTCTTCAGGTCGGGCGTCCAGACGGACCAATTTGTTCAGCCCTTCGCCTCGAATCT
>CETE01033336.1_pt1 | contig 35686 bp, 27 predicted proteins | sample 531241 | NCBI WGS metagenome assembly CETE01 (sample SAMEA2622336, study PRJEB7988) | marine metagenome | biome: marine biome (ENVO:00000447); feature: deep chlorophyll maximum layer (ENVO:xxxxxxxx); material: "saline water (ENVO:00002010), including plankton (ENVO:xxxxxxxx)" | depth 30 m
TAGACCGTGGCCGCGGTCGAAGCCTTTTGTCGCTATAAGAGGGGCTAATATTCGTCGGCTATGGCAGGGCCTGCATAGTTGTCAAACCGTGAGAACTGACCTTGGAACGTAAGTCGACAGGTACCAATTGGGCCGTTACGCTGTTTACCAATAATAATCTCTGCAATGCCCTTATACTCACTGTTTTCGTGATAAACCTCATCACGATAAATAAACATAATAAGGTCGGCATCCTGCTCGATAGAGCCAGACTCACGAAGGTCAGAGTTTACAGGACGTTTATCGGCGCGTTGTTCTAGCGTACGGTTAAGCTGTGAAAGGGCAACTACCGGCACTTCAAGCTCTTTAGCCAATGCTTTCAGTGAGCGAGAGATCTCTGCAATTTCCAATGTTCGGTTGTCGCTAAGAGAAGGTACGCGCATCAACTGAAGATAATCCACCATGATTAGACTGATTCCACCGCGTTCGCGAGCGAGTTTTCTTGCGCGACTTCGCACGTCCATTGGTGTAAGGCCTGATGAATCATCAACAAACAAACAATCTTTGTCTTTGAGCATCGCCATGGTGTTGGAGATACGTGCCCAATCTTCATCATCCAGCTGCGCAGTACGAATTTTGGTTTGGTCAACGCGGCTTAATGACGCCAACATACGCATCATGATTTGTTCTGAGGGCATCTCAAGACTGAAAACAAGTACAGGTTTGTCTTCTGCCATCATGGCGTTTTCAATCAAGTTCATGGCGAAAGTAGTCTTACCCATCGATGGACGAGCCGCCACGATAATAAGGTCAGAGGGCTGCATACCACTGGTCATTTTGTCTAGGTCGGTAAAGCCGGTAGTAACACCGGTAACGTCTTTATTGGTTTTCACCAATTCTTCTAGACGGTCAATGGTCTTCCCTAAGATAGACTCGACATCGCGAGGACCTTCGTTTTCACCAGTTCTTCGCTCGGCAATTTCAAATACTTTACTTTCGGCCAGGTCAAGAATGTCTGCACTGTCACGGCCTTCGGGGTTGTACCCAACTTCCGCTATTTCATGCGCCACGCCAATAAGCTCTCGGGTTATCGCGCGCTCACTGATAATTTGCGCATAAGACACAACGTTCGCAGAACTTGGCGTGTTTTTGGCAAGTTCACCTAAGTAGGCAAAACCGCCGGCATCTTCCAGTTCATCATGCTTTTCCAGCTCTTCTGATACTGTTATAAGATCTATTGGCTGGCTACTGTTTAGTAGTCGAGTGATAGCACGAAAGATAATTTGGTGTGAGCGATTGTAGAAATCGTTATCGGTAACAAGCTCCGCGACTTTGTCCCAGCTTTCAGGGTCAATAAGCATGCTGCCCAAAACAGATTGCTCAGCCTCAATGCTATGAGGTGGAACCTTCAATTTTTCAACATTCTTATCGTTTTTAGACGCAGACGCCACGAGTGAAACCTATTCCAATGCACAAAAGTCAGTTGGATATTATGCGCTTTTAACGTCCATCACTCAACAAAGGAAGTCGTCATTTTGTTGCAAAAGCGCAAAAAGACAACATCGTTTAAAGCGTTTTCTCCAGCTTTAAAAACGTACCGTCAACCAAGGTGTAGGCGCTGCCACCTTCCTGAAAAATGAGTGTAGAACCCATGATTGCTGAATTATCAAGGCACGACAAACTTACTTCAGTAATCTTGTCGTCGCTAAAGCCGAGCGATGATGGAGAGGCTTTAAAAGCAGCATAAAAATCTTGATTACTGATATTTTTCGTTGAATACACCGGTGACTCACAGAATGCCTGATCGAGTTTAGCCGAGTCTGAAGCATAGGTTACCGAGCGACCCAAAAACTTTTCTGACTCTATTGATGAGTGAGCTGAAACACCTATATTATAGGCCTTAGTCACCACCCAAGTACCTTCGTAATAAGCGGGTTCCTGAACAGCACAGCCTAGCGTAAATGCGCATATTCCAAACGCACCAATAATTAGACTATGAAATCGCCAAAACCTTTTGACGTGTCCAACAATACTCAATTTAACCTCCAATCAAAAAATAACAAACCATGTGATGATGTGGGTGAAGCGTGCAGGTCCGCTAACTTGTAACTAAGAGCCATTAAAACGCACTTTTGTTACTTACAAACGCTCAGCTACACATTTTTAGCGACCAAACAAAAAAAGCTGCGATCACTCGCAGCTTTTCATTAATCACCACATGTCTGATTAATAAATGTGGACTAAATTCATTTTTTCAACCTAAAGTTTCAATTATGTTGCCTATAGCTTATTCACTTTTGGTCTATTTCAATTCGCCCGTGTACCGTAGAGATGTCTACATTTGCAGCCCCACCGTTGTGGATAAAGCGTAGCCAGCTACCTGGGCCATACTTAGGCTTTTGCGACTTTTCATCACTGATATTGTTTACAATGTTGCCGCCAGCGTGCGTCTCAATATCAAATTGTGCCGATACGCCATCTTGAAAGACAAATTCCATCGCACCGCCTACAGAATTCGCTTTTACGCTACCGTTCTTATTAAGACCTAAACTTGCGTAAGTCCTTCCATTAACCGTATTGATTTGCAGTACGTCCACCGCTTGAAGAGACACATCGATTCGACCGTTGACGGTTTCTACTGATACGTCTGGGCTATCGGAAGTGATGTCGAGCTTGCCATTAACTGACGCAAAGCTCACTGGCGTTTTTCCTGAGTGTGACGCTTCAATTTCGCCATTCACTGTTTCCGCCTCTAAACGGCCTCTCACATTCTCAAGCACGATATCGCCATTAACCGACTCAACTTCAACCCGCTCACCTATGTTTTTAAGGGTTACGTCGCCGTTTACCACCTCAACATCTACTGCTTTTGTTATACCTTCTGCAATAAGATCAGCATTGACCGCGGTATAGTGAAGGTCGCTTGCTGAAGGTATATAGATAACAAGGTCGTCGCCATCTTTACCTTTATTAAACCAGCTCTTTGAGTGGCGCTCGACTTCAACGTGTATAACCACGACATCTCCACGTCTTTCAAAGATAAACTCTTCAGTTTGATCGCCCAGTTCACCGGTGACACGAACCTGAGACTTATCCCAAACTCGGATGTCTGCTTTTCCGTTGATGTGTTCAATGTCCACTTTCGGCGAAGACGATGTGTCGATGGTCTTATCTACTTTTTCTCCTGCAAACGCCGCAGTAGCGATACTTAGCAGCGCAGTAGTAAGTAATACCTTGGCCCCCAAAGGTGCCATGAACGTGTGCAAAAATGTGCTTTTCGTATTTATATTCATCTTTAAACCCTTATTAAATTTGCTGCCACTTTGGCGCGTGCACTCGCTCAATTAAGGCAATCTGCTGTTGATATACGTGATGCAGCATTTTAATTAATGCTGAGTTGTCTGGATCGTCCTTTAATGCCGCTTTAATAACATCTGCAGCATCGTCCAATTCTTTCAATTGCTCTTGCCAATCTTCCGTTAGCGCTGTTGTACTTTCATAACTAGCAAGAAGACTATTCACTTGTTGTTGCTGCTGCATACTCATTGCGTCAATCAAGGCATAGCCATCGCTTCGACTTTCATCAGCTTTAAACGCAAAAGGAGCCGCAAACCACAATACAGTAACTAAACAAACGCTTGCGGCTATCGCCATCCACTGTTTTGATGTAACCGTAGATGATGAAGCGTCGCCTTGCTGCGATGTTATGCCGAGTTCAATACCTCGCCACAAATCTCGTTCTGGCTGCTTCTCTTTTGATATCCCAGAAATATGCTGAGCAAGCTTGTCGTCAAAATTACTCATCATCGACTCCCATAAAATCTTTCAATAATTGCTTAGCACGGAAAAATTGTGCTTTGCTTGAGCCCACTGCCATGTTCAACATGCTGGCAATGTCTTCGTGTCTGTAACCTTCAATTGCATGGAGGACAAAAACCATTCTGGCTCGCTCGGGTAAGCGAATAACTAATGCTTCTAAATCCACATCGGTGCTGTTTTCTTCAGCCGGCATCTCGTTAATGCCGCTGTTTTCCAAGTTAAACATCCGCTGCACCCACCCTTTCTGCTTACGCATATAAGAGATGGTAATGTTTGCCGTAACACTGTGTAACCATGTGGAAAATTGGCTTTGCCCATCAAAATTACCCAATTTTTTCCATAGCTGAATAAAGACTTCTTGCGAAGCATCTTCTGCCATTCCCTTTTCACCTGTAAGCCGGTAACAAAGCGCGTAGACTCGCCCAATATGTTCATCGTAAAGGGACCGAAACGCCTGCTTATCGCCCTTTTTCGCTTTAGATATCAGCTCATTTTCGCTTTTATTACCAAACACCACATTGGCGTGTACAACACGTTGTTGTGTGTGTTCCATTCTTTTCTCTTTGTTATTTGTGGTGCTGATTAGCATTAGCACTTGTTAGTGTTATAAGGTTAGTCGTACCCTATAGTAGAAAGGTTTAAATGCACAAAAATATTTTTTGGAGATGCCATGTCTACCTCATTTTCTGTTAACGCTCTGTTTGCTGGAAAACCTCAGCCGCTAGGCCCTCGTGGGGCACCAAGCAGTATTGTTAAAGCCCCCGTCGACGCGTTAACGGTACATAGGGACAGAACCGATGAAGACGAACAGGCCAACAAACGGCTTCACGGTGGACCGGAGAAAGTGCTGCATCAGTTCAACCCGACCAACTATCTGACATTAAGAAAGCATTTTCCTGAAGGCGCCTTTTCGCTGGGCAGCATTGGCGAAAACATCAGTGTAGAGGGCATGGACGATGCTACCGTTTATATCGGCGATATATGGAAGTTCGGCGAGGTAGAACTGCAAGTAAGCGCACCCCGTGCCCCTTGCAATAAAATCTCGCAACGCTTCGAAGTGCCCAATTTAGATAGATTTGTCGGAGAACGAGGTATCACTGGCTGGTATTACCGGGTTATTAAAACCGGAACCATCAGTGTTGGCGACGAAGTAACACTACTGCACCGTGAGGACGATACCGTTAATGTTCACACCCTAATGCAATGCGCCCATACCAAAGCAGACAAAGCCCTGGCCCAAAAGCTAGCGAATCTTGAGGCGCTTGATGACGAATGGCGCGGAAAATGCCAAAAAATTGCGGATAAGATTGCGGATAAATAAGCCATTTATCCGTAGCTTAAATTAAAAAGACGCCTGTTCACCTTCATTCAAAATAACCCAAGGCATTGCAGGGTTTAGCTGCTTCTTCATTTTCATAAGACGAAATAGCGCAGAATGTGACGTCTTGTCACCCATCATCCAGCTGGCATTTCCATAGCCCCAAGGCACTACGGCTTTACAGCCTAGGTCTTGGGCCGCAACAATGGCATCTTCTGGCGTAGTATGTACCTTGCGATACCATTTAGGTGAGGTTTCGCTGAAATAAGACGCTATAGGTAACAGGCAAACATCTATTTCACCAAAGCGCGCTTTAATATCCTTGAAGTGCGGTGAATATCCCGTATCCCCCGCAAAGAACAATGTTTTGCCTTCACTCTCAAATACCCAACCACCCCACAGTGTCGCATTGTCGTCCTCGTACAAATAAGGCACCCAAATTCGGTTACTGAAATGATGGGCCGGCACGAAGTGGATAGAGGTTTTGCCTACGTTTTTGCTGGTATACCACGCCATTTCTTTAATGGTGTAGCCTCTATTAGGGAAGTGCTCTGCGAAACCTAACGGAACAAGATATTCGGGCTTTGTGCCTAATTCGGCAATATCGGCTTTATTGAAATGATCATAGTGAATATGGGAATAAACCACAGCATCGGTTTGTGCGAGTTTGTCTTCACCTACCTCAGCGGGTTCGTTGCGGCTGAACCCCTCCGCCAATCGAAAAGCCCAATTGACGGGCCAATCAAACTGCCCAAACACAGGGTCAATAAGTATTTGCTCACCACTTGCGGTGTTAAGTAAAAAACTTGCGTGCCCTAACCAGGTGACATTAAAGCCGGTGTGCGAGTTCACTGTCGGGTTGTTGCCAACGAACTGACAATTTTGCATGTCACTTTCACATTCGATATCGGCAGACGCTGGGTAGCAATCATTAGTGCACGTGACGGGGTATGCTTTAAAACTGTCGTAAATATTGCTGAATCTGTCCTCATACCCAGGTTCATTGGTGTGCTTGATTACAGCATTTTCACCTTCTATCTGAGTAACATGATTAGAGCTGGCGCAACCAGTCACGACACTTCCTGCTACTACTAGCGACGCCGACAACGTCGTTAACTTCTTTAAACTCATTACCATTTTTAAGATCGTGTCCTTGTAGCTCCAACCTAGCAGGCAAAGCGCTTAGTTGACTGCTGCGTCTATGCTTTATTTACTCAATTGTGCAGACATCAAGAGAACCGCAGTTTAGCGCAAGCACTAAGATAGCTGTTAACCGTTATTGTAAAGCGAGAAACCATCAGCACCACAGTAAATTTGTAACAATATAAAAGCGCGCGTTAGCGGCCGCATTTATCGTCACAAACCGATTAGTTGCAAATGATAACTATTATTAATAGTATGTTTAAAATTCTTTCCTGAAGCCATTATGCGTAAAACCCGAATACTCATTGTTGAAGATGACGCGACGTTAAGTGAACAAATCACACAGCTGTTGCAGTCTCGAGGATTTGACACTCGCCACGAAAGTGACGGTAACGCTGGATTACAAGCTGTGCTTGAGGAGAACTTTGACCTTGTGTTACTCGACATACGCCTTCCCTCTTTAAACGGCTTGTCGCTGTTAAACCAATTAAGGCAAATAAAGCAAACCCCGGTGATGATGATCACCGCGTCAGGTGCCGAGCAAGAAAGGATTGAAGGCTACCGTAAGGGCGCAGATGACTACTTACCCAAGCCCTTCAATTTTACTGAAATGATGCTTCGCATCGACGCACTGTTGCGACGCAGCAAAACACTAAACGACTCAGGCACGCAAAAGTCGGAAATCATTGTTGATGTGCTTTATTTAAATCGCATTCAGCAAGTTACCAAATACCACTCAAGACTACTCGAATTCACGCCAATACAATTTAAGCTTCTTTGGATGTTAGTAGATAACAAAGGGGAAACGTTGAGCAAAGCATTTCTTTATCACAGCGTGCTTAACAAACCCTTTTCGAGGTACGACCGAAGCTTAGATATGCATTTGTCTAGAGTACGCAAAAAGCTCGTTGAGACTGGCATGCCCCCTGAACGCCTTGCCACTGTCCACGGCCAAGGATATCGCTTTTCGTGAAAAATAAACTGCTATGGCGACTGTGCGCATTTATTGCCGTTGGTACTGTTCTGTTATTTTGGGCCATCGCGTGGCTTACCAATCATACCGAGACCAGCATGAGTTTTATCGATAAAGCTCATCAAGAAACCCTTTATTCCTATGGTCAAGAAGCGGAGAAAATCTACCTGGAGGATGGAGAACAAGCGTTAGCTGCTTTTTTGCAAGAAGTGAAGACAAAGGAAGACACGTGGCTTGCCGTAGTTAACTCCCAAATGACCACATTCGCTGACACCCAAATGTTAGATGAGTTTGTTGACCGATTTCAAATAGGCCGCAGCCCCGAATGGAAAATACATTTGTACTTTTCTGAAAACCCTGTGATGGAAGTCCCCTTCGTCGATGACAATACGCACTTTTTAATTCAACTTCCACAGCGTATGCGCCCAGGTTCGTTATTGCTCGCCACACGCTTAACGCTTCAAATTGCATTACCTCTAGTGATATTAAGTCTGTTGAGTTTTATGCTGTATCGACACCTAATGACGCCACTAAAGCAATTAGAAAATGCCACAAAAGATTTCGCAAATGGCAATTTAGAAGCCCGTGCAATGGCTGCAATGCCCAAGCGAAATGACGAACTTACTGGGCTTGCCCAAACGTTCGACAAGATGGCCCAAAGAACCAGCAGTCTCATTTATAATCAAAGAAGTTTGCTTGCTGATCTCTCTCACGAGCTTCGCACGCCTCTTGCCCGCATTGATATGGCAATAGACTTTGTAGAGCAAGACATTAATCGTGAACAAGCACTTTCACGCCTGCGTTATGAAGCGAGCACGATGAGAGAGCTTGTTGAAGATACCCTAACCTTTGCATGGCTAAATACAGAATCGCCACAATTGAACAGCGATGACTTTGACTTGGTAGAACTTATCAATGTTATTTGTGAAGATGCGCGGTTTGAATACCCTGATAGAACCTTGCATGTCGACACACCTGAATGCGCGAATATTGAAAAGAGCAGCCAGCTTGCTTTGGGGCAGGCGTTAGAAAATATTATTCGTAATGCTTTGCGTCATACCCCTGAGCAAAGCAAAGTGAGTTTAACGCTGACCAGCGATAATAATAACTATGTTATCACGGTTACAGACGAAGGCACCGGCGTCCCTGAATCAATGCTAGACGCCATATTCGAACCTTTTTTCAGGGTAGACAAGGCACGGGCAGCCAAAAACTACGTACATGCCGCAAAGCGCTCTGGCTTTGGTCTAGGGCTTGCACTGGCGAAACGTCAAATTGCCGCTGTGGGCGGCGACATTTCGGCGATAAATCGCGCTGCACTAATCAAAGGCAACGCATTACATAGAGACGCTAGTGCTACAAAGCAAACAGGGCTAGTCGTTACCATTACCCTGCCTAAGTCTTTTAATGCTGCTTTCGCAAATTGAGAAGTCTCTGCACACCAAGTAGTGTGCCAGTATAAACTAAGATACAGCAAAGCAAGCTTACCAGCCCTGCGATGGTCTGCCCTATAAAGCCAAAGTATTCTCCCGTGTGCAAAAAGCGGGAAGTACCCCAAGCCTGACTCCCTTTGGGCCAATCGGTTTTGTAAAGTGTCCTAGTGATGTCACCGGTTCCCGTGTCGAAATACAGTGAATACGCTAACTCTTGCCTGTGCCCTATACTTTTATCGATATAAAACCGTGCAACACCCTCACTTTTGCCAATTTCCATCCACATGGAATACCAATCCTGATAGCCATTTTCATTGGCGTGTTGCTGAGCTTTGGTAAATAGCGTGTCGTAACTGACAACGTCGGCGTCTAGCGTCTCAGGCATAGCTTTCTTTTCGCGAGTAGGGACTTGTTCACCGTACATTCCATACAATGCTTTGTTTGCCCACTCAAAATAAAACAGGGTAGCCGTTAGTCCAATCACAACTAAAAAAGGCAGTGACCACATACCAAAAACAAAATGCCAATGTCGGCGACGGTGCTGTTTATTAGTGTACTTTTGCCGTAACCACATTTGCTGCTTTAAGGATTTTTTCGATATGTGTTTGGGCAACCATATGATGACTCCCGATAACAGCAAAAAAATAAAAATAAGATTGCTATAAGCCGTTATGGTTTTGCCAATTAATTGGTAATCCCCTTCCATTAAAAGATATCGATGCAGGTCAGTTATGACATGAAATGCTTCTTCAACGCCCCCTTCTCCTTCTCTTAATATATCTCCGGTATAGGGGTGAATAAGATAGCTGTGTTCGCCGGCCCATGCGGGAATTGCCGCTCCCTCGCTATTGACCCATCGAACAAAAATATGCGCTTCGTTAGGATGCTTTTCACGAAGTATTGATACAACCCGCTCAGTCGAGATTACCGACTTTTCGATATCAATCGTTTGTGCATAAGCCATTTCACTTAGCTCTTTGAACTGGCGCTCGTAAGTGAGTAATATACCGGTAAAAGCCATAATGAAAACGACAATGCTGGCCAATAAGCCAGCAAAGAGGTGGGCCCAAAAGACCCACCTTTTAAACGTGGAAAAGTTCATCTAAAGGCGTTGCTTAGAAATCGTAAGTCACAGACAAACGAATATCTCGTCCAGCTTCTTGCGGACCAATAACGCTTGGGAATACTTCGCTGTAGTCACCCACACTTGAATGGTCGATATACGCTTCATCAAACAAGTTCGTTACCGCCAGATTTAAGCGAAGGTCGTTTGTGACTTCCCACTCGCCATAAATATCCACTAGGGTATAGTCTGCTTTGTTAAGTGAATAAAGCGAGTCGGTCCAACCGTTTTCCAAGGCCTGATGTAGTGTATCTATGTTGATGTCGTCAACCATAGTGATGTTAAAGCCAACGCTAATGTCTGCAGTAACGGTGTAATCTGCACCAAGTACCCACGTATCACCGCGACTATTACCTAAGCCAACAAACTCGTATCCGTTAATATCGATGCTGTTATAGGGTACGCTGTACAGATCTTCACGAGGCATCAATTCAACATCTACGCTTGAAAACCCAAAGTACACGTCAACAGAGTCCCAGCGATACGCAAGGTTAAACTCTACGCCAGATGATTCTAGGTCGCCGATATTATTAAATACCGAGTTTCCTTGATAACCGCTAAATAGCACATCATCAATAGTAGATTCATAGGCGCTAAGGCGCGCATTAAGGTTATTCGCGCTGTATTCGATTGACGCTTCAATATTGGTGACAGTTTCAGGCACCACGTCACTGGCTACAACGGGAACGTCCTCACCATCATATAAGTATTCGTCAAGCGTGAAACCATCACCAATTTGCTTACCGCGCGCCGCTTCTGCGTAACCAAGACCAAGGGTCCAAGCTTCGGTAAGCTGATATTCAAGACCGACGTTAAAGCTAAGTTCATTGTCGTCTAGTCCAGATGGCTCATCGGTAACGGGTGTGCCGTAATAGTCATCGATCAAGATTTGTTGCTGAAAATCAAAGTCGTCATAACGAACACCGTAGCTCAACAACAACTCTGGTGTGATATTGCTATGAGCTTGCGCGTAAATACCCATTACGCTGCCTTCTTCTGCGTTCTGCACAGGACCTACGCCAGGACCACTTTCTACCTCATCTTTACGATAGTCGATACCGTAGGTGAATACGTGGTTTGAAATGTCGGTGGTGTTTCTAATATCAAAACCATAGGTATCGATATCAGACAAGAAATCGAAACGGCCGTCGCGGAACGATGATGAAGTTTGGTATGCAGTGGCCTCTAAGAAAACCAATGCGCTGTGGTCAAAGCGGTAGTTCGCTACGTAGGTATCACGCTCTGCTTCACTAGGATAAAGTGGAGCACCTTCTAGTACTACCCAGTTAGGTCTTGCCGAAAACTCACCCTCTTCATCGCGTTGCTCTGCACTTATTGAAAGGTATTGATTATCCGCAATGTAACCACTGGCTTTAAGGAACATGAGATCTTGATCTGCGGCAGTACCCAGCACTTCGTTGCCGTCGCCGTCTTCAAAGTTATCTCTGTCAACCGTGCTGTAATAACCTAGCAAGCCCCATGAATCACTTAGCTTTCCATAAAGGCTGCCGCTATATCGGGTGCCTTCGTTTGAGAAATAACTCGCTTTTACTCGACCACCAAATTGTTCGTCGCCTCTCAATAAATCTTGTGCATCTTTGGTTTTAAAGCGGATTGAACCACCAATGGCACCTGGGCCACTGGTTGCTTCACCTGCACCAGCCTGCACATCGATTTGCTTCAAAAGATCGGGATCTAGCGTCACGCGGCCTATGTGGTGAAATAGGGTTGAGGTTTGTTGCGCGCCATCTACGGTTACATTCAGGTAGGCATCTTCTAGTCCACGGATAAAGATTTTCTGTGCTACACCTACTGAACCGCCAACGCTGACCGACGGAGACTCTCTAAAAACGTCAGCTAAATCGTTTGCCTGAAACTGCTCAATATCCTCGGCAGTAATGCTCAAGTTAGTTGCTGCGCCTACCACAGCAACTCGCTCTATAGACTTGGTTTCTTCATTCTGGCTTTCTAGGGATTGCGCAAATACTACCGGACTGGATAGCGTGCACACTGCACTGGCTAAAACTAACTTTTTCAAGGATGTCTCCATTTGATAATCAACAATTACAAATAAGAAACATTCTCATTAACTTTAGTCTAAATGGATAGCACTTTTACATTTGTTACAATTCTCTCAGTTCTTCGCTGTCAAAGACTCACGCTCATTGTTGTAACGTACTTTCTGGCCTGCACGCAGACGTTCAGCTCCTCTCACCACAACCGAGCGCTTCGGGTTCACATCGCCAAACACTTCAATTCTATCGCCCATCCCCACCCCGGTTGTCACCTTAACTTGCTCCGCTTCATTATTTTCATTGAGCTGATAGATAAAGGTGCCCGACTTTCTTAGTACCAGTGCATCGCGGGGTATGGTGACACCATCATGAGTATCGCTGCTAGGCAACGCCACGCGCACTGCACTGCCTATAGGAAAGTCACCGGGGTTGATGGCAATTCGTAGCTCCATCATGCGCGATGTACTGTTGCCTACCGGTACAATGGCACGAATAGATTCTTCTACTTGGTTCACGTTATTGTGAACGCTAACGCTCATGCCGTTAGCAATATAGGGTAATACGTTGAGTGGTGCGCGCACCTGAACTTCAACGCTATCAGGGTTTACCACGCGAAGCAGGGTTTGCCCTACCCCAGTGTATTCGCCCGGCGACTGCAGCCTTTCAACCACCAAAGCCGCAAAGGGAGCACGAATACTGCTTTGTGCTATCTGATATTCGGTGAATTCTAAATCCAATTTGGCTTGCGCTAACTCCTGCTTAGCATTCTCTAAGTCTGCTTCCACTTCCTCTAACTCGCCTCTGGACGTGTTTTGACTGGCCTGAAGGTTTTTGTACCTCCCGAGTCGTTTGGTAAACAGTTCAACCTGCGACTGCCATCTGGCAATATTTGAGGCATTTTGATTGCGGGTAATGCTTAAGCGAGTATCGTCGACTTTAACTAAAGGCTCCCCCGCTTTCACCACATCACCTACCTCTGCCATCCAAGTGATGCGACCGTCTACCTCAGAAGCAAGGTTTGCATCGATAACGCTTAGTACCGTTCCAGGAACCCAGGTTAGTTGTGAAATCGCTTGCTCTCTGGCTTCATCTATTTGAACCAGCATCGGCGGTGGTTGATTGCTATCCTGTGCGTGTGCGCTCAACGATACACTGCTTGCAAATAAGGCAAACACACTAAGGGCGAGAGTAGAAGTCATTGCTTTCATGGTTGTCTTTTCCTTACACATGATCGTTGTATTTATTTTGTTTTACGGTGGATGAGGTAGTCGGCGAAGCGCCAGTGCTCTCTATGCGCTCGGCCAGGGGTTTGAGTATATTTACAGGTGACTTTGAAGCCGTCATACGCAGCAAGGTAGGCAGTAGTAGCAAGGTGAATATGGTACTCACCGTCATTCCTCCCACAATAACAGCCGCAAGACCTCGGTAAATAACGCTGCCTGCACCTGGTAGCAACAGCAGGGGCAGCATGCCAAAGATTGAAGTCAGCGTGCTCATAAAGATAGGCCGTAAACGTAGTTTGATGGCTTGTTCTACCGCGTCATCACGGGTCAGCCCTTCTTGCTCTCCTAGGCGAGTCTGATGCACGAGTAAAATGGCATTGTTTACTACAAGCCCTAGCAAAATAATAAAGCCAATCATGGTTAACAGGTCCATGGGCTGGAAGGTAAAGATGTTCATGATACGAATAGCAATCACCCCACCCACCGTGGCTAGCGGAATAGAAAGTACTACCAGCACGCTGTCTTTTAACGATTTAAACAACCCCGCCATTAACAGCAGTAGCAACACCATGGCAAAAAGAAAGTTATCAGCCATCGAGGCAATAGCGCCTTTTAAGCTATCCGCGCTACCACCATAATTAATAGCGCCATCGGTAGGCATCATGGCCATAATGGCAGGTTCAACCTCAGAGGTAATCACTTTCATGGCTTCTTCTAAACTCATACCCTCTGGCGGATTTACGTTTAGCGTGAGGGTTCTTCGACCATCAATGCGCTGAATACGACTTGGCCCTACGGCTCTTTCAATACCTACCAGTTCGCCTAATTGCACCACCTCGCCTGATGGCGTCATGACTGGCGTGCTATTTAAGTCTTCGGGTGTAAACCAGGGGGCTGAGCGGAAGATAATATTCATGCGTTTGGTGCCATCGAAGTACTCCCCCACATACATACCATCACCCATGGCACGTACCAGGTTCCCCATACTGCCGCGATTTAACCCGACTTCCATCATTCGGCTGTCATTAGGGTAAAAGCGGAGCTCTGGTTCAGCTTGCTCTAGTGGAGGATTCGAACGCGCATTCGCGTTAGGGAAAACTTCTCTCAATTTGTCTAAACCTGCTTGCGCAGCGATGCCGAGCATGGCCTGATCGGTACCTTGAAGATGAATGTCGATTGAGCGACCGTTTCCAAAACCACCAAACAAATTGCCCTGCTGTGAAAAGGTTTGTGTATCCGGTAAATCCTTTAAAATTTCATCGCGAACAATGGCTTCTAACTCTTTGACCTTAGATTGATCTTTAGCGCGCACACCCAAATTTCCGCCATTTGGCCACGTAATAATGTAGTAGTTCTTCAGCGCTGGCTGCTTTTCTCCGTCCATATAAGGCTGCAATCGCTCAACAATAATTGGCATCACTTCTTCGCTAATAAAGTTTTCACTGGCACCCGCAGGCAAACTTAAGAAGGCGTCAACGGCATCGCGTTTTACGGGTGGCAAATAGTCCATGGAAGGCATAAGCAGAACACTACCTGTAATAGGCACGCCCATGAGTGTTATGACTAATACGAGGCGGCGAAGCGGCGTACTTGATAGCGACATAATAGCGCGGGTTATCTTAGCCCATACCCGCTGTAAGCTATCAGCTGGCATATTGCCATTAAGGTATCTAGCGGCAACAACAGGCAATACCGTTACCGCAACCACTAGCGACATACACACTGCAATGGCAATGGTAAGAGCGAGGTCAGCAAACAATTGCCCTTCAACATCTTCCAAAAACATGACGGGAATAAAAATAGCAACGGTGGTGGCTGTTGACGCCATGAGGGCACCAAACACTTCTTTCGTTCCCCGATGGGCACAATCCTCCATGTGCGCTTGTGAATTTGGGTCTTTATTTTCGATTTCGGCTTCGGCGCTCTTGCGCGTTCTTACAATGTTTTCCAGCACGACAATAGCGGCATCTAGCACCATACCTACCGCGAAGGCGAGTCCTGCCAGTGAAATGATATTGAGCGAGCGACCGGTAAGTTGAAGCACCACAAAAGTGCTAAGTAGTGAGATAGGAATGGCCAATGCCACAATGAGCGTTGCCCGCAGCTGGCGCATAAAGAGCCAAAGCACGGCAATGGCAAGCAGCACGCCTATAAACAAATTACTGGTAACTAGCTGCACCGCTCTATAGATAAACACTGAGGCATCGAAGCTTTGCGCCATTACTAACTGTACAGGGGCCAAGTCCTGTTCGTTTATTTGTGCAACTTTTGCTTTTACGGCTTCTAAGGTAGCTAGAACATTGGCGTTGTTTTGTCTGTCTACGCGAATAGATATAGCCGGATTGCCGTTTTGCACACTGTAGTTTGCACCGTCAGCGCGGGTGATTTTAATTTCGGCAATGTCATTTAGAGTGATAGGGCTGCCGTCTCGCCATTCAAGGATCATTTCACCCATTTGCGTAGGCTCGTAGCGACCTTCAAAACGCAGGGTATAGCGTCTTCTGCCCACATCGACAAAGCCGCCTGAAATATCATTCGCACGCCCCAACTCGTTGGCAACTGCCGTTAGGTCAATGCCTAACTGCGCCGCTTTAAACGGGTCGAAAACAATTTGAAACTCCTCAACGCCGCCAACCCCGCTTTCCATACGCGCCCTTGCAACGCCCGGGATGGATTCAAGCTGAGGTTTAATGACATCGGTAAAAAAGGTTACATAGGTATTAATTTCGTTTGGATTGCCCGGAAGGCGCTGAAGAAAAAAGTAGGTCAAAGCGGGGGCGTCTCCCCCACTTCCAGCAAGCATAATATTAGGGGACAAGGCATCGCGAGGTAGTGGCGGTACGCGATTCATGCGGCTAATCACTTCAATGAGCGTTTTCTGCATGTCCGTATCTAAACCAAACTCTAGATTAATCCACGCATTACCTTGGTTTGCCCATGCATTCATCGACTCAAGGCCAGGGATCCCTTGCAGCACTTCCTCTTGAGGTTCAATGATCTCCGACTCAATTTCTTGGGGCGAAGCAGCGCGCCACGAGGTCTGGATGTTAATATTCGGTCTTTCAATGTCAGGAAACAGCTGTACCGGTAAATTAAACAGGCTATATAGCCCTAAAAATACCAGTAGCGTTATTCCGATACCTACCCCAGTCGCGTTTTTTATTGCTTGCTTAGTGATGTCCATAATATGGCACTTATGCTTTTTATTGTTTGGTTTACTATAGGTCGCAGGAATGACAGAAAAAGTTTAAAGCCATGACACTAAGAATTTCAGCGATTATTAACATTTTGTTTAAATACCGTTTAAAAAACGTTATTTATCGCAGATGAGTGGACCTCAAAAATACGCCATTTGTCGGCGCTGGACATATTTGCTTACACCCATCGTTAATTAGGCGTCGCGACGTGGAGTGAGGGTAGGGATATTTTAAACTCGCCCTTCGGGAAGGTCTGGCAAGCTTCACTCTGGGAATTTGAAAAGCAACGGCCATTCCTGCATTCCCACGCTTTGTTAGGAAACTTGCCAGCGCCTTCTGGGTGGGCAATCATCTACGCGGATTGGTATTGGTTTTTAAGTATCGAACAAAAATTTAGAGCAAAAAAAAGCCGCTCTAGGAGCGGCTTTTTTCAAATACGTCAGCGATTACGCTTCAGCAATGATGATCACTTTGATTGAAGTGATAACGTCAGAGTGAAGTTGTAAGTCGATGTCATACTCACCAGTCTCACGAAGAGTACCAGTAGGTAGTTTAACTTCTGCTTTTTGTACTTCAACGCCAGCTGCAGTGATTGCATCAGCGATGTCACGAGTACCAACAGAGCCAAATAGTTTACCTTCGTCACCAGCAGGAGCTGCGATTGTAACTTCAGCAAGCTCAGCAACTTTTTCAGCGCGTGCGTTAGCAGCAGCTAGTTGCTCAGCAATTTTCGCTTCAAGTTCAGCACGACGTGCTTCGAACTTTTCAACGTTGTCTTTAGTTGCAGGAACCGCTTTACCCTGTGGGAAAAGGAAGTTACGAGCGTAACCAGACTTAACAGTCACTTGGTCGCCCAGGCCGCCAAGGTTGGCGATTTTATCTAGTAGGATGATATTCATCTTAGCTAACCCTTATATTCGCCAAATTACTTGTGTGAATCAGTGTACGGAAGCAACGCAAGGAAACGTGCGCGCTTGATCGCAGAAGACAGCTGACGCTGATATTTTGCGCTTGTACCAGTAATACGGCTAGGGACAATTTTACCGCTCTCAGTGATGTAGTTCTTAAGAGTAGCGATATCTTTGTAATCAATCTCAGTCACACCTTCTGCAGTGAAACGGCAGAACTTACGACGTCTGAAAAAACGAGCCATGGGTGATCTCCTTAAGCGTTGTCTTCAGTGGTTTCAGTTTTCTTTTCCGCGCGATCTTGGCGAGGAGCAGAATCGTCACGACGCTCACGACGAGGCTCTTCTTTCATCATTGGAGAAGGCTCAGTCACAGCAGTCTTAGTGCGCATAACCATGTTACGTAGGATCACGTCGTTGAAACGGAAAGCATTTTCCAATTCATCAACAGCTTCTGCAGACGCTTCAGCATTGATTAGTACGTAGTGGGCTTTGTGCAGCTTTTCAATTGGGTAAGCCAGTTGACGACGGCCCCAATCTTCTAAACGATGAATCTGACCACCGTCTTGCTTTAGGATTGTGGTATAACGCTCGATCATACCAGGTACTTGTTCACTCTGATCAGGGTGAACCATAAATACGATTTCGTAATGACGCATTATAGCTCCTTACGGTTGTAGCCTCGACAGTACAGCCGACTGTATGGAGACAAGGAACGAATTGGGATGGCTGTAAGGGCGCGCATTATACGCAGCAGTTACTAATTGCACAAGCATTAATCACCTTTAGAACAATCATTTGCCCTTTCCCCAAACACTACGCTCAGACATTTAATCAAGATACTGTTTATTTATACAGTAAAATGCTGTACAGTTTTTGTGTCTTTAATAAACAGGGGACCTACCATGGCCATTACCACACAGTATGTTGTTACGCACAAAGGGGTAGAAAAATTGGTAACTACCGACAAAAAAGAAGCCGATCAGTATGACAAAATGCTTGATGCGGCAGATAACCTTGCTGATTACATTCATGCGAAGGGCATTAAGCTAGACGATAGTGTTGTGGAAGAACTCACCATTATGCTGTCTAAAAATAAAGATAAAATCAGCAAGATTTTCAAAGGCGCTACCGCAGAAAGCGTTTTAGAAGATGAAAGCGCAGAAGTGGTAAAGCTACAAGCTAACGGCTGATAATTTAGGCGCGCCTCTCTTTTGCGTCGTTATGATGAGCAATTAATAAGAGCAATTGCCGCTTTAGGCTGATGAGATCTGATAGCATAGCTATACGCAAAAATGTTATTTGATAACATTACCTCAACGCGGCAATGTGTTTTCTCTGGTTTTTAACTGGGTGAACAGACGTGTCGCTTTTGCTAATGTGAACATAAGACGTAAATACAGGTCGGGCTTAGCGTGAATACCATCAATAAAAATAATAGCACTCACTCCCAGCGCAATGCAGTGTCTGAAGAGCTCAACGCAGTGTCTGAAGAGCACAACGCAGTGAATAAAGAGCGCAACACAGCGATTGAAGTTAGCAATTTACAGTTTTCGTACACCAAAGAAAGCCCCCCCATCATTGACATTAAAGCGTGGCAAGTTTCGCAAGGTGAACACGTTTTTCTTTCAGGGCCTTCGGGTAGCGGAAAAAGCACATTGCTCAATTTGCTGTGTGGAACATTAACTCCAACTCAGGGCGACATTGCCTTATTAGCGCAGCCTTTCTCCGCATTATCGAACCGACAGCGGGACAAGTTTAGAGCGCGCAATATCGGCGTTGTTTTTCAACAATTTAATCTTATTCCCTACCTTTCTGTGGCACAGAACATTAATGCGGCAGTGTATTTTGCAAGTACAAACGTTAGCAAGACAGCAACAGACGCAAAGCTTCGTCATTTACTGGACAAGCTACAGCTGCCTTCTCACGTGCTGCATGCGAAAGCTGACGCATTGAGTATTGGTCAGCAGCAGCGCGTTGCCATTGCCAGAGCACTGATTAACGACCCACAATTATTAATTGTCGATGAACCTACCTCTGCCCTAGATACCGATGCCAGAGATAGTTTTATGTCGCTGCTAAAAGACGTTGCAGGTGAAAGCACCATGATTTTCGTGAGTCACGACAAAGCCATGGAGAGTTATTTTGACCGCCACTGCAGCATGAGTGAATTAAGCCCAAGTACAAACCACATAAAAACGCGAGGCGATGAGGCCCCAAAAGCACAGGAGCGTGCGTAATGCTTAGCACCATTGCTATTGAAAGCTTAAAGCGCAGGAAAACAACGGCAATCCTCACACTTTTAAGCATTACCATCAGCATTAGTTTACTTTTGTGCGTGGACATTATTCGCACCCAAGTTAAAACCAGTTTTACGCGCACCGTTTCTGGTGTTGATCTTATTGTTGGCGCACCAAGTGGACAGCTAAATTTACTCCTGTCGTCTGTGTTTAATATAGGTACGCCCACCAAGGGTATTGAATACAAAAGTGTTGCTTCGTTTAAATCAAACAAACAGGTATCGTGGCTCATTCCACTCTCTTTAGGTGATACTCACCGAGGTTTTAGGGTGGTAGGTACGACCAACAGTTTTTTTGACCACTTTAAATATGGTGATATGCAATCACTTGAGATGGCAGCAGGCTCGGCATTTACGCAGCCACTGTCTACTGTTGTTGGCGCAGACATCGCCAAATCATTGGGGTACAAGGTAGGGGATGAAATCATTATTTCCCACGGTTTAGGGAATGTCTCATTTAACAATCATGATGCACATCCTTTTACTATCTCGGGCATTCTTAAGAAAACTGGCACTCCCGTAGATAAAGCCGTATACGTTACCCTACAGGGACTTGAAGAAGCCCACACAGGACCTAAACATTCGCCCACCTCAATGTTAGGCCGTAAATCTGCTGACAAGGCGAAAGAGCATGAGCATGAGCATGAGCATGAGCATGAGCATGAGCATGAGCATGACGAGCATACCGAAGAACATGCGGCTTACCAAAGCGAAGCATTTACGCCTGAGTCAGTATCCGTGGTGATGCTGGGGCTTAAACATCGGGTAACTGCACTGCAGCTTCAATATAAAATTAATCAAAGTAAGAATGAGCCGCTAATGGCTATTCTACCGGGCATGGCACTCGCTGAACTTTGGCAAATTATGGGAAATGTAGAATCTCTATTGCTTGGCCTTTCCGGTCTTATCGTCATCTGCGCGCTAATTGGGCTTGCGACTATGCTGCTGGCAACGATGAGGGAGCGTTATCAAGAAATCGCGGTTTTACGCACTATAGGCGCAGGACCGTTTACTTTGCTGCTACTCATACAGATTGAAGCGATGCTGCTTACAATTGTGAGTGCCGCACTGAGTTTAGGCTTGGTAGCTGGGCTTATGAGCGCTCTAAAACCTTGGTTAAGCAGTGCTTATGGACTCTTCTTAAGCGGCCCACTATTCAGTCAAAGCAGTGTTGTTATTATTTTGCTTATACTAGGGTGCACATATTTGGTTTCGCTATTCCCCGCTGTGGCGGCCTACAGACGCGCCCTACATGCAGGGCTTAATGCGAATTAATAAATACCTATGCCTAAAACGTTGTTTCGAGTTTTATGGGCTTCTATTTAGCCCCACATCTGTGCGCAAATAGGCAATAGGTCTTTTAATGGAGCGAGCTTAAGCGAGCTGGAGTGAGTATTACTCTCCTACTCACTTATCTGTACTGAAACGCAATATTAGCTCGTGAACCTGATTAACCGTTGCGCGCAAATCGTGGCTTGCTGCAAGCGATGCTTCAGATGAACGCTGGGTTTCAGACGCGCCGTCAGCGACTTCTACTAACTGCTGGTTAATATGCTCTGCCACCGTGCTTTGTTCTTCTACCGCTGAAGACATCTCTACCGTGGCATCAGCGATACCTTTCACTGCATTGTTAATTTCAAACAATGCACCTCGGGTTTCTTCTACTATAGCGCTGCCGTGCTCAGCTGAAGCTAGCCCTTCCGTCGATACCCTTACAGCTCGATCAGAACGCTCAGCCAATTCATTAATGATGTTGTGGATTTTATCGGTCGATTCGCGAGTTTTCGAAGCTAAAGTACGAACCTCATCGGCAACAACCGCAAAACCTCTTCCTTGTTCGCCAGCCCTTGCAGCTTCAATCGCAGCATTAAGCGCTAACAGGTTAGTCTGCTCAGCGATGGTCGAGATGATATTGGCCGCTTCGCCAATATCGCTGGTTGACTGAGCCAACTCTGTCACTGTGGTAGAAATAGACTCTACCGCCTCGCGCAACGCTACGATCGCCTGCATGGCTTGTTCTGCTTTTTGGTTGCCTGTCTCTACATTGGATGCCGCTGTCCTTGCGCTCTTTGCGTTACTTTCTACTCGTTCGGCAACTTCTTGAATCGCTTGACTCATTTGTGTTACCGCAGACGCAATTTGCTGTGTAGCTTGATTTTGCTGAACAACCGCGGCACTGGTGCTTTCTGCTTGCTCATGCGTGGTGTTAGCAATTGATTCGAGCCCCGCTGACGCATCTTTAATTCGGGTTAATGCCGTGCGATTTCTGGCAAGTTCACACCCCAGTGCAAGTTTGGCTTGGCTTATGTGAGGGGGGTCTGGGAAGTAGGTTTGTGCCACCGTTTCATTCGCGTAGCTTTCTGGGCTAAGAGAAAGCAGCGCGCCCCAGTCTTTTCTTGTCTTGGCTTCTTGAGCAATCATTAAAACTATAGCTCCAAGCAGCGCAATGCCAGCCGCAGCGGCGCCGTGGGTAAATGCAAGAGCTATTACTAAGACAGCACTTATCAGCAACGTAGGCGCCAGATGCATTAGGTTTTGAGCTAAGCGCGACATTGGTGATACCGCTGACTTTCCTTGCTGCATTCTTGCATAAACACCGGAAGCACGCGTTATTTCATCATTCAACGCTGGAACTCGAACGGACTCATAGCCGACAACGGTTTTCCCCTCGTACACAGGCGTTACGAATGCCGAAACCCAATAATGATCGCCATTTTTTCTTCTGTTTTTAACGAGACCTAACCAGCTCTGCCCAGATTCCAAAGTACGCCACATCTCTTTGAATACGGGGGCTGGCATATCTGGATGACGGATAACATTGTGGTTTTTACCAATGAGTTCTTCACGAGTATATCCGCTCGCCTCTACAAATTCGCTATTGCAATGCTGGATAACACCGCGCTTATCGGTCGAAGATATCAGGCGATGATGTGCTGGAAACTTATATTCTTTTTGGGTAACTGGCTGATTGTTTCTCATTCGGTGCTTTCTCCATGTAGCAAAGCAACCATCCGTTAATCGTAGGAAATGTTGCTTACCTCCTAAGACTAGAACATAAACAAATTCTGTCTAGCAGGAAGAAAAAATTAGAGAAATTCTATATTCTATCAGCTATTTAGGAAAGCAATTTATACTTTAGGCTAGAGGTAACAAAACGGTAACGCGCGTACCCTTTCCTTCTTCGCTAGTGATATTTATCTTTCCGTTGTGCTCTTCAACAATAGTCATGGAAATAGACATTCCCAACCCTGTTCCCTCGCCGGGTGGTTTAGTTGTAAAAAAGGGCGTGAATATTCTATCCAGTGTTTCTTTCGACATACCAATACCCTCGTCTTCTACGATAAGCATGGCGCTTTTGTCATCTTGCTGCACTTTTAGTGTTATGGACTTCCCTTCTGGTGTTGCATAAATAGCATTGGTCACAAAGTTAACCAACACCTGCTGAATCTGTCCTGCATTACCAAGGAAATAGACATCCTTATCGGGTACTTCTACAGTAAGTTTGTTTTTGTACCTGTGTAGGTTATTCGTAAGCTTGATCACCGTGTTCATGGCGTCAATGGCACTAATTTGTGTATGCTTTCCTGAACCAGGATACGAAAAACTTCGCAGCGCTTTTACAATTTCAATAATACGTTCAATGCCCTCGTGAGATTCATTGAACATCTCTGTAATTTCGCTCGCACTTTCTTGTAGTGAAAAGCGTTTTTCCAGCGCCTCGAACTGCGACTCTACCTCTCCACCAGCAGTGCGACAAAGCTTGCCTATTTCTTCTAACGCGTGTTGATAATCGCTAAAAATTTCTTTTGCAACCACCGTATTGCTTCGAACATAACCGATAGGGTTATTGATTTCGTGTGCTATACCCGCAGCAAGTTGCCCCAACATCGCCATCTTGTCTGCACTAACCAGCCTTTCTTCTAGAAAGTCTCTGTCTTTTTTAACCGAACTCAATTCTATTTGCCGACTGGTGAGCTCAGTTTTTTTGTTCTGGTAACGAGACGTAATGTTTAGATAATGTTTGGTGGTATCAAGAACGTGTAGCGTTTCTTCTTCTAAGTGATCGTCTTTGGTAAGCAAAACGAGCCAAGCGAATTCGCCGTCTGCCATTTCATGCATAAAGTGAAGTAGCCTTGCTTCTTCTTTTGTATCTGGTCGCTGCACTGCATTAACGCACCAGTGGGAATAGCTCTCGCGCAGTGTCAGAGGGGTTTCGTCTTTGAGAAGTTTGGCGAGCTTGGGAGAGCTATACCATCCATTTTCGTGAGATAGCACCTGGCTATCATCCCCCACCGTTAGCGCTTCACCTTCTACAATAAATGCTTTTCCACAATGGGCACCGCTAAATTCAACCGCCGATTCCAGCGCAGAAAATATAAAACTTTTACCTGGCTGGGCATTGGAAAGCTGTGATGCAGCTCTGTTGAGGTAGAGCAGCTCTCGCTCTCGCTGCTTCGAATCATTTAGTGCTTTTCTAAGCGCTTGGTTTGCTAGATAAGCATCTTGAGAATAGGTTTCTAAGAAAGATTCTGCGTTTTTACGCGCAATTTTTTGACGCTTAAGTTGTCGCTCTAACGAGTTAACGCGGGCTTCCAGCGCAAGAATACGCTCGTGTTCGGTGGAATACGATGTTTCACTCACCAAGAAGCCCTCCGTTTAGGGCGCCGCTATGAATTCGGGCGCCACGCTTTTCAATAGGGCCAGTTGAACCGCAAGGCTCTACGGGCGCTAATTAACTAGCCTATCAAGTAGTGTTAGTACTCTCTCACTGGCTTGTTCCATTTCCATAAGCTTAGCATCTGCCTCAGCATTGTTGCCATTTTGTTTAGCTAGAACGGCAGCGATACCGCTACTATGCACTTTTGCATGCGGCGCTTCAATCTCTCTGAATGCCGTTGTTTGGCCAATCGCTTTGTTAGCATTTTCACTATACCACTGCCCAAGGCGGCAGTTCTTATGATCGCCAAAGTCCGCCACAGATTTATTGCTGTAGCCGCACAGCACTGCATAAACCTCGGCCTTCCACACTACATGATCCAATTTTACTGTTTGAATAAACGTAGCAATTGCGCCTTCGCTAATAGTGGACTTCATACTGTCACAGTGTTGCACCATAACTTCGTAGCTGCCATTTAGCTGATTAATGCCGGTCCCTAGCTGCTCGTTGTTACCGCGCAGCTCATTGACTCCTGAAACCGCTTTGGAAGTAGACTGAATTATACCGTTCACCAGCTCAGATACTTCTGTTGCTGATTTGTTGGTTTCTGTCGCCAATGCGCGTACTTCATCAGCAACAACACTAAACCCGCGGCCTGCATCGCCTGCTCGCGCAGCTTCGATAGCAGCGTTTAGCGCAAGTAAGTTAGTTTGATCAGAAATACTCGTAATAGTAGTAACAAATTTATTAATGTTATCTGCTGTTGTTGATAGCCCCGATATACGTTCACTCATGCTGCCCATTTGGACATTAAGCCCGCTCATGTCGGTAACAATTTTGCTTAACGTAGTAGCGGAGTCACTAAAGAGCTCATGAATATTAGCCACTGACTGATTCTCAGCGTCAATACGCTGATAAGTGGTCAACACCGTTTCACGAATACCTTCTAATTGACGCATACCATCAATAATGCACTTCATTACAACGGAATCGTTCGACGATGCGTGCTGGCTACTTGCAGCCTCAATGGCATTAATGAGCCCACTATTTTCTGCCTCTAAAACGTCAATTTTGTCTAAGGCTTCTTGCACTCTTGCTTCTAGTTTACGTACTTGCGCTTCTTTTTCTTCGTATTTACTGCGAGATACAAACATGTGTGGTTACCGATATGTTTTTTATAGAGTTATTTTGTTCAGATTAACAGATATCCAGACCATTTAACTATTAGTCTGAAGTAGCGTTATGCATTGAATATCGGCAGATTTTCTAAATTCGATACATTTAAAACGACGCGTCCAGTTTCTTATCTAACGTTACGAAAAGTGTAAGTACCCTAAAATGATGAGTGCTAACCATAAGGTTTCTGCGAAAATCATAATTATTGGTCGCACACCAACATTGATGAGCTGACCCAAGTTTGATTTCATTCCAATCGCGGCTATGGAAACGATGAGGAAAAAACGTGAGATTTGACTCCCCATCTCTACAAGACTTTCAGGTAAAACAAAGAAGCTGTTCACGAGCATCATCATTACGAAGCCGACTAAAAACAGTGGTATTTTAGGACTGTTTGTTTGGCGGCTTTTGATACCAACAGATAAGGTTTTTGCTACGACTAACACCATAATCATAACTACTGGAACTAGCATAGCCACCCTAACAAGTTTAGTTAGCGTCGCCATATCACCTACTTCCTGAGAAATCGAGTACCCTGCCCCTACAACTTGCGCAACATCATGAATAGTGCCACCTAGAAAAATGCCGGCTTCACTGTCTGACAGGTTTAGCTGAACAGCGATAATAGGATAGAGTACCATGGCGATTGTAGACATAGCGGTAACGCCAATAACGGTAACTAGTGTATCTCGCTCATGGTGCTGGCCTTTGGGTAGAATGGTAGATATAGCTAATGCAGCGGATGCGCCACAGATGGCAACTGCGCCTCCTGTTAAGGCACCTAACTGCCCTTTTAACCCAAAAATTTTAGCGAGGCCAATTCCAAGCAAAATAGTCGTTAAAATGGCAAAGCACAATAAGCCCAGCGTATCCCAACCCAGTGCCGTTAAATCTTCAAGTGCGAGCCTTAAACCAAGGAGTACAACACCTGTACGTAATAGAGTACTGGCACAGAAATCAATACCTTCGGTACTTGGTGAATCGGCTCGATAGAGGAAAGAAACAGCCATTCCTATCAGAAGAGCAAACAGCATGGCAGGGGAACCGTAGTGATCGCTGAGAAAAAGAGCCGCCAAGCCGGTTATGACCGAAACGCTTACTCCCGGGAGAATCGCTTGATATCTAATATTCATACTTTTATTTGTTAATTATAGTTATTGCTTAAAAGGCCTATCACTACAATAGCTTGATTTTCGTAGGCCTCTAGAGAACGAATCCCTACTCTCGCCAGAGTTAAACGCAACTTATATCTCTTCGTGCTGGTGTTCATGAGAGTGGGCGTGTAAATGGTCATTATCATCACGACATGGCTCACCCGGCAACTCAAACTCTATCGTGGTATGAGCAAGTTCAAAGGGGGCTAAACGCTCGTGAACTTCCTTTTTGAGTGCTCTCAGTTTGTCATTGTCTATTGCACAGTTTATTACCACGTGTGCAGTAAGCACGTGCTGCTCTCCGTCAAGCGACCAAAAATGTACATGGTGAATTTCTTCAACGTGCTCGATTTTCAAAAGCGTGTTGCTAATAGCATTCCTTGTAGCCAAGTCAGGTACGCCCTGTAGAAACAAAGACATGGTCTGCACAACATACCGAACAACATTGACCAAAATAAATAGCGTAAAACCAATAGATAAAATTGGGTCGAGTATAGGCCATTCAACAAAATGGAGCACAATGGCTACTACCAGTACCGCTACCCACCCCATCGTGTCTTCAATTAAGTGCCAGTTAAGCACCTTTTCATTCATCGAATGACCGCCGTGGAGTTTATAAGCTGCAAATCCATTCACGACAATACCTAGGATCGCTAATCCAATCATACCCTCTGTAACGGGCATTTCGGGGTTAGATAAACGAGGGATGGCCTCAGACAACACCCAAATTGAGCCAATCACCAAGATAACGCCGTTGATCATAGCTCCCATAAGGCTCAGCCGTTTGAAGCCATACGTATACTTTTCGGTAGATGCTTTATTTCCGAGCTTACTTAAATACCACGCCAGACCTATGGATAGAGAGTCTCCTAAATCATGAACAGCATCGGCCATTATGGCGACACTGTTAGTAAGCCAACCCCCGATGAATTCAATAATAGTAAAGATGAAATTTAGCCAGAACGCCCATCCAATGCGTGTGGAATCTGTGCCTAGCGCTTCAGCATGCGCACCGTGGTGATGGCCGTGATGCTGACCTTTATGATGATTGGAGGCGGTAGTGCTGTGATTGTGGTGATGCATAATAACAACTCACATGAGATCGTATATTGAGCTTAACGTGATGTGTACCCAGGTGCGAACAAAATATCGAGCACAGGTCATTAACAAGTCCCTGAGATAATTTGTAAATAGTGAGTGAAACAAGCACCTTTAAATTTTAACCCACACTCTAATACAACCTTATCTTATTGTTTTACTTGAAAATAAACGAAAAACAACAAAAATAAGACCGACAGCCAAATGTTAATTTTTTGAGAACAGTATTGATCTTTATGTGTCAGTCGCTTAATGTAATGTAAGCGCTTTCAAACAGCCATTTTTATTTGACCTAAATTGTAAGCGCTTACAAAAAGCTTTTTACGTGGCATTTGCCACTACATAAAAACCCAATTTCTTTAGATCAGGGCTGAAAACAATGACGAAAAAAGCATCTCAACTTTCGCGGATAGCTGCCGCGATCTCAGTCGCAACCCTATTTGGCTGTGGAGGCGGAGCAACCACATCTACAGACATCGACGTTGTTGATCCTGCGGCACCCGTTTCTGACTGGGAGCTGGTATGGAGCGACGAATTCGATGGGAACAGTATTGACGATGACAACTGGACTCACGAAGTAAACTGCGACGGTGGCGGCAATAATGAATCTCAGTGTTATACCGACAGCGAAGACAATTCATTTGTGTCTGACGGTAGCCTAAAAATTGTTGCTCTACCCGCGGAAGAAGGAGCGCAAAAGCCTTATACGTCAGCCCGTCTAAACACGCGCTACAAAGCAGACTTTAAATACGGCCGTATTGAAATGCGTGCTAAATTACCCTCTGGTCAAGGCAGTTGGCCGGCGTTTTGGATGATGCCTACTGATGAGGTTTACGGTGGCTGGCCTCGTTCTGGCGAAATTGACATCATGGAAGCCGTAAACCTTAAGGCACTAGATGCTGACGGCAATCCTGAAAGCCATATTCACGGCACCCTTCACTATGGTCAAGAATGGCCAAATAACGATAGCTCAGGCAAAGCCTACTCGCTTCCTGATGGAGCGAATCCAGCAGACGACTTTCACACCTACGCCGTTGAATGGCAAGAAGGCGAAATTCGCTGGTACATGGACGATTACCTTTACGCTACGCAGCGTCGTTCAGAAGTTCGTTATAACGCAAACGGTGACGCAACTGGACTTTCTCACCGCGGCTGGTATGCGGAATACTTTGAGCAAGGCACAGGTGAGCTAACCACTCACTGGGACAACGCGCCATTCGATCAAGAATTCTACATTATCCTTAACTTTGCAGTAGGTGGCGACTGGCCAGCTAACGTAAACGAAACAGGCATTGATGCTGAAGCGTTTGCCGAAGGTCAGACTTACGAGGTCGATTATGTTCGAGTGTACGAATGTGCATCGAACCCAGACACCGGCAAGGGCTGTGAAACTGTTCGCCCAGGTTACAACTCACTAGACGATGCATTAGTGGAAGGCGAGGCGCCTATCCCTTCACCACCGTCAACCGGTGTTGCACAAAACCTTACTATTTTCGACGGAACACCTAATCCAAACTGGCCTGCGTGGGACTGCTGCGGTGGGTCAACACCAGCACTTGTAGAAGATGCCGAGCAAGGACAGGTTTTCGAATTTGCTATTAATGAAACACCTACGGTAATGGGCTTTATCAGTCGAGCTCAATTCATTACCGACCCAGAAGGTGAAGCGTCTCCGTTTGATGCGTCTCCAATGGAAGAAACTGGCAGTGTTAAATTCGATCTAAAAGTTACATCGCTGCCTGCAAATGTGACAACTAATTGGCTATTTAAGATTGAAAGTTCTGAAGGTTCAACTGCCGCAGAACTTCCACTGATGGACGGCTATGTAGGACCCGCAGACACCGCTGGTGCTGCGCCTGAACAGGGTGTGTGGGAGTCTTACGAATTTCCACTTAGCGCGCTTGCAGCAGCAGGCTTAGATACAAGTGCTATCGATGTCATCATGGTTTTCCCTGCGTGGGATACCGGAAATGGCGCGGTGTATCGCATGGCTAACGTAGAAATTTCGCAAGAAGGCGGAGCTAGCTACCCAGAATTAGTCATCTTCGAAGATGGGCAAAACCCTAACTGGCCTATGTGGGACTGCTGTGGCGGCTCTACCCCTACTGAAGAAATGGACAACGAAGAACACGGTCTAACTGCAGAATTTCGAATTGGCGCAGAACCGACTGTAATGGGCTTTATCACGCGCCCAGAATCTGGCGGCGGTGACACCCCATTCGATGCTACAGCACTTACCGACGGTGGCTTATTGCAGTTTGATATGCGCGTAGTGAGTGCGCCTAGTAACGCCGAAGCATCTTGGATATTCAAAATCGAGTCTAATGGCGCATCTACTGCTGTTGAATTGCCACTCTCTGATAGCGTTGAGGGTCAGGAGCCTGTGGAAGGTGAATGGCAAACCTACACATTTACCATTTCAGAATTGCAGGCACGTGGTTTGGACGTGAGTGCTATCGACGTCATTATGGTTTTCCCAGCTTGGGGCACAGGTGAAGGCGCGGTTTATCGCTTAGACAATGTGAAATTTTACTACCCTGATAGCGGCGAAGATGCGTCAGGTGCGGGCATCACGCTCTTTGCTGATACAGCAGCTGAACAATGGTCAATCTGGGATTGTTGTGGTGGCTCAACGCCAACTGAAGAAGTAGACGACGCGGAACACGGCACAGTAGCAGAATTTCGCATTGGCGCTACACCAACGGTGATGGGTTTCTTAGCTGATGAAACCGTATCATTCGATGCTTCATCACTACTTTCAAATGGCGCGATTAAGTTTGAAATGAAAGTAAGCTCAATGCCTAACGACACCTCTGCTCCTTGGTTGTTCAAAGTAGAGTCCATTAATGTCTCTTCTGCTGTTGAACTTCCAATGTCGGCCAGCTTGGAAGGTGCTGATCCGGTTGAAGGTGAATGGCAAACATACACTTTCCCACTACAAACCCTATATGACGCAGGCTTAGATATCAGCGCTATCAACGTCATCATGATGTTCCCAGCATGGGGGCAAGGCGAAGGTGCAGTTTATCGCATCGACAATGTAGAAATAGCAGCACAGTAACAAAGCAAATGCCGCTTTAGCCTTTAAAGCGGCAGTGACCAATTGATAAGAATTAGTAGGGCAATTATGAAAAACACACCATTTAAAAAGACCCAGCTTGCCACATCAATGGCTTTGTTGATGGGCTCTACCCTAGCTCTTCCCTCTTACGCACAAGAATCAGAAGCGGTAACACCGGCAGAGGGCGAAGTTGAAGTTATTCAAGTAAGCGGTATTCGCGGCAGTATGATCCGCTCTATGGATTTGAAACGCAGCTCAAGCGGCGTAGTAGATGCCATATCCGCTGAAGAACTAGGTAAATTTCCTGATACCAACCTGGCTGAGGCACTTCAACGCATTACAGGTGTAAGTATTAGTCGTTCAAACGGTGAAGGTAGTGAAATTACCGTTCGTGGTTTTGGTCCTGAGTTCAACCTAATTACCCTGAACGGTAGACAAATGCCGGGGACGGGCTTTACCCGTTCCTTCAATTTAGCCAACCTTTCTTCTGAAGGTGTAAACACGCTTGAGCTTCAGAAGACCGCCCGTGCAGAAAATCCCAGCGGGGGACTAGGTGCAACGGTAAACATTATTACCATGAAGCCGTTGGCGCAATCAGGACAAAATGCCACGTTTTCAGTGAAAGGTATTTACGACTCGTCTAACGAAGCGGGTGATGACGTAACCCCTGAAATTGCTGGTGTCTACAGCAACACGTTTGCCGATGACATGTTTGGATTTGGTCTGTCATTCTCTCACCAAGAACGTGACTTTCAGCAGCAAGCGGCAAATATTCAAGGCTGGCAGCTTCAAGAAAACGCTGCACTACCTGACTTAGACCCTGAAAATGTGGTTGATAACCGCACCAATATTACCGACGCTGCGTTCTTCCCTAAAGACATGAACTACAGCATTACTGACGTTCAGCGTCAGCGTTCAAACGCCCAAGTTACTTTCCAATTTCGCCCAGTTGACGATTTTACGGCAACGATAGATTACACTGCAACACGCGCCACTACTGGCACCAACACAGTGGGATGGGGTATTTGGAATAACTTTGGCGCTAATATTAATGCGTACGAATTAGACGAAAATGGTACAGCAGTCTATGCCGATATTAGTGGCGACGACGGCTCGTTTACTGCCAGTCGCGAAACCACGCGAGTTGACGCGCGTTCAATTGGTGTAAACCTAGACTGGGTAGTGTCTGACGATTGGCATTTCCGTCTGGATTACCACGATTCTTACAACGAGATTGATAACGGTTATGACAAAGGTTTGGGTAGCTCTGGTCAAATTATACTGGGCTCAAACCAGCTTGAGTCAAAAGTTTACGACTACAGAGCAGGCGAGATTCCACAAGTTTATGTGAACTGGAACAACGGTACGAATGAAATCTTACCTAGTGAAATTGACTCTAACTTCAGCCAATTCATTTACTCACCAGGTCGCTCTGATATTGAGCAACTGCAGCTTGACGGCACGTGGTATAACTCAGCTTTCGACATACCACTGGTTAAAATTGACTTTGGTTACGCCCGAACAGAACAAGCATTGACGGGTTTTGAAGCGTGGAGCGGACTACGCGGTGGCCCGGGTTTTAGTCCATCTTTCACAGAAATTTTCCCAGACAGCATGTTTATTCGCAATGACACATCAGGCTTCCTAGACGCTTTTGACGGTGGCGGCGCAGGCATGAATCCGGGTTACTATTACACCTATGATTTTGACGAAGCCATTGCCCGTCAACTTGCTTTCATTACTGGTGATGTCGTTGGCGAGAGTAACGCTTACTCTATCGACCCTTACTTCAGCGGTGCGCCTTCTGTCAGTAACGTAGAGGAAATTACCGACTCTATTTATGTTCAGTCAGAGTGGGACTTCGAGGTCGGTGATTATTACGTGCAAATAAATGCTGGTGTACGCTACGAAGAAACAGAAGTGCCAAGCTCTGCGGAGGTTCGTGTACCTGTGCAGGTAAATTGGGTCGCAGCTTCTGAGTGGATCACGCAGTTTGAAGACGAGCTACAGGTGCAAGACTTTACTGGCGAATATGACATTTTATTACCCATGTTCGACGTAAAAGTAGATGTGACGGATGACATTGTTGCGCGTTTCTCTTGGGGTAAATCAATTACCAGAGCGCCGATTGGCTTGCTACAAGGTGGCTTGGCATTCAGTGGAAGCCCTAAAATTGGCGCGAGAACCGCATCGGCGGGTAACACCAGCTTGCTACCGTTCGAGTCAACTAACTTAGACCTTTCATTTGAGTGGTACTACGACGAGTCGAGCATGCTTGCCGTGGGTTTATTCAGAAAGTCGGTTGAAAACTACATTACAACCACAGGTCAAGATCAGCAGTTCGAAGGTTTACGCGACATCTATCAAGGCCCTCGCTGGAACGAAGCCGTGACCGCATTAACGGCAGCTGGTGAGCAAGCCACCGATAGCGCTATATATAATTACTTTATTGATAACGGCTATGCTGACGAAAACGGTGTGGTAACCCCTAATGCGGACGACCCGTTAATTACCTGGCGTACCACACAGCCTGGTAATTCCAGCGATTCAAAAACCGTTGAAGGTATTGAGCTAGCTATACAGCACACGTTTGGCGACACTGGTTTTGGTTTCGGCGCCAACGCAACGTTAGTTGACGGTGACGTTGAATACGATCCTTACAACCTGAACGAGCAAGACCCGCTAGTAGGTATCAGCGACTCCGCCAACTTCCAGGTGTTTTATGAGAAAGAAGGCCTTTCTGTAAAAGTGACCTATGCATGGCGCTCAGACTATGTTGTGGGTATTGGCCAAGCACAAGGTTCTTCAGATAACCCAGCAACTCAGTTCGACACCTTTGGTCAAGTTGATGCCAGCATCAACTATGATGTGAATGAGCACCTAACTGTCTTCCTAGAAGGCGTAAACATTAACGACGAAACAGAGCGTGGCTACGGCCGATTCGAAGAGCAATTCTTATTTGCTCGTCAGTACGGACCTCGCTACACGCTTGGCGCTAGATATACTTTCTAAGTTGATAGAGCAATAATACTAAGGGCCTTTTCAGGCCCTTTTTTGTTTTAGCACGCTAGAATTATCAAACATTTCTTCCAATATTTGATAACCTCACTAGACAAGCTCAGGTACGAGTAATAAAAGAAGAAAGCGAGTGAAGTATAAGAAGTGTATTAGCGTACTAGTGCTATTTTTGTTGGGAATAAACAATACCTTCGCATCTGACGATGACAGATATTTCCAAGCGTATTCCCAAATTATAGGCAGTAAACCCGACAGTGAAGAAGAGTTAACGGCATTAGTCTCTGACTCTGATGTCTTATCTGAACAGTCATCTCTTGCATCTGTTTACATTGCTTTACTGCAATCTATGCTTGATCATCCCACGGGATTCGAAGAGTACAAACTTGCCCCGAAAGACCACTTAAAAGATATAAAGCGTTCACACCCAGCGTTGTATTTCAGACACAACATTCTGTCAGCTTATAACCTCGCCATTCAGGAAAAGTGGCGTTTAGCCCATAGCACTATTGACGAAGTAATAGCGTTTGCCAACGACAATGATCCTGAGCTTTACTTTGACGCTATTGCGACTAAATCCATTTTTCTAGCGAGAATGGGACTAATAAGAGCATCCCTAAACTCTGGCGCGAAAGTGTTAGGCGAACTGCCTTCATTAACCGAAAAACGCTTCTTTGGAGACGGTGCAATAGAAAACATGGAGCTTGAGATAGGGCTCAATATGTCTTACTTAGGGGAGAATAAGCGTGCTTTAGAATTGTGTTCTCGTGCAGAGACCTTTTTTTATACTAGGCCTTTGTCTAGCCCCCATCGGTATTACCAAATTGCCCTAGACTGCCAACGAAGAAGCCTCGAGAACTTAGGTCGAATAGATGAGGCTTTCGACATGCTCGAAAAATACACCGAATACGCTACATCCATTGAGGACTGGGATACCTACACCTATGGACTAGTTTTAAAAATTGAATATTTCTATGCTCTGGGCAAAGTAAAAGAGGCGCATGAATTAATTGAAAAAACTGAGAGTTTCATATCCTTACTACCGACCTCATACGATACTAACACTTATCAAATTTCTCGGTTCAAAGCACTAGTAGAACAGAGTGAGTTTGAAAGAGCTAACGCGTTGTCAGCTTTAATTATCGACAACTTGAGTGACGAGTACAGCTCACCCGATTTACATTGGGCACAATTCAAATCTATTCAGTCTTCTCTTTTCGAGCAGCTGGGGAACAAAGAGGCTGCCATTTCAGCATTGCGAGACAGTAAGAACTTTTATCAATCTCTTTACTATCAAACTGACGACAGAAAAGAACTGTTTAGCGACTATTATGAAAGTGCGTTAGCTGAGCGAAAACTACAACTGTTAAAACAACAGCACGAATTATCTCAACTGGAACTTGCAAACAGCAACAGAATGAATCTAATTCTTACTGCTGGGGCGCTGACTTTATTAGGACTTTTAGCCCTCATTAGCTATCTATATGCTGTCCAGCGAAGGTTGAAAAGAGAACAGGAAACATTAGCGACCGTAGATACGCTCACAGGCGTTCGTAATAGAAGAAGTTTACTCGGCGCAGTGCAGTTAGAGCTAAATGAAGCAAAGGCGTATAAAAACGACTTATCTTTGGTGTTAATCGATTTAGATAACTTCAAAGAAATCAATGACAACTATGGCCATGAGTGTGGGGACGATTTACTCAAAGCCTTTTGTGAACACGTTTCCAAGTCCATTAGAAAAACAGATACATTTGGACGTTATGGTGGAGAGGAGTTCATTCTGTGCCTTCCTAACACGTCGGCTGCCGAGGCTAAAAAAGTTGTTAACTCTATCCTTGATAGTTATCGAAAAGTGCGTATTTCGCCAAATATCAGCGCACAAACCTTTTCTGCTGGCATTGCGCAGTATCAAACAGGGATTGAAACATCGAATCTCATTAAGCAGTGTGACGAAGCACTTTATGTCGCTAAAAGGTTTGGTAGGAATAGAGTTTGTATTTTCAGTCAGGATGACTAGGGCCTGTTGACCTTTGTTGTACATTTTTGCAACGGTCTGTGTGCCATCTAGACAAGGCGAATGTTTGACGGTTTAGTGG
>CETE01140417.1_pt1 | contig 35374 bp, 26 predicted proteins | sample 531241 | NCBI WGS metagenome assembly CETE01 (sample SAMEA2622336, study PRJEB7988) | marine metagenome | biome: marine biome (ENVO:00000447); feature: deep chlorophyll maximum layer (ENVO:xxxxxxxx); material: "saline water (ENVO:00002010), including plankton (ENVO:xxxxxxxx)" | depth 30 m
GAGAAAACATTCACCCACTGTAATGAAAAAGAGCGCGACACTTCACAGTGCATGAGTGAGCCAGAAGTAGTCTCGCTAACTCAGAGGCTCGATTTCAGTATCCTCAGAGAGGGCGACACATGGAGGGCTTTCGGCGTCGCTGTCGTACTTTTCTGCATCATAGGATATTCCTCACTGTCCCTTTTCGGTATGACCTCCTCGATATACGGAGTCTCTGGAGACGTCAATGAGGTGTACGATTTTGAAGCCCAATCACTGAACAGAACTGGCATTGACAGTATTATCGCTGATGAGAACGGCAATGTTCAGTTGAGTTCCCTCAGGGGGAGTGTCGTTATCCTAGACTTCATGGCAGTGGATTGTGCGAACTGTCACTATGTACAAGAGCACATAGAGAACAATATCGCCGAGTGGAGGCAGCTCGAGGGAGAGTACCCCGTGGTAGTGGTATCAGTGGCGGCCTGGTACAGATTTGGTGAAACGTTCGCGCAGATCAATTCGACCTTCGGAGATTATGATTCTGAGAAATTCATGAATTGGACCGTAGTAAATGGCGGAACCGATTCGATAATCCTGGAAAATGGAGCAAGAGGAGACATGGCCGAATACTACTCTGCTCAGCTTATCCCATTGGTACTAGTGATTGACCATGAAGGATATGTGGTGGCGAAGGATAACACTGGGACGCCCCTGGATAGGTGGAAGGCTTTTGACAACGCGGTTCTGAAGGCCAGCGAGGGCGATGCTGAGGACCTGAGGATCGGCATAGCGAAATCGGACAGATCAGTCACAGGCGTATTCATCATCGGGCTTTTCCTAGGAGTATTGGTGTACTTCTCCCCTTGCGCCTTCCCGGTCCTGCCTTCGTACATCACCTACTACCTCAGCCTGGGGATGAGGGAGGAGGAGTTGCATGCAGAGGGAAAGATAAGCGGAAGGATACCGGGTTCACTTGAGATTGGGAGTTTTGCCGCTCTCGGGCAACTGACATTTTTCGTGTCCGTTGGGATAGTCATCTTCGGGTTGAGTGAGGTCGTCAACCTATCAGGGACTTTCCATACCATAGCTGTCGGAATTGCATGCCTACTCGTGGTACTGGGCAGCCTGATGCTTCTTGGTTGGACCAGTGAGATGATGTCTTTCGTGCAGAGGTGGTTGGACAGGTACCAGACGGTTGAGTCCGATGAGGTTTTCACACCTCGGAGAAACATGTTCCTGTGGGGAATAGGGTATTCGGCTGCGTCAGTGGATTGTACGGCCGCTGCGGTTTTCCCGTTCGTGGCATGGTTGGCGGTAGTCGGAGAGGGGGCCTTCGTGGCTGGCCTCGGCGGATTGATCCTCTCTGTAACCTTGCTGATGGTGATGGTAACGGTACTTGTCGGAATGGGGCGGCAGGCGATGATCAGCTTCCTCAGGAGATCCACCGGGGTGGTCAAGGCGACTGGATCTTGGATGATGATCTTCGCTGGTTTGGGGCTCTTGGTCTACCTGACGCAGACCGAGGCAGTTTCCGGAATAATCGGGTGACCTAGACTGGGTAAACCGTACGAAATGATTTCAATGAGCGCCCCCTGAGGGGTTGCATGGAAGTCGAGCTGGTGCCCATCTCCTGGCTGAAGCCCCATGAGGAGGTCAAGCCCGGCAACGTTGAATCCTTGTACGACATAACACTACGTTGGAACGCATACACCAAGCCCTTGCTGGTGGATGGGCGTACCGGAACGATCCTCGATGGTCACCACAGGTACCACGTGGGGCTTAGGATCGGCTTGCTCCGCCTTCCAGTCATCAAGGTCGACTACCTAGATGACGAAGGAATCGAGCTGGACATCTGGCCGGGTAGCGACTTGGAGACATTGACGAAGCAGGAGGTAGTAGAAATGGCCCTATCGGGGAAACTGTATCCACCCAAGACCAGCAGGCACAGATACAGCGATTACCTCCCTGCTATAGCTGTCCCTCTCGATCGCATGAGGTCCTAATATTGGGTGCATCATTTGGGATTCTCAACCGAACCTACCATTGATGTATTTTCTAGACAGGCCTGAAGTAGTATCACGTATACAATCACTCTGTAATTTCTATAGAGTCCCTGTGTGACTGTATATTGAGAAGCTCTTCTCCCATGTTTATTGAATAGGCACACATCCTTCTAATTGATTCAGAAACACGACCCAGAAACAATACTTCGGAAGATTCCAATTCAGAGGAAACCAAGCTAATTTCGAAATCATCCAGGGCTTTTATAGCACTAATAAGTTGTCCTTTGGCCAAATGAATCTCTGAAATTTTTCTTCTCCTTAGATTTGAAATTAAAAGCTTCATGGAGGATTTCCAGGTTTGTATTGACGAAATGGGTGCAGAGTTTATTGAAATTGGGGAGTCGTCAGACCTATTCAAGGACAGTTTGCATAGTGCATATGAGTGGTCCCCCATCCTTTCCAATGACCTGACTACTTTCCCAATCTCGGAGGCTTCCCACCTTGAGGTTCCCAGCGAGTCTTCTATACTGGCAGACTCCAGTATCTGGCCAACCTGCCTCTCCAAGAGGAGTCTTATTGCATCAACCTCTTGTTCTCTGTCATGACAATCCTCTAGGATTTCCTTGTCCCCTCCTGACAGAACATCCAATACATCTCTTATCTGACTTGAAATCAGGAGGTACATTCTATTCAAACTGGAATAAAGTGGCATTTCTGAGGGATTGAGAAGATTAATCATCTCTATGCTGAATTCTGTCTCGGAGGATATCTCCACCCCTCTGGTGGAATTTATGAATTTTCTGAATGTTTTCCTGAGACTCCTATTGAAGCCTTTTTGAGATTTTATTTTTATTACTTGTGAGCCCGCCAGATATGAGCCAACTAAGTGGTCATAGACCATTTCATCTGGAATCTTGCTGAGGTCTAACTCAATCAATCTCCTTCTGACTAATGACGTTGCCTCGGGAACAATCCGTAGTGTACCTGAAGGTCGCCATTCAACTCTGACTTGATCCTTCGCAACGAGGCCGTGTTCACTGATCCACTTCTTTGGAAGGCTGACTATGTAAGTTGACCCGCCAGTGAGTTGAATTTTCCTAATCTCTGACTTTGGAGGCTTACCTTCTGCCACGATTAGCGACCATTGGTATTAAATAAATAGTTTTTTATTTAGAGCAGTAGAGCGAAAATGGGCTCAACTATATATTCAATATATTTTTTAATCAATATACTAGATATATTTCGCTTCAGTCCATATGGAACCGATAATGTGGCTCGTCCTGATTCTTGCAACTGCTGTTTGTGCCTATATGGCATGGAACATTGGAGCGAATGACGTAGCGAATGCGATGGGGACTTCTGTTGGTTCCAGAGCATTAACTCTGAAGCAAGCGGTGATTATTGCTGCAGTCTTCGAATTCATGGGTGCATTCTTTGCCGGAGACGCCGTTACTGACACCGTAAGGAAAGGAATTCTCTACTTTGATACAGAGGCGGATTACTTCAATGCGGCTTTCACTAATGATTTGATGTACGGATTCATTGCGGCTATGATGGCGGCAGCGGTTTGGATTACAATCGCAACTAGATTTGGATTGCCCGTATCTACTACACACTCAATAATTGGAGGAATTGTAGGAATCGGACTAGTCCTCGAAGTACAATATGATGCTTCTCTTATCAATTGGGAAAAGTTGACTGAAGTTGTTTTGTCTTGGGTAGCAAGTCCGTTAATGGGTGGTTTGCTTGCTTTCTTCACATTCTTCATTGTCCGTGCTGCGATTTTAGAAGCTCCAGATCCTATTGCAAGAAGTAGGTGGATGGCCCCACTTATGGCACTTCCAACCTTTTTTGTGCTTGGTATTGCTTTACAATTCAAGGCTCTAAAGGGCCTAATTGCTAGACTTGAAAGAGATGGTATAGTCGCAAATAAGTATGATTGGCTACCAGTAAAAGAAAATGGTTCATTTGACCCATTTACGCCTTACTGCCCAGCTGATGCAGATGTAATCGCCAATGAATGTTTGAATGCCATGTACGAAGGTGCTTGGATTCCTATCAATTCAATACTCCTCGCACTAGTCATCGGCACTATCGGCTCATTGATTTTGTATTGGGTATTGAAGAATTACGAATTCCAAGGAGAAGGATTCCACGGTGTCGAGAGAATCTTCGTTTGGTTACAAGTTATTACAGCTGCATACGTAGCATTCGCTCACGGAGCAAATGACCGATCCAATGCTATTGGGCCGATGGCTACCGTCTACGAATTACTAAACTCAACACCAGGGGAATTGGCTGGAAAGGTAGACGTTCCACTTTGGTTAGTACTGCTTGGTTCTGCTGGTATAGCAATAGGTGTAGTAACATGGGGTTGGAGAGTTATGGAAACTATTGGCCACAAAATTACTGATATTACTCCAACACGAGGATTCGCGGCCGAGTTTGGTGCAGCTACTACAATTCTAGTATTCTCAATGCCATTCCTTGCGGTCCCAGTATCCACAACCCACACATTAGTCGGAGCAGTGGTTGGGGTTGGTCTAGCAGGTGGAGCCAAAAATGTAGATTTCAGAGTATTTGGAAAGATTTTCGCCTCATGGGTCGCCAGTCTTCCTGCTGCTGGATTCGGAGCAGTTACCCTATACGTCGCTATGGGAAGTACTGCAATCAATCTAATCGTTGTATTACCGATCGCATTTGCTACGGTAGCATATGTCCTCTGGGTCACTAGAGATGATGAGGTAGTTATCGAGGATGCGTTGGCTGATGTTGGCGGAGATGGAACAAAACAACCTACTGTATTCGAGTTGTTCCACAAGCATGCAGAAGCTGTAGAAGTGACTGTTGGCCACATGCTGACAGCTGTAGATAAGGCGACAAAGGGCGAAGATGCATCTGCAGAAATTCAGGCGACAATAGATGCCGAGTTGGCTGCGGACAACCTAAAGAACGCCCTAAGAGAAAAAGTCAGTTCCAGAGAATGGAAATTACTGATTGACTCTGATGAGTTCCTATTCATGCTTGGTAGACAAGATAGAATCGCAGACTATGCCCAGAATGTTGCTGAACAACTCTCTTTCAGACCGCTCTACGATAATGATGAAGCACGGCAAATGGTCATGGAAATGGCAGAGGCGGTCCAGAAGACGGTTGCAGTCTACGAGGACACCGTGCTCCACCTACGTGATCTAACTCTATCTGGCTACACTAAAACAGGCCGGGAAGAACTGCTGAAGTATGTCCAGGAAGTTAACCTTGCGGAACATGAGGCAGATCTCGTTGAAAGCAACGCTGCAGGATTTGTGTTCAGAACTGGCGGAGATGATGCTCTAGCTGCTGTTCACATGTATCGTGTATTGCAGAGACTGGATGATGTAGCCAATGCCTGTGAGGAAGCGGCAAACGCATTCCTACCAATTGTTTTCAACTGATTCATCTTGGACTTGCAACGATGGAGGAACTGATACTAGTCGCTCCATCCTGACTCGGATGCGAGTTTGTCGGGACCGCTCTCTTCGACCATGTCGATGACCCTGATGAACATCCTCCAGAATACGAAAGCGACTACCAACCCTGTGACGAGATCGAACAGATAGTGTTGCTTCGTAGCCAGGATGCTGGCACAGAGCAGTGCCCACTCGACCCAGAGGAGTACCAAGAAGGGCTTGGCGAAACGACTCTCGTGATGGTCCCTCTGGACCCAGTGTGTGATGAGTCTGGCCAGAAGGGTAGAGTGGACGATGTGGAGGCTGGGCCATGCGTTCCAGGGGTTGTCAGAGACGTGTATGAACGTGAACAGCGCCTCCTCCAACCAGTTCGGGGGATTGGTCTCCCAGTGCGTGTCCACCTGGTCCCTGAGGTCTATCTCAGCTGGCAGAAGTAGGAAGAACAGCACGCAGAACATCGTGGCCATGAATAGGCCCTGGACACCCAGTGCCAGCTCCATCCTCCCCCTGTCGTCCCTAGGGGCTAGGGCCAGTGTTACGGGGTAAAACAGGTATAGGGCGACATAGGGGATAATCAGCCAATTAATCACAGGCAGACTCCTATCCAGGGCAATCTCGGGATCCCACACTGTTTCGAGGTAGTGCGCCGCGATGTTGTTCGAGATGAAGTAGGGAGCACCTATGGAGAACATTCCAACGAAGAAGATGGAGATGAGGAATGAGAATCCCCCCAGAGACTCCCTACGGGACCAGATTGGCCTCCAGACGCCCTTCCAAGGTCTCAAAATCCTCAACGGCAGGTCTTCATCCACACAATGCCGACCGTGAAAGAGGTCAAGAACTGACCGATTGTTACCTAGTCCGACATTTCCATGATTCTGTCAGAGAACATCTCGGCCTCTTGTTGGTTGTGCGTCACAAGAATGGCAGGGCATTTTCTTTTCTTGAGGAGCTGGCGTACATCTTTCAACAATCTAATGGATAAGTCACTGTCTAAAGCGCTGAAGGGCTCATCCAGTAGAAGTACATCTGGTTCAGCGAGTAGAGCTCTGGCTAGCGCCACCCTCTGACCTTCCCCCCCTGATAGGTTCTCAACAGCTCGACCCTCGAACCCCGAGAGGCCGACTTCCTCGAGCGCTGCCTGATGCCCCGACTTGGAGGCTAGGGAGAGGTTTCCGGAGACTGACAAGTGCGGGTACAAAACAGGCCTTTGGAAAATCAGCCCTATCCCCCTTTTCTCGGCCTCGAGATGTGTGATATCGATCTCGTTCAGCCTGACCGTTCCTGAATCTAAGGACTCTAGTCCGCAAATGCATCTCAGTAGCGTGGACTTGCCACAACCAGAGGGGCCCAAAACAGCGAGGATCTCCCCTGGTCCAAGTTGGATATCTAGATTCTGAAATAGGGTCTTGTCGAACGTCTTCGTCAGCGCTTCGCAGTCCAGCATCAGAACATCCCCCCGTCTCTGTTGTTCCGAAATCTTTCTGCGAACATAAACAGTCCCATTGTTATCACCATCAGAACTGTAGCTACGGCATTTGATGCCGGTGCTGACAACGGATCTTTCATCGGTTTGGCCCTCCAAGCGTCAATGAGCAAGGGCATAGTCGTCCAGTCTGAATTTTTCGCTACAATGAAGGATGCCCCGAATTCGCCCAATGACATCGCAATGACGAATATCGAGGAGATGATAATCGAGCCCTTCAGGAGAGGTATCTTGATCTTGATAAATCTGGAGAATTCATCCATCCCCAAGACACGCGCATTCTCATCATAGGAATTGTCGAGGGATCTTAATGCAGGTAGCATGATCCTGACTACGAATGGGGTTGTGAGCATGATGTGAGCCAGCGAGGGGAGAGCCCAGAATTGGTATGCTGAGGATACGTCTAACTTGATTATTCCAAGAAGAACTCCTAGTCCTACCATCGCCGCACTGAGCGCGAAGGGTAGCATCGTGAAAACGTCCAGAAGCCTTGCTAGATTCGGGTTTCTCTTCTCTAGATCGTTGATTGTTGAAGCCAGGGCATAGCCAAGAGGTAGTGCTACAAGGATGGTAATTGCCGCATATCCGAGGGAGTTCAGGATTGCCTCAGACATTGGAGCAAATGAGAATGACCCGTGATATGCTTGATTCCAGCCATCAGTCCCCCAACGAAATCCGCCACCGCTTTCCCCTAGATCACGGATTCTGAACGAGCCGATGACGACTGAGATTAGTGGCAAAACAGCAAAAATCAACGCGGGCAAGATCACGAGCCAGCCACGAGAATTTGGTTTCCGGACATGTTCCGGGCGCGCCTGTGGCAGTATTGCTTTCTTGTCACGCTGGATAACCGAGGTCAGCCAGAGGGAGGCCAACAGAATCGTGAACTGAATCAGTGATGCACCCATCACAATATCAGAGGTCGGTTCCATGTAACCTTGGATACCAGCAGATGAGGAAACCTCTGCCATCATGCTCTCGAGGGTATTGTCCCTCACTGTTATCCATCTAACCAAAGCGAACGAGGTGAACGAGAAAACGAAGGTCATGCATGCTGCCGCCACAATAGATGGTAACAACAACGGAGCCCAGAGATTCTTGATCCTTGAAGCCCTTGTTCTGCCGTGTGGCAACAAGCGTAACTGCTCTTCCAAGTCAGGATCTAGTTTGGATAAGAGAGGTTCACAGAAACGGATAATCAAAGCCATATTGAACCAAGCATGGGATATTATAAGTGTCCACCACCAAGTACCCTCATTAGTCCTTAAATCAAGTCCATGGGATCCTACTAGAGTCAGTATTCCCATGGCCGCGATTATTGATGGGATGACGAAAGGTAACGTCAGAACTGTCCTGATCAGGGACTCGAAAGGCCACCTGTGGCGACCAAGGGTCCAAGCTATCGGGATACTAATTATTAGTGTCAGGATTGTCGATGAGACCGATTGTAATAGAGTGAACTCCAACACGTTCTGTGAGATATAATTCTCGCTCAATGACTTGGTCCAGTCATATGGATTGGTGCCCGTCACGAGGATAAGTCTCTGAGTAGCTAGGCAGATTGGTACGAGGATTAGCATTGAGTAAAGTAAGACCGCGAATGCGCTTGCTAGCCTTCTCAAATCATTCACCTGAAGTCATGGCAGAGTTCCACTCCTCAAGCCATAACTCAATATTCTCCGATATCTCATTCATAGAAATTTGAGATGGCTGTTGAGGGATAACTGAGTTAAGCAGATATCCGTTCTCCTCAGGTAAATCCTGCCCCTCTAGGACTGAGTACATCAGATTCTCTGTTGGCATCAGAGAGTTTACTTCTGGTGAAATTAGGTAATTTATGAATTCGCTGGCGGCCTCAATGTTTCCTCCATTCACGGCAGCGGCATATTCTACCTGCAAAAAGGATGTTTTTGGGAGGTCCAAGGAGGCTGACTTTGTCCAATTTTCATTATACCATGATTCAACCCCGGGAGAGTGGCAGTACGAGACGGTGATGTGTGCATCTCCAATGTACCCCTCAGTCCATTCCCCGTATCCTCCTGTGTAGTGAGTCTCATAGGCCTCGGACCATCCAGATGTAATGATTACATCATTGTCTTTCATTGCAGTCCACCAGCTACTGAACTCATCATTGCCATCCTCCCAGTTGAAGTAATCGAGTGTTGCTAGCATAAATGCCCTTCCCGGGCTGCTTGTTACTGGCGAGGGGAGAGCTACTTTGCCCCTCCATTCCTCCTCGGTAAGATTCCAAAGGGAAGTTGGGACCGTCAAATTCTCGCCATCGACTTGATCCGTATCGTAGTTGAGGCACACATAGCCCATGTCAAACGGTGTTGCTAGGGAACCGGAATAGGGCCCCAAGGCGTCACTTCTTATGCCAACTTGATTCACATCGCTTTCAGCTAGAAGGTCAAATTTGATGGCTGTTCCAAGAAAGTTATTGTCCATACCAATGGCTAAATCCACATCTTCTCTTCCTTGGTGTTGGATCAGATAGTCAAGGATAGACCCAGCATCATTGAGCTTCAGAATAGTGACGCTAATTCCCGTATCATTCTCAAATTCCCCTATCACCTCATCGGTGAGGGCGTATACGTCATAAGTCACTATAACGAGCTCCCTGTCATTCTCAGTATCGCCAACACAACCCGAGAGGGGGATCGTAAGCAGTAGTATTGCCATGACAAGGTTGGTTGTTTTCGGGCTTTTTTCGTATTTGTTTGTATTTTTCATTTCACTTCCTCCGCTGGCATTACCCAGATCAGGTCTGTGGGTCGCCACACGGGGTGGCCTCTCAGCAAATGCTCCCCAGTAATACCCTCCAAATCGGCAGGATACATTAACTTTGACTTGGTCATTCTTGTTGCATGAACGGGTATGTCCAATCCTGGGGAGGCTCGAGGGTTCTCTTGACTGACCTTGGGCTGATCCACCTAAGTAGGTTCAGAGGACCGCCAGCTTTGTCGTTGGTCCCTGATGCTCTTGCGCCCCCGAAGGGTTGCTGTGCCACAACCGCACCGGTGGGCTTGTCATTGATGTAGAAGTTTCCAGCAGTGAATCGAAGTGCCTCGAATGCCTTCTGTATGTTATCCTCATTGGTCGAAAAGATTGAGCCGGTGAGGGCGTATGGAGAAGCCTCGTCACACACTCTGAGAATAGCATCGAATTCGTTGTCTTCGTATAGGTACACTGTTAGGACCGGGCCAAAGATTTCCTCGATCATGGACTCTGAATTGGGGTCCTCGGTCAGGATGATTGTTGGCTCGATGAAGTAGCCCACAGTATCGTCATATCCGCCACCACAGAAAACCTCGCAGGAGTCCCTTTCAGTGGCTCTTTGGATGTATCCAGATATCTTGTCGAACGCTCTCTTGTCTATCACAGCGGTCATGAAGTTGGTGAAGTCCCTAGCATCACCCATTGCGATCTTACCAATCTCATCGAATAGTTCGTCGGATATCTCCTCCCATACTGACCTCGGGATGTATGCTCGGCTAGCCGCTGAGCACTTCTGCCCCTGGTATTCGAACGCCCCCCTTAGCAAGGCTACGACTAGCCCCCTCCTGTCGCAGTCTGGATGAGCGACAATGAAGTCCTTGCCCCCTGTCTCGCCGACGATTCTGGGATATGAATTGAGCATGGGCAGGGCTAGTCCAATTTCCTGCCATAGGCCCTGGAAGGTAGCTGTGGAACCAGTGAAGTGCAATCCAGCGAAATTTGGGTTCGATAGTGCAACTTCAGTAATCTCTGCACCCGAACCCGGAAGGAAGTTGATTACCCCCGGGGGGAGTCCTGCTTCCATCATCAGCCTCATTAGGTAGTAGTTGGAGTAGTAGGAGTTCCTGCTGGGCTTCCAGACACTGGTGCAGCCCACTATTGCAGGCGCGCTTGGCAGGTTCGCTGCAATACTCGTGAAGTTGAATGGGGTGATTGAGAGTACGAAGCCCTCTAGAGGCCTGATATCCGTAGAGTTAACAACTCCCTCTGGGGAGACTAATGGCTGGAAGTCATCATGGAAACCCCGTGCATAGTGGCAATTAAACCTCCAGAAGTCAACGAGCTCGCAAGCAGAGTCAATCTCTGCTTGGAACACTGTCTTGGACTGGTTGAGCATTGTGGATGCATTCACCCTCATCCTCCAATCCCCAGCGAGTAGGTCTGCGCACTTCTCGAAGATCTTACACCTCTCCTCCAGCCCTATTTCGATCCATGATCTCTGAGCATTGACTGCTGCGGAGCATGCTAATTCCATCTCCTTTCTACCAGCCAGATGGACATTAGCGAGAACGTGCCCGTGGTTGTGGGGGATGACCTGCGGTATCGTGTGTCCGGTATAGACCTCCTCCCCGTTGATTATACAAGGTATCTCGATAGTCTCAGACATCTGCCTGTCAATCTCTTGAATTATGGAGTTCCTTTCAGGACTCCCCGGAGAATATCCCAGTACAGGCTCATTCAGTGGGTGTGCAGTCATGGTGTTCGCTGATGACTCCCATCTAACATTGTTACTGTCGGAAGGAATCTGATTTTTCCCTACTTCCACCACTCCTTTTCTTGTATGACTTTAGCCACAGGGCTTGGTTTGCCTCTAATTGATTCTAAGTATTTCTCATACTCTTCTCCTGAGGCGATTGATTCTAATTCTTGAATGAAAACCCACTGTCCATCATCAACATTCCATTGCTTCCTACCCATGGGGAGTTCAAAGCCATCGTATGGAAACCATCCTCCATCAAACCAGTCCTTACTACCGGAGTCATCCCGGTCATCAAGACTCCAGCCGGGTGACCCGCCCTCGTTCTGAGCATAGTAGTAGAGGCGATGAGCGGAATCCCGTTTCCTGTACCAATCCCTGCCGTTTATGGCCTCTGACTGCCTTAGGTAGTCTCCTAAGTATCCCGAATCAGGATGCTCGGTGATTGATATGGCATCGGGCCCGAGAGGGAGCTTTCTGGGAATTGATGCTGGATCTTTAGGGCTCCTGAATGCCGATATTATAGTAGCCAGACCAATAAATTGAACCGCGAGTCCCGCCAACAAGAACGGGATTGTGAAGGTTACCATGAATAGAGATTCAAATGGGTAATCTGGATCCAGCATTCCATCGCCAAGGACCATAAATGGAACCAGTGTGAATGGGAGTCCGAAGAAGAAAAGGAATACGCCACCAATGATTTGCCCAATTTTGGTGCTGATATTCCCCATATCCATCAGTGCAACTCCCGGGTTAGGACCATTCTGTGGGCTCGTCCTTCTTAGCCTTCTTCCACGCACGATAGCATGACTTGCACACGGTGATCCTTCGAGAGTCCCTAGTTAGTCCCGACTCACCCCATACATCTGCGGCTCTGTCAAATGCTAGTTTCCTGCCCCCGACCTTCTTGTCCGCCCAATTATTACAACCTGAGACATCGCATTTCACCTGCCCGACGAATTCCTCTTTGGGCTTCTCTGTGTCTTCTGACCCAGCGGATTGTTCTCTTCTCTTCCGGGCGTTGGACTTGAAACCCATACACACCCGTCATAGCTGGTAAATTAGAAGGTTGTCACTTCTGGGTCTACGTCGAAAGGCCCATTGAGGCTGGCTATTGATGCCCTTCTGTCAGGACCTATTCCAATGCTGACTATGGGTATCCCTGACAACTCCTCTATTCTCCTGACGTAAGATAGAGCGTTTTCAGGAAGTACATTGAAGCCCTTCCTCTCGGACCTCGAGAGTTCTGCCATCTCTATCCATTCACTCTCGGAAAGTGCAGGGAATCCAGTATGTTTTTCGTAAATTGGCTTGCACCGCGCAAGATGCTGACTACTAGTTGGCATATGGTCGATAATCTGGCCGTCCAGTTCATATCCTGTACATATCATCAGCTCGTCCAATCCCCCCAGTACGTCTAATTTCGTGAGGACAATACCGGTGTAGCCATTTATCCTGTGGCTGTCTTTCAGAGATACTAGGTCCAGCCAGCCCGTCCTTCTAGGCCTTCCCGTGGTGGTACCAAATTCATGTCCAATCATGGCCATATGATTACCCGGGCCTGTTTCATACGGTAGCTCGGTCGGAAATGGTCCATTGCCGACCCTTGTTGTGTATGCCTTGGATATTCCGAAGCAATTTTCTACATGTCCTGGATGAATTCCAGCTCCATGGGTTGCATTCGCCCTACTGGTGACCGATGATGTCACAAACGGGTAGGTACCTTGATCGATATCCAGCATTGCCCCTTGCGCTCCCTCCAACAGAACATTTTCGCCATTCTTGAGCGCATCATCAATCATCGCTCCCGTTGGCCTTATTGAATCACCAAATCTGCCAATTATCCATTTTAGATTTGATACGAAGTCATTCTTCTCTATTTTTTCATTGACGCCTATGGATTCCAACTGTCTATTCATTCGGGAAACAGTTTCATCAATCTTATCATCATCATCGATCACGAAGGGTATGTCGACAAACCTGATACCCACCCTTTCGATACGATCCCTGTATGCCGGGCCTATTCCCCTGCCAGTAGTGCCAACCACCTTATCTGCACTATCGTATATCCTGTGGAAGGGCAGTATTACCGATGCTCTCTCGCTGATGAACAGCCTCTTTCCCTCTGGCCGTTCATTTGTAAGTTCGTGCCACCTTTCAAGCTCCTCCTCTAGGACCCACGGGTCAACTACCATCCCATCTCCTAGTACCAACTTACAATTTGGAGATGTGACACCTGAGGGAATCTGGTGAAGTTTCAGAGTGGTGTCTCCCAGGACTATTGTGTGCCCTGCGTTGTTCCCTCCTTGGAATCTCACAGCCCAGTTGGAATTGTTTGCAAGCTGGTCTATGGCCTTGCCTTTACCCTCATCTCCCCACTGGGCTCCAAGTACTACGCTGGCGGGCACCGGATGCCGTCCAGTGCAGAAGGTGTTTGAATGCTTTGGAGGAGAAGGTTGATTCTGGAACCTGATTTTGTCACGAAGTGATTATGTAGGAATGGTAGGTCGGCGAGGACATGGCGCAGAGGCATCCCGTAGCTGAAGCACGGCTTCTAAAGAAGTGGATTTGCATGAAGTGCTCTGCCACCCACAGGGGTAGCAAGCCAGCCTCATGCAGGAAATGTGGCTACAAAAACTTCAGGCCCAAGGCAGCTGAGAGAAGAAAGACCTGATATCACTTGTTTCTTTTGTTCTCCGACATCAAGGTCTCAAGAGCAGTCTGTATCTGGAGACAGAGCGGCCCATAATGAATAGGAAGGTTTGCATCATTGAATATTTCATCCAACTTGGAAGCAGTCATCCCTAGCCTGACATCCATTTCCTTGTTTTTGTTCAAGAGCCAGTTATCCACCGCCTCTTTGGCTGATGCCCTGATGTTCCTAGGCACTTGTGAATCGTCCAGCTGCCCCAGCACTTGTGCGATTTGTTGAATCCTAGTCTCCACGTCCGACAAGTAACCACCATATCAAGCGGGCTGAAGGCCCTCCTTAAGCACATCCCCACTAAGCTAGTCTTCAATCCAAGATGCCCAAGGCATCTCAGTATTGGATAGACCTTCCCCAGGACCATCTATCCCCATAGCGATTAGTCCAACCGAGGCCTCTTTTGGAATGAGTTTTTCCAAGCCTATTTTCATTGCATCTTTCAATGATTGGCAGGAGTCTCTATCCGCCATCTCCCCTACTCTGTAACTAAGCAGAGCCCGGGTAATATCTTCCCCTTCTCCGGTTGCTGCCACTGCTGTTCTTTCATTTACCCAGAATCCGGATCCGGGCAATGGGACATCGCCGACTCTCCCCGGAGGCCTGTAGCTACAACCACCAGTACTGGTAGCGCAGGCCATGAAGCCAGTTGAATCTCGGACAATTACGCCTACTGTATCACCGTCGCCTTCTGCGGGTGGCCTTCCCTCAACCTGTTTCCTGAGATGCCCTCTCTCATCAGCCCAAAGTCGAGCGCCATCACCAGTTAAGCCATTGATGTTCTCGCTCAGAAGGTCTGCGGCGACCCTTATCGGATTAGGAGTATCCGACATTGCGATAACAAATCCCAACCTGCCATCACTCGTGTGAATTGATGCATCCAATAGAACTGATCCGTCTATTCTGAATACTCCCCCGGTTCCCGCATTGAATACTGGGTCGTCTTCCAGAATGACACAGGCCTCCACTGCGGCCTCTATGGCTGAGGCTCCCGATTGGAGTAGTTTTGATGCGACATCCACCGCTTTTTGCAAGTTCTTTTGCCTCTCAGGACCCGGGCCCGCCCCTCCATGTGCCACCACCGCCATCTTCGCCATTGTGAGCCCCATTGGGCCTGTAGGAGGAGGGACTTAAGTTAGGTAGTTCAGCTAGTAGATTTGTGTTCCTGGGATAACAAGTCAATCGTGTCGATAACATTTGCCAGTCTCTCAACCAAACTTACCTTGTCATCAGCACCCACAAGAGCATGTTGTAAGACCTCATCAAGTGAGTCTACAGGCATTATCTGAACCATGGATTCATACTTCTCGTCGATCAGGACGTCCTGAAGGTTTGACCTAGGAATGATTATCTTCTCAATTCCTGCCTTAGCGGCGGCTTCTATTTTCGCTGTAACGCCTCCGATTGGGAGAACCTCCCCCCTAACTGAAAGAGACCCAGTCATTGCCAAATTCTGCTCAATAGGGATACCCTCGAATGCACTTATGATAGCAGTGGCCATGGTGATCGAAGCGCTGTCTCCATCTACATTGTGGGTTCCTGGGAACTGAACGTGAAGGTCGAAGTCCTTGATATCCTTGCCGGTTAGTTTCTTGACAACTGCACTGATGTTGGTGACACTCTCCTTGGCTAAGTCAGACAGCCCACCGGTGGCTATTACCTGGCCCGACCTTCCCTGGGAGGGGGTGACCATTGCTTCTACGGGAAGGACCACACCTGAGAAATCAGATAGTCCACTATCCGCTCCTAGTACGGCTAGGCCGTTCACCCTTCCTACTCTGGCACCTCTGTTTACGAGCATAGCATACTCTGACTGGCGCTCAAGGTATCTGTCAGCTATTTGCTGTTCTAACGGCTTGGCAATTGCCCGTGCTCTGGAGATATGTTCGGCCCTTACTAGTTCCGCTCCCTCTTCTGAGGCCAAATCTCCGGCTATTCTCACCAAGCCACCAAGTTCCCTAAGCCTTAGTGAGAGCCTCCCTCTTCTTCCACTCCTTCTCTGGGCTTCCTTTAGGATCAACCCCACGGACTCGAGGTTGAAGTGGGGAATGGCTCTTCCGGACTGCTTTCCTTGTTCGTTCTTGACCTCCTGGGCGATGAACCTTACGAGCCTCCTCCTGTTCCTTTCTGTGTCCCTCATGTCGGTATTCACATACACCTCATAGCCATAGCCTCTTATTCTACTTCGGAGGGCTGGATGCATTTGTTGAATGCTGTCTAAGTTGCCGGCAGCGACCAGTATGAAGTTAGTGGGAACTGGCTCGGATTTGGTGAGTGCTCCCGAGGACCTCTCAGAGCGTCCACTGATTGACAGTTCGCCCTCTTGCATTGCAACTAGGAGTGCTTGCTGCTCTTCCATCCTGAGCATCCTGATTTCGTCAATATACAACACTCCCTTGTTGGCTCTGTGGACAGCCCCCGGTTCGACTCTTTCGTGAGCAGGAGTCGCCAAATCAGCTCCCGATTGGAAGGGGTCGTGCCTAACGTCACCCAGAAGCGCCCCTGCCAGTGTACCAGTGGCGTCTATGAACGGAGGGTCATCATTTCTCCCTCTTTTTATGAGTAGTTTAGGGATATTTGATTCATCTCCTGCAGTGAGCCTTGTTCTCAAAAAGAAGTACCCAAATATCAGAAGAAATGAGCCGAAAATCAATGTCATAATGTCGCCAGTTTGCAAAACCGCGAGTAGAAGGGCGGCCCCGATTACCATAACTACGAACAACAGAGTCCTGTTTGTTCTCTCCCTCTGAATTCTAATTTGCGCCTTTCTTTCGGAGATTATGGCTGAACCTCGCCCTGCAGGGACTGTTCGAACTCTCGGCTCGTTCTCGTCCTCAGTGTTTCTGTAGACCATAACATCCTCCAAGCTGTCCTTTGGGAGAAACTCTGTCATGGACCTTGCTAACATGGATTTCCCGGTTCCTGGTTCCCCTACCATGATCATGTGTCTCCTCTGTTCAGCCGCTTTCCTCACTACAATGGACGCAGCCTCTTGTCCGATTACTTGATCAACGAGGTTTTCGGGAATTGGAACTTCACTGGTTGAGGATATTTGCAGGTCTGATACCCATTCTTCGACGGGGATGTCGCATATTGGGTCCTTGTCCTCTCCGACTCCAAAAGCCGGGCCTTCTTCCCAAGAATCAAGGTGTCCCTCGGAATCAGGCTCTGCGCCCGTAACATTGACTTCTTCGTCCGCCATGGGCATTCCTCAGCATGGCCTGAAGGTAGGACCTTCTTGAAGGTGCGTTAATCACGTCAAGCGGAAAGTAGGCCTACGGGCTCCCTGATTTATCCGTTGGGTAGTACCTGTTCAGGTATTCCTCTCCGTAGTAGTGCCATTGCTCCATGGACCACCCAGGCGGGAGTCCTCCGGGCGGAAGAGGCGGGATCATTGGAGGAGGCGGTGGAGGATTTGATGCCCTATTAATCGGAGTAAGTGAAATGACAGGAGGCACAGTTTCGCGGTTTGGAATCGTTAACGGGTTAAGGCGCTGGATATGGTTTCTGGAAAACCGATTTCTGGCAATTGATGTCGCGGTTAGAATCATGGCGAATATCGCGAGGAGTACGATGGCATATGCTCCTATCGTGAAAACTGAGTACGGATTCTCTCCGGGGTTTTCACCTTGCCCGCCCTCTGTTCCGCCTCCTCCCTCGCCCGGGGTGACGGCATCGAAGGTTTTCTGTTCCGAGGTCCTTCTGTCGAACCCGTTTTCATCTACCCCTTGCAGGCTCAAGGTGAAGTAGTCACCTGTACTCAATCCACTGCCCGACGTAGGGAGGATGATGAAAGGCCCAAGGTTAAACGAGGACCCGGCGCTGTGACATATCCCGGTAATCTTGTTGCAAACGGTCCAAGTCACCCTAATTTCACTTAATTGTTGGTCACCTATGTTAGTGATGAGGACCGTGGGAGTGGCTCCTACCTCTGATGAGTCTATCTGGACCTCGAAATTCTCATCCCAGTCCAGTGGTATATCGTCTACGATAGTGAAGGACAATGAGATTGTAGTTGACGCACCATGACGGTCTTCGGCCGTTATTTTGACGGTGTCTAATCCTGCTTCCGGCCAGTTTGCTTCCAGTGTTCCTGATATCGGATCATAGAACACTGCTCCAGGGTAGTAACTTGACGCCGTAATCCAAATCTCTTCGTCAGGGTCATCTATGTCTGAGACTCTGCTTATCAGATCGACCTCTATGGTTTCGCCCATCTTCATCGTCACCTCGTCGATACCTGAGGAGTCTATCCTTGGTGCATCGTTTACATTGAGAAGATAGAAGGTTACCGTCGTATCTGAAGACTTGGTCCCGTCACTAGCTCTGAGTGAGATCTCTACCACGCCGTTTGAGTCGTCATCGAGGGAATTCACATTTATTGTCTGTCCATAGACGCTAGCCTCCACCAGAGAGCTGTCGGAAACAGACAGAATCTCAACAGTAACACCCGAAACTGGGACCACTTGCCCGTTGTTGTTGGTGTCTGATAAGTAATCGGTAAGGCCTAGGCTTGCTGACCCCCCCTCATGGAATGATTGAATTGGTATTGGAGACCACCTAGGGGCCCCATTTTCAACTACGTTAAACATCATTAAGCCGCTATTAGACTCATCTCCGTCATCCACTGTTACCTGCATTCCCTGGGGTATGGGCGATCCCTGACTGTCTAGGAGGAGGTCATCGAATCTTACTTCAATCTCTAAGGTCGAGGGATTCCAGCTTATGAACTCAGGTTCGGTACTTGAGACATCGAGGTTGAACAAGGGCGTCTCGGCGTCCGATATTAGCCCGACCACAGATACCATCTCGGTGGTGCTAACCTTGACGGTTGGAACGCCTGCGTACGTCATGTCGCTGTTCCCAAGAACACGGGGGAGTGAATTCTGGAGGTGAAATGCCTCCTCAGTAATTAGCCAGTCACTGGCCTGACCTGAAGCATCGGTCCATTGCACTCTCAGATCGTAATTCCCTAACTCCGCATCCAATGGCGTGTTGATTTCGAAAGTAAATCTAGCATTATCGCCGACCCCGATAATAGCCAAATTACTGATCCAGTCACCACTCCACATATTGTCGGAGGAGGAGGGAGAATAGTGTACTGTAGGATACATAGTGCTTATGTCATCAACTAGGTCGTTAGAAAGTGCCGAGGCCTCGAAAAAGATGGAGGAGCCTCTGTCGATCGAAGTAGAACTACTGGAAGACGGTTGGCTCGCAGAAGGTGGCATATCGTGGAGGGCGCCGACATCTGAGATATCGTTTGACGGGGATCTGTCTCCTGCGTTTTCAGTTATTTTGGCTCTGATGTTCGTAGAGCCCATAGCGTAAATATCAAATCCTGTGGTATCCAAAACGGCGTTAAATGTCTGGGAACCCCCAACATCGAAATCACTGATTGTGTAAGTGGATATCTCATTCTCGACAAGGCCATCCATCCAATTTATCGAGAGTTGGCCGCCTCCGTCATAAGCCTCAACCCCGTTATTTGAGACACGACAGGAAATATCTAGGATATCCCCCGGCACGAACCCAGTGTTCCCATTCCTGTTCGAAATAGTAATGCTATCAACGCCGATATCAATGAGCGGAATCATGTCCAAGTCCACTGCTGAAAGGAAATTGTTGTATGTCGTATGTGGGCCATCCATTAGGGCGAAAACAGGCCAGAAATTCTCCAATTGGGAGTATCCGCCTCCAGCTCTGACAGTACTTAGTGGCACCTGCCAGGAGTTTTCCACCGGAACATTTGGTGTCAAGGTCAACTGCTCGAAACCGTTGTTATGACTTGCCAGCATCCACTCCCTGAAACTGTGGTGTGGCTTTACTCCGTTGTCATATGAATCCGGGCTAACCTTCTCCGTAATCGCAGCGTAGAGGAATACTGATACTGAGCTCAGAGAGCCTGTATACATCGAGTTTACTGATACTGTCATTTGATCTGTGGCAGAGTCATATTGTGTTTCCATTTGCATCGCGTAGTTCGAGGTGTCCGAGTCCATGCAGCCTCCGTTAGAGTATTCAGAGTCGTAGTAATTCGTACCTCCAGCACCAACTTTGTAGCATGTTCCAGATTGCCTGTCCGCGAAGGAAAACACCGGTATTCCAGATGCTGCAGCTGAAACGTGACTCCTTCGATTTATGGGGCTGTCATCTGGATAACCGTTGGAAGAGGACTGGAAAAATGAGACAAATGTAAAATCTTCAGGATTAGAATTCTTTAGGTTGTCCAAGGAAGGTGATGCGCTACTCATACACGGGCCACACCAGTGCGCCCCCACGTATTCACCGAAAACTGCGTGCCCGGGGCTGGTTGCATGCATTTTCGTTTCTATTTTATGCAGTTCTTCACGCGGGCTCGGGCGATCATCTACAGAGATAACGGCGAAAAATGAGGAAAGCAACAACAATGAAATCATCGATATCGAGGAAAGTAGTTCGTAGTGAGTTCGACGTCCCATCAATCCTACCGGTTAGAATTATGGTATAACCATGTTCCCTATTAGCATCGCACTTAATTCGGGCAAGAGGTTTAGTTGATATCTGAAGTGGCACTCCGTAAAACGTGGGAGATGGTGAAAGGCCAGAATGGTTAGCACTCCGAGAGGATGATGGGAGGGCATACCTTCTTCGAAGAGAGCCCGGGGAAGTGAAGGTAAAGGGCCTCGGTAGATTTGATGCTGAGAGACTCTTAGAAGGTTACTCAGTGGGAGACAGAATAAACGTTGGACAGAAGTCTTTGACCATCATTGACCCATCCTTGTCTGAGGCGAGGAGAAACATGGCCAGAAGAGCGCAAGTTATTGGTGCCAAAGATTCTGGATTCTTGATTTCATGGATGGGGATAGGAACCGGTTCGAGAGTCCTTGAGGGAGGGCATGGATCCGGAGGTCTAGCCATGCATCTTGCAAATGTAATGGGGGCCAAGGGGACTCTCATTTCGGTTGAATCCAGGTCAGAGCATGCTGAAGTTGGGAAACTGAATATGGAAAGACTATCGGAGATATTGCCTGAATTTCCAGACTGGCATCTGATCGAGGGCGACATCGGAAGGGTTGGAGATTTAGTAAGGCAAAAATGCGAGGTTCTGGATGCCGCAATAATAGATATTGCAGAGCCATGGGAAGTAATCACGGAAATAGAGCCGGTCCTCAGAGTTGGAGGGAGACTAGCCTGTTACTGCCCGACCACTATCCAACTGGAAAAGTGCTGGGAAGCGGCGGAAAGGGAAGGCCTGGTAGTGGAATGGGCCGGTGAGATGATTGAGAGGAGATGGGTAAAGGCCAGCAGAGGAGGAGTCAGGCCGGGTAATACCCCCATAGGACACACCGCATTTCTACTTATTTCAGCTAAGGTCGCGGCGTACGAGGAAGAATGAGCACCGTTGATAACTCTGACCCTTTCCGGGCTACCATGCGAGACAGTGCAGAATGGAAGCCCACATCATACAGGAGCCATACTATAGGACAGGTTGTAGGCTCTGGGGACTTGTTAGTCGGTACCGAAGTGACTCTGTGTGGTTATGCTGAAACTGTAAGGGGACGGGGAGCGATATGCTTCCTGATGCTCCGAGACGGTACTGGACGCATCCAGGCATTCATCAAGAGGGACAACATGGATGAGTCATTGTTCGACTCTATACAGTCAGTTTCGAGGGAATCGACAATTCAGGTTACGGGAGTCGTAGCTGAGAAGAGAGCCCCTAAGCTAAAGGAAGGGGAAGCCCAACCACCACCCGAATACGAGGTTAATGTCTCATCAGGATCAATTCTAGCCGTCGCATCGACTCCTCTTCCAGTAGGAGTGACAGATGATGTGCAGGTCGGACTTGATGTGAGGTTGGATAATCGGCATTTAGACCTGAGAAGGGAGCACGTTAATGCGATGTTTCAATTGAGATCGAGAGTACTTCAGTATGGCAGGGAGCATCTAATCTCAGAGGGTTTCCAAGAGATAAATAGTCCTAAGATAATAGCAGCAGCAGCGGAGGGTGGGACCAACCTTTTCCCAATGAAATATTTCGATACAGATGCATATCTTTCTCAGAGCCCCCAGTTGTACAAACAACTAGCCATTCTTGGAGGCTTGGAAAGAGTATTCGAAATCGGGCCGGCATTCAGGGCAGAGAAGCATGATACGTACAGACACCTGAATGAGTTCATCTCGTTCGATATAGAAGGGGCTTGGATGGATGATGAGGATGTTATGGGTGTACAGGAGAGAATGATTTTCCACATATGGTCAGAGGTTAAGAAAAATGATCAAAATTTAATCGATGTCATAAATCAATTTAGGAATTCACAAGGTAAGGAATCGATTGTGGTTGACGTCCCCGTCCTCCCGTTTCCGAGGATTCCTTACTGTGAAGCGATAGAGATAGTGAAGCAGGGAGGTGGGGAAATAGAATGGGGGGATGACATTGAGAGTCATCATTGTGATTTGATCGCATCGAAATTCCCTGGATTTCATTTCATACCGAGATGGCCGATGGCAATGAAACCGTTCTACATACACCACAAAGAAGATGAAAAGGGCTCCACAGGGGAACAACTTAGCCGTGGATTCGATCTGAATTTCGGAAGAGACGAGATGACCAGTGGAGGGGCGAGGGAGCATCGTGTGGATATTCTTGAGGGGAATCTGAGGGACATGGGACTTGATCCCGCTGATTTTACATTCTACACTGACGGTTTTAGGTATGGCGCCCCCCCTCATGCTGGCTGGGGCCTTGGTGTGGCACGTCTGTTGATGGTTTTGACAGGTGCAGGGAACGTCAGAGAAGTGGTCCTGTTCCCCAGGGATAGAAGTCGAGTTACACCTTAAATTGGTGATGCAATGAGTAGTGAATTCCTGAGAAAGGAAGAGTTGATGACCTGGGAAAGTCGAAAGAGAGCCAGATTTGTAAATAGCCTCAGTGGATTCAAAAGTGCTACTCTAATTGGCACATATGATCCCGAGTTTGGGGACAATCTGTCCATAGTATCCTCAGTGATTCACTTAGGTTCGACACCCCCGATGATGGGTTTTGTTCTGAGGCCCCCTGGCAGGGATGCCCATACATACAAGAATATCAAGAAAACGGGAGTATGTACATTCAGTCATGTGAACATGGACATAGTGGAGAAGGCCCATCAGACAAGTGCTAGATATCCACAAGGAACCAGCGAATTTGACGAGGTCGGCTTGACCCCTGTTAGGATAAACGGGTGGATGGCCCCGTGTGTTGATGAATCTCGGGCCAAAATGGGGCTGACCTTGATTGAAGATATCGAACTTGAAAATGGTTGTCGATTTATGACTTGCGAGGTGAACTGGTTCGATGTAGAATCAAGAGGGATAGCAGGAGACGGCTATGTAGATCTAAATGAGCTAGGAGGAGTTACAATATCTGGCCTGGATGGCTATCACAGGACTCCAAAGATTTTTAGATTATCATATGCTAAAACTCATCGTGAATTGGAAAAAATATTCGATTTTAGTGAGGGTTGGGGCAATACCGACTCTGATGAATCAATTTAGGTGCAGATTTGACGACCGAAAATAACGGGTATGTGTAGCCCCTCCGGAGAACGAGTGTGATGGCTAAGCCGAGGTTTGCATTTCTGTTGCTCAAAGAGCATCCGTACGGCAGAGAGATGCTAAAGCAAATCTTGTCCGAAGGGCATATACCTCAGATAATCATCGAGGAGGACTCCTCCGTGGGAGACGAGGAGAGGGAGAAATTCCTGAAGCGAATCGAAGGAAATGAGATCGCTCCGACTATTGAATCTCAGGCGAGGGAGCATGGAATAAATTTGGTAACTGTTCCGATTCATAACTCATCAGAAGTGATGCCAATAATTAAGCAAATGGAGTTGGATTTGATAGTATTCGGAGGTACCAGAATAATACGTGGAGAAATTCTGGACTTTCCAAAAGACGGAGTTATCAATTCGCACCCCGGACTCCTCCCCGAATGCAGAGGATCGGCCTCTCCTGCTTGGTCTGTATACCATGATATAAAAATTGGTTCGACCTGTCATTTTTGTGACAATGGAATTGACACAGGAGAGATATTACTGAGGAGAGAACTCCCGGTTGTTAGGGGAGTGTCATATGAAGACCTCTGTTATCAGACGTTAGTACTTGCAGGAGTGTTGATGAAGGAGGCGCTAGTTGCATATGTCAACGGAGATTGGCCGAAGATGCGACACCCACAAGGCCCCAGTGAGTTCCCAACATTCAAGAACGCGCCTCAGGAAGTACTGGATGTTGTGGTTCAGAAGTTACGAGAAGAGACTTACGCGCACTACATAAATTAGGTGATGAAATGGAAGATGACCTACTTGGAGATGGCTTTCCCTTCGCAGAGGGAGTTCTTGATGGGAAAACAGCTCTTGTCTGTGGAGCATCAAAGGGAATTGGAAGGGCAACGGCCTTGGCCTTGGCGAGATCCGGATGCAGGGTCATTGTGTGCGCAAGATCAACCGAGGAACTACAGGAGCTGGTTTCTAACATGCAAGGCTCTGGTCACGAATACTTCGCTCTTGATATGGAAGATTTGGACTCAGTTTCGAAGTTTGCCTCGGTAATCGGAGACATAGACATCCTAGTAAACAATTCAGGCGGCCCTCCGGGAGGACCGCTTCTGGAAAACTCTGTGGATGACTTCAGTGGCCCTTTTGCCCGGCACCTACATGCATCGCACATACTGGTCAAATCTCTTGCACCTGGGATGATAGAAGCAGGCAGCGGGAGAATTGTAAATGTAATATCGACATCTGTCAGGGAGCCCATTGACAACATTGGACTTTCCAACACCCTCAGGGGAGCCATGGCATCTTGGGCGAAATCCCTCTCAAGGGAGCTTCATCCATGTATTACGATAAATAACATCCTTCCTGGATTTACAGATACCGACAGACTCGGAAATCTCGCTAACTCAATCTCCTCCAAGACCGGAATGGACGTCGAAGAAGTCCATGCAAACTGGATGAACAGCGTCCCAATTGAGAGGCTCATTGATCCGATGGAGACGGCTTTGGCAATAACCTGGCTCTGCCTCCCGTCCAGTGGGGCGATAAGAGGCGTCAGCCTTGCTGTGGATGGTGGACGGATGCGTTCTATCTGAGGGATCAAATGGAGTTTGACGTTTTCTTTTCTATCTCCCAGACACCTGATTCCTCCGGTTTCATCCCAACTGAAAATGAGATGTTTTCAAATTTCATGGATCAGGCCGAGCATGCGGATAAGCTTGGTTTTGGAATAGGTTGGATAGCTCAAGCGCATCTTTCCACGGAAGTTCAGAAGCGGAATATTAGTCCAGTAGTGCCCCATTACCCGGGAGAGGTGGGCCTATGTACGGACTTCTTCCAAGTTGCTCAAAAGGTACTATCCAGAACTAATAGGATGGAGGTAGGTAGTGCGGTAATGAGCATTCTAGCTTCGGGGGGGCCGATAGCACAGGCAGAACGAGTTGGTTCATTCCTAACCCTGCATGGCTTAGATCCAGGTGAGAGGAGGAGGTTGCATATTGGATTCAGTGCAGGCAGGTTTGAGTTCATGGCCAGGCCTTACGGAATAGTTCCCAGGAATCCGGTGGAGGAAGCGGCTTGGCCTGTACTCAGAGGAAGGGTTTTCGCTGAGGCTTCTGAGATATTCCTCAGGCTTTTGAGAGGCGATATTATCTCAAGCGAGATGATCGGGAAGACAGTACTAACGAGAGATAACTTCAGGAGCGATGTTGATTGGTCTGATGTTCAACGCGTAGCTTGCGAGCACTTCGGCCTCGAGTCCGCCCCTGATTCAATAGAGATAGACAACAGATATGAATTTGAAGAAATCAAAATAATTCCTCAGAACTGGAATAAAGGACTTCTGAACATGATTCTTGGCAGTCATGACCCAAATCTCCAGAGGGAGGTCAACAAATGGCTTCCCGTTCAGGTTTTCAATTTATCAATTACTCCTCCTAAAATAATAAACGAGACCCATAAGAGGATGGAGGAGTCATATCATCCTGATGGGGGCAAATGGAGAAGGTCCATGATGCCAAGGACTGTTATGGTTTTCATAAACGAAGAAGAAGGTCTGAGCCCTCAGGAGAGGAGTGAGGCGGCGAAAAGTGAGGCGAAGTCGGCACTCTCAACCTACTGGAATGCCTTGGAGGGAACAATAGACCCGTCCAAAGTTGACAAGGCTGTCGATAATGCAGTAATTGGCAACGCGGATGAGATAATCAAGCAGATTACGGACCGATATGACGCAGATGATCGTCTTATGTGCTGGTTTGATTTCTTCAATCATGACAGTGACAGAGTCATGAGGAATATGACTGCGTTTATGACTAAGGTAGCGCCGAAGGTCAGTGGGGGTTTCTAGGTGTCCGGTCGGGAAAAGTCTCCCTCTTCGGTCTCACCCGGAAGACCTGGTTCCTCATTGTACCCATCAAATCCTCTTGGGGATAGTCACGAGGGGATTTCGACAGGCAGAGATGTGGAATGGGAGCCATTGGTGGATTTTCGGAGAATGGACGTCTCTGAGAACACGATACACGGAGCAGTGGCATGGGCTCATGGAAATGAGATAGTCCACTCATTCGGCGGTAATGTCCTAGTATACGGCAGATCAATGATGAAGCCATTGATGATGAAGCCATTCGTCGGCGTCCTAGAGGACATGGATTGGACCCAGAAAGCAATATCCTGTTCATCTCATAATGGTGACACTGAGCATGTAGCCACTGCTCAATCCCTTCTCTCTGAGTCCGAGTGGGGGCTGATGCAGTGCCCTCTGGATGTCCCACTAATTCAGTTTGGGAGACAGGTAAGACGCCCTCGTAGATGGTTTCACACATGCTCGGGAGAGCATGCTGCTGTACTCAAAGGGATGCGGAAATTGGGAATGAATAGAGCAGGGTATACACTACCTAGCTCACCTTGGTTCCCATTGTATTTAGACACCCTTCGAGACTACATGGGTAAACCTGACTGGGAACCTCTAAGGGTTGCCAAAGATGGATGTGGATTTCCGACAGTGTCGAATACCGTGGATGAGCTTGCAATAATGTTTGCAGGACTTGCCAGCAGGAAAGACGATGATTGGATCTGGGAGGCTATGAATAGACATCCAGATTTGGTGGGAGGCTTCAACAGACTTGACTCAACCTGCCTCAAAGCGGGCAATGGGAATATTCTGGCCAAAGAAGGTGCCGATGGTCTCCTCGGGATATCTGTGGAACACCCGGACTGGCCGAAGGGGCTTGGCATAGTAATCAAAATCGCCCATGGATGGAATAGCCAGGCCACATGGTATGTCGCAAGAGCAGTTTTAGGGGTGTTGGGAGTTGAGCTAAGGAACCCATATCCCCTTCACCGGCAAAAGGCTTTCATAGTTCCAGGAATTGTTCCAGATGAGCTAAGAGGGGCTCTGGAGGAAGTTGTCACATGGGACGAGTGGGATCCAGATAGAGACAGATTTTCCATGGATTGGAAGGAGTATTCTGATGGAATGACTCGTAACAATCCATTCTCTAACGAGGGTTCCCAATGAGGGTACTGAATTATATTCAAGGAGAATTCGTTGAGCCTAAGTCAGGTTTTTGGAAGAAGAATCTTTCTCCATCCTCCGGAGAAGTCCTAGGATCCATTCCTTTGTCGGGGGTCGAGGATGTTGACAATGCTGTTAATGCGGCTGTCGAAGCTCTGCCTGAATGGAGCGCCCTAGAACCGAAGGAAAGAGCGGAGTGGCTCGATAGAATCGCTGACTGTCTAGAAAGTAAATTCGAAGAAATAGCCCACTTGGAAAGTTTGGATACTGGAAAACCGATTTCCCTGTCGAGGTCGGTGGATGCAAAAAGGTCGGTCGCAAATTTCAGGTTCTTCTCTGGACTAATCAAGGATTTGAAGGAAGAGGTTTTCGAAATGACGGATGCAACCAATATCGTGAAACTAAAACCTGTTGGTGTCGGAGCATTGATTACTCCGTGGAACCTTCCGTTGTACCTCCTTTCATGGAAGGTTGCTCCAGCTATAGGAATGGGGAATACAGTAGTCTGCAAGCCTAGCGAGCTAACCCCATTAACCGCTGACCTTCTTATGAGAGTAGTAGATGAGGTTAGACTCCCCCGAGGCGTGGTGAATCTAGTTCATGGCGATGGAGTCGCAGGGTCCTCACTTACTGGTCACCCCGATGTAGATCTGGTCTCTTTCACTGGAGGTACAGAAACAGGGTCCAAGGTAGCACGATCCGCGTCTCCGGAATTCAAGAAATTGAGCTTGGAGCTTGGGGGTAAGAATGCTAGTATTGTCTTCTCGGATTGTGACATCGAGAAAACGGTAGAAGGAGTTACTAGGGCGGCCTTTCTGAACCAGGGACAAGTATGTCTTTGTGGATCAAGGATTCTCGTCGAGGAGTCTATTTATGATAGTTTTTTGGAGCTTTTTATAGATTCTGTGGAGTCTATGGTCATCGGCGATCCGATGGACGACTCTACTCAGCTGGGAGCCTTGATTTCCAAGGAACACTTGAATAAAGTGGAGGGGTATGTCTCCTTAGCAATCGAAGAAGGGGGAGAGGTCCTCACAGGGGGGACGCCTTGTGTACCTAGTGGCCTTTCCGGGGGTAACTGGATGGCTCCCACAGTGATAACAGGGCTTGCTGTAGACTCTAGATGCTCTACCGAGGAAATCTTCGGCCCGGTTGTAACAATCCATCGCTTCAAGAGTGAGGAGCAGGCCATAGAGATAGCGAATAATACCAGATATGGCCTTGCTGGAAGCGTGTGGACTGCCGATTTGGAAAGGGGCGAGAGGGTCGCAAATATGATTCACACCGGTATGATCTGGGTCAATACTTGGCTCCACAGAGATCTGCGAGTTCCTTTCGGAGGAGTAAAGGATAGTGGAGTGGGCAGAGAAGGGGGGAAATGGAGTCTAGGATTCTTTTCAGAGCCCCTTAACGTGTGTCTTAAACGTGAATGAGGGGCAAGACTGTAAGTCTTGGTAATGCTCCGTCACAATAACCATGGCACCTGTTGGAATCATCGGAGTTGGGTCCTACGTCCCCCCAAAAGAAATGTCGAATGAGGATTGGTCAGAAATTGTTGAGACCAGTGATGAATGGATTAGCACCAAAACTGGCATGAAAAAGAGGAGGATTGCCGACCCTTCTGTTTGCACGTCCGACCTAGCTGTTGAGGCATCAAAAGTCGCTCTTGAAAATTCTGGACTCACTCCTTCTGACATTGACTTGGTGATTCTGGCTACCTCTTCCCCAGATGTCCCGATGTCTTCCACTGCTGGAATTGTACAGCATAAACTCGGATGCAAAGATTGTGGCGCATTTGATGTCAATGCGGTTTGTGCTGGATGGGTTCATGCATTGGACATTGGATCTCGGTATGCGGGAACCCAAGGGTACGATAATGTTCTAGTGATTGGGTCTGAAATTTATTCCAGAATTCTAAACTGGAAAGACCGATCTACGTGCGTTTTGTTTGGCGATGGTGCGGGAGCAGTGGTTCTTTCAGAGGTCCCCGAGGGAAAGGGCATTATTGGTTCGTGGTTGATGAGTGATGGCTCGGGCGCCGGAGTTATCGAAATCCCCGCTGGTGGAGTTAGGGTCCCAATCCCAAGTGAAGGATTCAAGGAGGGGATGCAATACTTCCACATGGATGGCAGGGCAGTTTGGACATTCGCTGTGAAAGCTTTTCCACAAGCAGTTCTTGGGGTTCTGGAAAAATGTGGTAGGAATATCGAGGAAGTAGACCTCATTATACCCCACCAAGCTAATATTAACATTGTCAAAGCTGGCATGCAAAATCTTGGACTCCCGATGAGTAAGACATTCACTAATCTACACAAGTATGGAAATACCGCAGGTGCCAGTGTCCCAATCGCGATACATGAGGCCATGGAAGAAGGATTGATTGGCGAGGGGAGCCTTGTTATCACTGTCGCCTTCGGAGGGGGATTGGCATGGGGGGCCAACCTCATTCAATTCTGATTTTCCAATGGCCCCCATGATCCGGATAATTGGTCGAAATACAATATTGAGCCATCTGGGTTTTGGCAATACACATTTCCTGTGTCATCGACCCAGACTAATTGGCCGTTATCATTCATTTTAGCGTCGCTTGGAGCAGAAATTGCTTTTTTCTCTGCTTGGACATCTTCAGTCGCTGATTTTGTATTTGGAACAGAAACGCCAGAGTAAAATGTGGTTGAATCGTCATTGATATCAGGTTCATTTGATACGGAATCGGAAAGGAATGAAAGGCCATCATCATCTCCTCTCTTCCTGACGACCAAGATACCAACTAGTCCGAAGACAATCACCAAAGTGAATATCGCCACGAATATTAGCATTGAAGATTGATCTTCCTCCACCTGCCTGTCCGGGTCATTGGGGAAATCATCTCCGTTATCCCCCACACCATCCATATCAGAATCGATCCACTCTGTGGGATCCAGTGGGAAGTCATCTATGCCGTCCAAAAATCCATCATCGTCAGAATCTGGATCGGTGATGCTGGTGTTTCTCTGCTCCTCTTCGATATCTGAAGAACCATCATTGTCATCATCTGTATCTGAATTATCGCCTATGCCATCCATGTCGTTATCTGACCACTCGGTATTATCCAACGGCAGGTCATCTTGTGAATCTGGGAAACCGTCGTTGTCGTCATCCTCATCCTCTTCTGAATCCTTGCATCCATCAGAGTCATTGTCTGAATCCATGTTGCTGGACCAACCAGTTAGGCCCAGAGGGCATTGGTCTTGTTGGTCATTAACTCCGTCTCCGTCATCGTCTTGGTCTGCTTCATCATGTATTCTATCCCCATCTGAGTCTAGCAGACAGTCATCAACCGAGGTCGATGCGGATGAGAGGGTTATGGTTTTGTCTGGACAGGGCTCTGTCGACGAGCTTTTTGCACTTGGGACGTATTGATCTAGAGGAGCAGGGATTTGCTCCGATTGTCCCAAGTCGGGGGCGAAGTACCCTGGATCAGTGTCTAAGCATGATGTTTGCCCTGATGACGGCTGGTAGGTTCCTGGCTGACAGGTTTCTTGAGAGAGAGAAGATCCTTCAGAAGTGAAGTACCCCGGGTCCGAAGACAGACAGAGGGGTTGACCGGGAGAAGGTTGGTACTGCCCCGGTGAACAGGGGGTTTGGCTGGGAGAGGCGCCAAGGGGGACGTGGTAGCCCGGATCTGCACCCACACACGATGTCTGCCCAGTTTGATTCTGGAAGGTTCCTGCGATACATGGAGATTGATTAGGAGATGCTGGAGATGACACGAAGTGACCTACATCCGATTCTAAGCAGGAGGATTCGTCGAATGACGCGCTTGAGGGGTTGTAGGTTCCCACAGGGCATGGGATCTGGCTAGTCGCCATCGCGGAATCCACATAATATCCTGGGTCTGCATCTAAACAATTTACTTGACCTTGAAGTGGTTGATATTCCCCGGGCTGGCATTCAATTTGATATGTAAGACCGAATGAGTCTCCATAGAAACCTGGATCTACATCTATGCAAGATAACTGACCAGTAGAGGGTTGGTAACTCCCGGGCGAGCAGGGTGTCTGGAAGGATGCCCCAAGGACTGATGAATAGGTACCGGGGGCTGTATCCAAGCAGGAGGAAGAGCTGTTGCCGGATGTCTGTGGGTTATATGTCCCTGCGGGGCAGGGAATTTGGGTTGTTGATGCGTTTTGATCAGTGTAGTATCCTGGGCTGGCCTCTATGCATTCTGAGAGTCCTGCCTGATTCCCCCAAAAACCTGGCAAACACGGTGTTTCTGACGTAGCTCCCTCAATTCCAACGAAATATCCAGGTGAAGCTGCGATGCAAGAAACCTGTCCGGTTAATGGTTGATAATTGCCCTCAGTACATGGCGTCTGTGACGAGGACCCGTTCGTTGGGACCACATGGCCACTGTCTGCATCAATACAGAATGATGAACTATTGGCAGATTCTAATGGATTGTAAGTCCCCGCGGGACATGGGGTTTCTGACACTGACCCAGGTGAGTCGACATAGTGACCACCTGATGCGTTGATACATTCAGTCGACCCATTAGATGGCTGGTAAGTGCCTGCATCACATGGAGTCTGATCTGCTGAAGAGTTTGAAGGGACATAGTGACCGGGCGTTGCCTGCAAACAGAAAGTCTGATTTGGCAAGGGCTGATAGAAACCGGGATCACATCCAATCTGAGTAATACTGGCAGGGCCAGGCACGTAGTGCCCTGGAGCTGCGGACAGGCAAGACGATTGAGAAGACAGTGGCTGATAGAATCCCGGAGAACAAGGAGTCTGAGATGTCGAGTTCGAGTATGCTGCAAAATGCCCGGGAGAAGTGTCTATACAATTAGTGGCCCCACTTGAAGGCTGGTATGTTCCGGGATTGCAAGCTGTCTGGTTGGAAGACCCGGATGAGACTACGTAGAATCCCGGGTCTGCTGATAAACAACTGACTTGCGCAAATGACGGTTGGTAGTACCCTGGTGAGCACTGCGTCTGTGACGAGGAACCTGAGTTGGCGACATAGTTTCCTGGAGAGGCTGGAGTCTGGGATGAAGCACCATCTTGGGGCACATAATATCCCTGCTGGGCAGAGAGGCAAGATGATTGGCCAGACAGAGGCTGGTATGTACCTGAGATGCAAAGCTCCTCTGATGTGGCCCCCGTAACAGAAACATATCTTCCAGGAGTAGCCAGATCACAGCTTGAACGTCCTGTTTTTCCTTGATATGTTCCGGGATTACATTGGAAGAATCCTATCTGAATTTCAGCATCTATAATTTCAGACTGATTTCCATATAAGGAATAGTCTAGAGTTGAGAAGATGCCTACTTTGAGCGTATAGTTCCCTGTTGTCGAGTTGTTTGGAGTTATCAATACGATGACTGTTGAGGAATTCGTGAATGCTGTTCCGTTTGTGGTTACGCTGACGGTGTTTCCTCCTGACGTGGATTGGTTTGAGGTCGCCAGAGCCACTGAAGATGAGTTAGAAATACTCAGTGAAAAATCTGATTGTGATGTTAGCTCAACGAACAGTCCAGTGTCCCTAGGGGCAAATATCGAGAATGCATCCCCCGTATCATTGGACCATGTCAGATTTCCAATCTGTCCGAGGTAGGTGGCGCTTCGGGACTGGAGAGGATTTGGAATTGCATCGTCTGCGTCTCCATATTGGCCATTGGTATAATTCCCAGCAGGAGATGGGATGCATGATAACTGTGCCAACGAGGGTTGGTAGTACCCCGGTCCGCAGTGTTGTTGGTTGGGGGATCCGGGTGTTGCGACGTAGTATCCAGCAGAAGAATCGTAACACTCTGTTCTGCCCTGTTCAGGTTGGTAGGTTCCCGCCACGCAAGAGGAGTAGAATAATGCCCCCTCTAATGAATAATGCCCGGGCGGAGAGAGGTAGCAATTCAGCCTTCCCCATCGGCCATCTGGACAATTTGTCCATCTAGCAGGGTTATTCGGAAAATCGTCCTCAGAAGAGTTGAACCCGTCCCCGTCTGTGTCATTTGTTACATTGAGGTCCAAGATATTGCGGATTCCGTCCCCATCCAAATCTTGATCTGAGAATGCGACTGATTCACCAAGTGTTGTGTTATTGAAGCTCATCAGATGTGGGGTAAGTACATCGTCAGAAGAACCATCAATTTCCCCTGATTGGCCTCCCCAGCAGTACAGAGAGTAGCTCTGGTTGATCGCACATGTAGATTGAGGTCCAGTGGCTATTGCGATCGCAGGAGTGGCCATGAGGACAAATGAGGGGGTATTTCCATCAACCCCGGTGCATGCACTAGAGCTGGAACTACAAGTCCCATCTCCCCATTGGCCATTGGTGTTTACTCCCCAGCAACTAATTGAGCCATTATCAAGAAGGGCGCACGTGTGCCAGTATTTACCATCGATATCCACGGCTTCTCTATCTGAAGGGAGCTGAATTAAAGAAGAGTTTGATGTGACTGGACCATTGAGTGTTGAAACAGTGTAAGACTTGCCCCAACAGCTAATTGACCCGTTTTCAAAAATGGAACACGTACTATATCCCGGTGTCGAGACTGATGATGCCCTCATTCCCGTGGAGTGGTTTGCGAGAATGGGGATGTTGCTACTGGTAGTTGACCCGTCTCCAAGGTTTCCGTAACCGTTGAATCCCCAACACTTGACATCGCCATTATCCAGCACCGCACAGGTGAAATCATTGCCTGCGGATATTGATGTTGCTGTTCTCCCTATTCCCAAATCCACTGGCACTGGAGAGTTTCTGTTTATGTTGGAACCATCTCCAATTTGGCCGTGATTATTCCTTCCCCAACACCTCACTGATGCGTCGTCCAAAATGGCACAATTGTGGTTATTTCCATCGGATATCGCGACGGGGACCCTGTTACCAAAGTTTACCGTTCCATTTGACAGCGAACTGGAACCTAGACCTAGCTGCCCGTAATTATTGGGGCCATCACATCTCAGTGTCCTGTTGTATAGAATTGAACAAGAACCTGCTTTTGAAATAACATCGTCTTCTGATATCACCGAATTACCCGAGGAGTTGAATGAGACAAGGCTGCCATTGGACAGAACTATGATTGGCGATTCTGATTGGATTTCCAGAGCAGAATAACTGAAAACTGAGCCGCTGTCTGAACCCGGTTGATTTAGACCCAGATTATTCAATCCTGCGTCGGGAGATGGTGTCGAAGTAGCTTCCGAGACAGTCCATGAATCAGCCCCCCAGGAGTCGCCCGATGTGCCCCCGTCGCCATTTACTAAATTCACAGCCATGTAAAACACCACGTCTCCTGATCCCGTTGACGGCGCAGTCCAATCTACAGTCCATGTTCGTGAGTTGGGATTTGAGTGAGTGACCTCTCCAGATGATATCCTCGTACTAAGTCCTGGATTCGTGAAAGTCCCCAAATTTGAGTCCATGTTGAAGCCTCCTTTGCTCCCCCCTGGCCCTCCTGAGGCAGTTGCGGTAAGGGAGTAGGTATCCCCTGGAATGTATCCTTCTGAAGGTAAACCAGTGAGACTGGGGATAACGGTGGGGGATGTTGAAGAATGGCATGCTCCTGCTCCACAGCCATCGGTCGAATTGGTTTTTCCTGAGCTGTACGCGAAGGCGGTTTCTGGTACTGCCATAAGTATGAGCATGAATAAAGTCCCGATGATAACTATTCTTGATTTCGTCACATTATCCCCCATAATCTCAACCCGTTGCCAAGGGAGCAGATGCTCGCAACCGCCCCTTTCAACAACAAACGGCCCTGAAGACAAT